>Ga0118677_10002453_pt1 | contig 37274 bp, 29 predicted proteins | sample AliMusrvi5mmetaG_FD_86154 | JGI IMG/M metagenome (GOLD analysis project Ga0118677, IMG submission 86154) | reverse complement strand
CGAGCAGCTTGAAAGATTACTACCGCGACGACATCGCGGTGCAGGCCCATATCGCCAGGGCTTCGGGTATCCGCCTCAGCTCCGTGTCATTGGCGCATATCGACAATTCCTTCATCTATCCGGGCGATGGAGATTACCGCGGGTTGCTCAAGGAGAACGATCTGACCGAAGAAGCATTCTCCCGCAGCGATGAAGTGCAGGAATGGATTGCCGGCGCGCAAGCCGTGGTCTCACTGCCGGATGAACCCGTCACCGAAACCGGTCCGCAATGCGGCTACCCATACACCTGTAGCTTTTGCGAGTATTGCAACCGCGACAAGGTGGTAGGACCGGCCCCTGAGTATCCTCTCTCGTCCCTGCCGCGTTTTCATTGGCGCAAGCATGAGCTGATGGAAGAGTTGGGTATCGACGACCTACGGAATGTTCCTGACGAATATTTGTCAGAAATTCAAGCCCATATCAAACAACACACGGTCGCTGGCACCGTGTTCTTCGATGCTGAAGGAGCAGCAGCCGATCTCTCGCCTTATGGATTTCCTGCCTACTTCCTTGATTTTGAAACCGGGAGGTTCACCGTGCCGATCTGGAAGGGAACCTGGCCCTATCAACAAATTCCATATCAGTTCAGTCTTCACATACTCCATGAAAACGGATCACTCCAGCACCATGGTTTTCTTGACCTATCAGGGAACGATCCAACATGGATGTTTGCACAATCTTTGATCGATCTCTGCGGCGAGAATGGCCCGGTCTTCGTTTACAACGCGGGCTTCGAGTGTGGAAGAATGAGGGAACTGGCTGAACGATTTCCCGAGCATTCTGCCGGGCTCAACGCCATCATCGACAGGGTGGTCGATCTCTACCCCATCGCCAAGAATCGTTACTACCACCCGAGCCAACACGGAAGATGGAGCATCAAAGCCGTGCTCCCGGCAGCAGTACCGGAATTGTCCTATGACGATCTGGATGGTGTCCAGGACGGCAATATGGCGGGGGTCGCCTTCATGGAAGCAATCGATCCGTCCACGACGCCCGAGCGGAAACTGGAAATCGAGAATCAGCTCGTCGAATACTGCAAACTCGATACTTTGGCGATGGTGCGACTGTGGGAGAAGTTTTCAGGCAGGACCATTTGAAGAAGTTTTGAACGTATCTGCCAATCTTACTATTATTCAATAACAAAATGACTCCCTATGATGGATTTTGAAACTGCACCCGAAACCGCTAGTCTTCGCCAAATCGCTGACTGGCAATTAGCCCCAGAAACCAATACCACTTACAGCGTGGATTTGCCCCGTCTTCAACGGGGCTTTGTCTGGGAAACCTCCAAGATCATAGATCTATGGGATTCAATTTTGCGTGGATTCCCCATTGGATCCCTTCTGCTCACCGAGATCGGCGAAGATGGCTCTATTCACACTCTTGGTGACATCAGGAAGTTCTGGCTGCTGGACGGCCAACAGCGCGCAACCAGCATCGCCATCGGGTATCACAATCCATGGCAAAACACCAATGCAACTGAAGGATTATGGTCGTTGAAAAGCAAAAGTAACCCTGTTCTTTAGCTGGATCTTTGCCCGGACAAATGCGAAGAAGAGCCCAAGCTATTTTTCCCCTATCTCACCACGCAATCCCATCCTTGGGGCTACCGACAGGATGGAGTTGTGTTGCCGTGGAATGATCGGAGCTCCGCGAGGATAGCTTTCAAACAACCCGGTTGGGACGACAACTACACCAGCTATCCACTGAAGGACTGTTTCCCCTGGCAGGCAAAGCTACCCATGCCATTGGCAATTCTCTTGGAGTGCGCCACTGATATTGAAACGAACGACCCCGATGTTTATTGGCAGCGGATACTCGGATTGTGCGACCAGCATCTGCCCCATGCTTGGAAAATTAAATACTCTGAACGAATTTCCGGCAATGCGCCTATCTCCATCGGAATGATCCAGAGAGCACTTCGTAAGTCGTCTAATTACACCGTCCACATAAATATCCTGAGTCAGGAGGCCGCCACTAACGATGCCATTACAGAGCAGGACAATTCTTTGCTCTTTGTGCGCCTGAATACCGGCGGTGTAATGCTTGGCGGAGAAGAGTTGGTATTCTCCATGTTCAAGTCATATTTTCCCGAAGCAAAGAATGCCGTGGAGAATGCAGCGGCTGGATTTATGGCTCCTTCGAAACTTTTCGGACTGCTGGTGCGTCTCGTTGCTGCAAAACGGCAACCTAACAATCTGAGCCAATCAGTGACACTCCGCGAATTCAAACGGGACATCGTCACCAATGAGAATTTTAAAGAGGATCTCCGCAAGTTCATTCAAGGTGACGTGGGCAAATTGATGTTGCACGCGCAAACAATCCTGACAGGTCCGTTTGATTTTTGCCTGCCTAATGCCTTGGCCACCCGAACCATCAACGAGTCGCCCGATGTATTCCTTGCTCTCCTCTATTGGCTGCAAGCTGGAGGCAATGTGGTGGATGGAGGGGAGGAACACCGCCGCCTGTTGGGTAGGTTTACCGCATTGTCCTGGTTCATGCAGGGTAACGCTCGACAACGTCATGAGGTCTTGCGCGAATGGGTGCAATATGCTGGGGCGGACGTGGTGGAAAATCTGTGGAATTCCACAAGTTTGCGGCCTCTTTTTATGAGGGTAGAATATCCGGTTCCTGTCTTACCCGATCCTGAACAACTCACAGATTTCCTGCTTAAAGGTGTTCTCGACCAGGTCGCATACGATTGGGACGCCATCGGATCCTCACAGCCAGCTCATTCCCTGTGGGGCCGCTATGGTTTTCTTCCGCCCATCCCGGTGGTGGGGTCTGATGACCAAGAATGGGAAAATCAATTAGAGCGAATCCAGCAGAACCTGATGCAGTTTCTTGGCCTTCTCTGGCCATGCCGACGCATGTTGCTATTTGCCCAACGGGAGTATATCCGGAATAGCTTCATGGCCTTTGCCCAGTGGGAGTTCGCCTTAAAGGATACCAACTGCCCTTGGGACTGGGACCACATTTACCCGTCCGCCTATAACCGCAAGAAAGTAAATCCAAAGTATAGGGACTGGCACAACACCATTGGAAATTTGCGGGCCGTGGGTCTCTCTGATAATCGAGGGGATGGCTGTGATTGGCCAAAGAACAAACTGGCAGGAAACACGCCTGAACAGGGTGAGCAAATTCGTAGTAATAGCTTTGTTCCTGACAACATTTGGCAGGACATCCTGAAAATCGATGACCACTACGGAGCACTCATGGATGATACGGCTCTATCCATGTGCCGTATCGTGCTGCTGCGACTCACTGCGATATACTGCGAGTGGTATGATGAACTCCAAATCGGCGAGTTCATGAAGGAAATTTGCGACCCTACAGGATGATTCCTCTATCGCGTATTACCATGAAGAGCCTCCTCTGGATCACCGATGCCCACCTGGATCATTTGTCCGTCACAGTTGAAGATGCTTGGTTTGAAAAGCTCGCGAAAACCCGGGCGGACATGCTTCTGCTAGGTGGCGACACGGCCAATTCCCGCGTTTTTTCGCGGATGCTTGGCCGGATCAAGGAGGCGTTTCCGGGGATGATCGCCTTGGTCTCCGGGAACCACGATTATTACCACACGAGCATCGCCGACTTCCGTGCGGAACTGGCCGTGCATCATAGGTCCGGGGTGATCGTTTTCGAGCCCGGATGCCAATCGAATCCTCTGCAACTAGCCGCGGGCGTCTATCTTTGCGGGAGCGGCGGCTGGGGCGATGCCACTGCCGGTTATGCCGATGCTTCCGGAATGGCGCTCAATGACGAGCATCTGATCGCCGAACTCAGGACCGGCAATCTGACCGCTCGGCTGAGGGAACTTGGCAAGGAAAGCGCGAAGCATCTTCAGAAACAGCTAGCAGCAGTGCCAGAAGGTGCTTCCTGTGTTATTGTCGTCACGCATGTCCCTCCCTGGCCAGAGGCCGCCTGGCACGAGGGGCGGAGGTCCGATACGCTGGCTCTTCCCCGCTTCTGTTGGCAGGCGGGAGGGAATGCGATCTCGCAAGCAGCCGAACGGATGCCACAGACACGATTTATTGTCCTGTGCGGACACACCCACAGCGGCGGCATTTGGAAGAAGGGGAACATGACTTGCCATACGGCGGGGAGCGCTTATGGACGCATTGACCATTCCGGCATGATTGCCCTCGGCAAAACGGTTTCTTTCCGCGACATTGACCGCTGATGTGCCCGCGATGAATGCCAACAGTAAGCATCCTATAATCCACGCCAAGGCCCTCGTCATCGATGGACAGCAGGCGTTTATCGGCTCCGCCAGCCCACAATCTTAGAAGTCAACCAATGCGATGACACCGTTGAAATTCGCCAGGAAAGCCCTCGCTGAAGCCGACGCATTGCTTATTTCCAAGCAGCGCAAGATATCATAAGGGCGGGACTGCCATTGAACTCGGCGCTAAGATTGCTAAAGGCAGAGGAGATTCCGTTACTCGATCTATTCCTCGAAAATCCTTGAGAAATGAGAGAGTGTGCCTAGCACAATCCGAATGGATGCTTTGGTCTGGGGGGTGAGGTCACGATTCACCAAATCATCAGCTTGCAACTTCCAGATCAATTCGTATTTGAGTTCCTTGAAACGAATCTCCACCTGAATTTTCCCAACGTATTTGAGCTTCAGAGACAACTCTTGAAGCTTTTTCTCCCATTGTTCTCTTTCCTTTTTTTCGCTTTGTTTTGGCCTCGGTTCTCTTAGGAAGTCTTGCATGCGCGTCTTGTTCTCATCGTCAATCACCAGACCGGGAAATTCGTAGAGTATATCTTCGGGAGAACTGTCGATATTCGTTTGTCTGCCCAGCAGCGACAAGACCAGATAGGCCTTGAGGTCCGGATATTTCTTCCGGATGAGGGAGAAATGCCGGATTGATTCAGCAATTGCAACCTGAAGCTGATCGTGATTGAGCGTATTTTCTGGATTTTGCATTTGGAGAGATGTTTACAGGCGGTCCATGATTGCTGCTTTAGGCCGTGGCGAACGCAGGTTCGATGAGGCCACGCTACCAGATGATACCGGGCAAAATCAGTCCGAGGTGAGTGATGCCTCACGTTTTTCATGCGATACGCCGGAAAGGATTAAGGTGAGAGGTGTTGACAAATATTCAGAGAATATAATCCCGGTCTGATTTTGTCCGGGATCTGTAGCTACGGTTGCCGGTGTCAAACATGAAATCGGTACACACAACCTCCATTCGACATCACAATGTCTAACTATTATTGCAAATACTGCGGATACAAATCCTCAAGTGTCGACAGCCTCACCAGCATCTACTGTCTACGCCATCCGAACGGCCCACACAGGGGCAGACACGCACTCTATGATGGCGAGGAAAAATCCCAATACACGTGCAACAACTGTGGCGAGAAATTCCCATCCCTTTCAAGCCTGACCAAAGCCTTGTGCCCGATGCATCCAGAAGAAGTGACCAAGGGCAAACATCAGCCTGCGCTTTGATTTGAAACTGTTTGAATGCCGTCTGGCGCTACAATAACAATTCATTTATGCCCAAGTCCCATTATGGCTGGACGCTTCATAGTGGGATGCTGGTGCAAAATCCAAAAATCGGTTTATTCATTTTTAAATACTTGGACGAGAAGTCGGTCGAAATTCGAACGGCTCATTAATTTGAACAAATATCCGCAGCCAGTGTATATCAGATCGCCTGGTCAATCAATCCCTGCAGCCACGCACCATTCACGAGGCACGGTGATTCTCAAGCGAGATCCGATCCGGATTGGACGAAAATCCGAAAGCAACACCGGACCATCGGAATCATGTTCCGTAGTGTCGATCCATTCCGTAAGAATCGCATCGGGGATCAGGTCTATACAGGGTAGTCCCATGTCATGAGTGAATCGTGTGGAAAACGGCTCATCCAGGCGATCCCTCCACTCATGCATCAGTTGGACACTTCTTTTTGAACTGATTTTCATTAGCAAAAATCCTCTGAAATTTTTTTCGTAATTTTTCATGTTTAGGGACTTGGATTTCAGCCTTCGACTCTATGGGAGACATATTGAAATAACGCATCCTGTTCATTTTCTCAGAGGTGGTCAGTCTGTCATGTTTGATTAGCCCTTTGACCCTTTCGTCGCATGATTTTAAGTGTCAGGATTATGATGCAAGCATGGACGTTCTCGTGCGAAACAAGGGAGTATAGCACGCCTCATGCGCCAAGCGGGTGATGGGTATGTCCGGGAAGGTCATTTGGAATATTTGGCTAACATTTCATCCAGCTCCTCCAACACCAGTTTCCGCAGAGCCTCTGGCGCGATCACCTTTGCCGCGCCACCAAACTTGAGGGTCCAGCTTTTTACTTCCACCAACTCGTTGAGCCGGAAATGCACGCGCACAAGATCGGGAGAAAGAGTTTCGAGGCGTTGGCTCGGATGCCATTGCCGCTCGCCAGCGATTCTCGCCCAGTAACCTGTCAGCTCAACACAGACATCGATCAGCGGGGCATTCTTGTCCCATGGAGCCCAGATCCCGAAGGCGTGTTCGTGGCGATCATCACACTCCGGTTCTTGAAAATCCTTCGGTCGTGGTATGACTGCCACGTGGGAAATCCTCGGCAGGGCATAAAATCTCTGGCCGCCTCGTTCCAAATCGGATGCGATGAGATACCAGCACTGGTCTCTGAAAATCCACCGGTGCGGGAAGACCCGGACTGAAAAAGCCTCCTTCTCCTCCAGCCTGCGGTAGTGGATCTCGGCAGGTTGGTGTTGCAGGATCGCCAGCGTGAGCTCTCCGAAAACCGCGTAATCCACATTGGACTCGCCGGATGACGTCCGCGCGTTCACAGCAGTTCCTAGGTCTTTCCATCGGATGTCTCCCAGATCGCCCGAGTGGCGACAGAGGCTCATCAATTCCCCGCGGATGCGTGAGGCCAGCTCCGAGGAACCCAATTTCCTGAGTGCCTCGTGAGCCATTGCCAGCGCTGCCACCTCCTGTGGCGAGGTCATTCGAGTTTCCGCGATGGAAGGCTCCCGCAGAACGAAGCCGAACTTGCCGCTCTTGATAGGCCAGTTTTCCAAATCCTGGAGATGCTCGATGCACCGGCGCACGGTTCGCTCGCTGCATTCGATGCGTGCCGCCATGTCCTCGGCAGTCCACTCGCGTCCGTCGCGGAGCATCGATTTTACGGCCTGAATGAAATGTGGTTTGGGCATCGGGTGGCTCTATTGAGCGGTTTTTCGCGGCATTTTGCAATCCGTCATGGTGAATTCTCACTGGAGCACCTGGATGTCCCGGAGGACCTGGATGGCCACTGAGCGGTTTCGTTCACGGACCAACCCGAACACGCGGAAGATGTCGATCAACCACCAGATGCCGAAACCTCCCATGGTGAAGAGAAACAACAGTGTGAGCCAGACGCGACCCAGATAGGCGTAGTGGAGGCCGGCACCCACCAACAGAAAGGCCAGCAGTGAGGATTTCTTATTTCTGGAAAATTCTTCGGCGAAACCCAGTTGGGCGGCTTCGTCCATGTTGTCGAGCTTGCGTAGGACGGCGTCGGGAACTTGTTTGCAGAGTGAGGCGGGCAGGTAGTTCATGATGTGGGTATGTTGGGCGAACTCAGGTTCGATGAGTTCACTCTATCCGGTGGTGCCGGACAAAAGCTGTCCGGGTTGAGAGAATTTCATGGCGAACCAGGAATTTTATTCGGATCGGTGTTTCGGCATTTTCCGATAGATTGGCAGCGCTTGATTTCATGATTTCTGCTTTATGAACATCCAGGACCGATCTTGTCCGGCGTGGCCGTTTACGGTCATCTTCATGGATCAAGATTCCGCCATACCGTACGCCGCCGCAGTTTCGTCCACGGCCCTGAATGACGTTGATACATCTGTTCACAGTTCAAACCACGATCAGATAGATGTCAGTTCTGGAAACTCATCGGAAAAATTCAACATCCATGACTCCGTCGATGAGGTGATCAACCACTTCCAGAAAGTGCTCTCGAAACAGGAGGATGCTTGCGGTCATTCGACAGGATTACACGAGCTTGATCAGATGATTGGCGGTCTCAGACCTGGGAAAATGTTTGTCATCGCCGCCCGCCCCTCCATGGGAATTACCTCCCTGATGCTCAATATAGCTGAGCACATATGTATTGATCAAAAAGTGCCTACATTGATCTTCTCTGCCGATCTGACCGCATTCGAGGTGGTGCAACGAATGATATTTTCCAGGGCAAGAGCCGCGATGGGCCGTGTTTACCGCCCAGACTACCAGCCGACAAAAGACGATCTTCGAGGTATCCAGCGTGCTGCAATTGAAATCTCTAACTCCAACTTATTTGTGGACGATACTACCGGTCTATCCATCGATGCGTTGCGTGCCACTGCGTGTCGCTTCAAGCGAGAGGATCACATTGGCTTCATTGCCATCGACCGTCTGCACCTCATCAGATCGGATTCCCCACAAGCAAAGCAATCCCACGAGCGGGAAGTTGCCGAGGTCTCCTCCGGAATCAAAAGTCTGGCCAAGGAACTTGGCGTTCCAATTCTTGTTCTCGCTCAGCTCAACCGCAAGCCGGAAAGCCGCAATGGCTACCTTTTTGGCATCCCGCGAATGTCCGATCTTCGTGATTCAGGTGCCATTGAGAACGATGCCGACATGGTGGGCCTGCTTTACCGGCCGAGCTATTATGCGGAAACCGCCGAGGACAAAGAGGCCGATGCTGGCAAGGCCAATCTGATATTGGCCAAAAACCGAAATGGCGAAACAGGATGGGTTCCTCTGCTCTTCATCGCTGAGCTGATGCGTTTCAAAGATCACGAAAACCCGATGGATTATTGGTAATAAAACCGATTCACTGCTGAATATCACCAGAAACAGCACACCTCGGACAGCTTTTGTCTGGTGTATCCTGCTAGAGTTGTCACTATCGAACCTGCGTTCGAACTCCACGCATCACAACCATGTCAAACTACTACTGCAACCATTGTGGCACCAAATCCTCCAGCGTATCCAGCCTCACCAGCGGCTATTGTTCCCGCCACCCAAACGGTGCGGGTAAGGGTAAGCACGTTCTCTACGAAGGCGACGAGAAATCCCAATACACCTGCAAGAATTGCGGCACCAAATCATCCTCCCTCTCAAGTCTGACCGCCGCATATTGTAACAGGCACCCGGAGGGCGCTGGCAAAGGCAAGCATCAGCCGGCTCTTTGAACGGAGACTGGGGTTGAGGTTTGGGTTTTCAGCAGATCACCTGGTTTCAACGATGGCCAACAACTGGCGGGCACGGCTCACGGCCATGAACCAGGAGTAGTGGTCGTAATCGGTGGCGAGGTTCTGGTGGGGCGGGAGACCGATCACGATAACGGCCTTGGCATCGAGGCCCTTGGCCTTGTGGATAGATGTGTAGCGGATGGTGTTCGGGGCGTCTTCAACCTCAGTGCATTCCCGCAGATTGTGGCCGGCGAGGATGCGGCGGTCGCCAAGCGGACTGTCGGCGATTTTGGATTGTGCATGAAGGATGAGGACTTCCTCGGGGCGGCAGAGGCCGGCCTTTTGCCACCGCTGCAGGATGGATTCGACGATGTCGCGAGCGTCGGCACCGGCGGCCAACGGATGGAGCTCCGGGTCCGGGCCTTCCGGGAGGTGGTCGCCATTGCCGAGCGCGGCGATCATGGCGGCGGTGGCCGGGCTCGGGTGATCGCGGAAGAATTGCCAGAGCGGACGGGTGTAACGGACGGCGGGTTGAAGACGGACGTGCGCAGGCTGCGACCAGGCGGCGGCTAGAACCACAGCATCGAACCGTTCGGCGGCGCGGAATGGCGGTCGTTGGGCGGCATCGTAGAAGATGCCGGATGAAGCGTCCCGACCGTCTTTGAGCAGGAGTTGGTAAATGTGCCACCAACCGCCGGTTTCTTCTGGCCGTGTCTCGATTTCCTCCACCCAGCAAGTGTCGTGATCCTGGCCTTCGTCCACCACGAGCGCATCGAAGACCGGCCATTTCGCACGCATGGCGAGGTCGCGGGATGTTTCGAGGACGACACGCGGCAGATCCAGGTCATAGAACGTGGCGCTGATTTCCTTTGGGCAACCGGACGGGGGCAAGCAGACGGGTTTCCCGACGAGGGCGCACAGTTCGAGGAATAGCTCCTCCCAGCCGCGGACCACGACTTCGCCGCGTTCGATCTGGCGGAGGGCGACGAGGCGGCGCAACTGGGCAGTGAGGGCCTTGTTGTAGGTGAGGAAGAGCACGCGGCGACCGGTGCCTGCGGTGGCATGGCGGAATGCCAGCTCCAGCGCGTGCCACGTCTTGCCGGTGCCGGTGCCACCGTGGACCAGGAGTTGGCGGTTTTCGGAGAGCTGGTCGAGTAGGGCGAAGCAGGAAGTGAACTGCCTCTCGAAGAGTTGCTCTGTGTGATCAATGAATGCCTGTTTTTCTTTCGGCAGGGAGCCTTGCCCGAATGCCTCCAGTACGGCCCGAAGTTGTAGAGGGACCACGGTCCTGCGGGCATGGTCACCGAAGATTCGCAGCCAAGTAGCGAGCCAGTTTTCCAAATCGTTGCCGGTTACAAGCCAGCTACGCTTTATGCCTTGGAAAGTATCGACGTCCGTCGGGGCGTCGGCACCCGGCACGCAAAGTGCCTTTTCGACGAATGGAGGATTACCCTTTGCCTGAATGCCGCGAATGACGCCCTGCCATTCGGCAATGAGTTGTTGGATCGGGTCGTCACCTCCGCCACCTTCCCAGCGTCCGGTTTCCGGAAAATGCCGGGGCAGCGAACTCTTCACTTCCAGAACTAACAATCCCCCCGCAGGCCCAAGCACGAGAAAGTCGCCCTCCCGCTCAGTGCCACGATCATCCCGGTAATAGTAACCCCAGATGACGTTCCAGCAATACGGGGAATCAGCCAGTCGCCGCAACAACTCAGCGACCCGGATTTCGGTCTTGCTGCTTGCGTGCGGAGGGCGGTGAAGTATCCATTCGACCATGGGCTTTGGTGGGGAATCTTAATGCCTGGATGTTCTCGTCACCATGAAGGCGTATGAATATCTGGTGGTATTCTCTTGCGAGAATCTTCGATCAGTTTCTTCAAGCGGATATTATCATTCGATAAGGCAATTTGGATTTTTTTTATCTCAGCCATCTCAGACCTCATTTGGGTTTCGCGATTGAGGAGATTGGTATTCTCCTTTCTCAGCGTGCTAACCGCTTCATTGGCTGCGTCATTGCCAGTGCGCTTACCGTACTGATAAGTAATCAAAACTGCCAATAGCATCAGTGTCGGTCGGATGAGCTTCTTGGAAAACCGAACAAAAACATTCTGCTCCGGCTTTAAGGAAGCCGGAGGCAATAACGTTTTACTTGTTACTACTACTGGTGCAGTGACCCTTAAAGTCTCGGTCCTCTCGGTTCCGGCAGGCTTCCCAGGGAGCAACCCGATATTTTGTAATGGAAAATCATCCGACAGCACAAGAGAGGTGACTGCGGGAATGGTAGAGGGTGGATGGCACGCAATTCGCAGGTCTTCGAGATCTTTCCAGTCACATGCAGCCAACGAATTGCACAGTTGATCAAGAGCACTGGAATAGGTTCCATGGAATACCTGACCTATGGGAACCTGATAATGATCCCCTGATTGCCAAGAATTCACATTCTCGATTGTCAGGTTGCCATCGCAATCCGCTAGGTCTTGCTCCGATATTTCCAGCAGGCGACGGAGCACCGTAGTCCAAACTGCTGGCTCTCCAATATTGGTTGGAAATACGTAGCCGCAAAACGACCATTGTCCCCTTACACCCGAAGTTTGCTTGTAAAATGGACGAAGCAAGAGGCGCCGTTGGCGATCTTCTGATGGTCCCTCAAGCCATACTCGTCCAGTGGTAACCCATGAAATCCAAACATCGCTGAATTTCCCGGGGTCTGAAAGAATCTTGGACCACTCTTTTAGAATTTCTCGGTCATCCGGAAGAATCTCATCACCCGATGAAAGAGTTCGAATGGGTTCTCCGCCCCAATAGTAAATGGAAATATTGATTTTCATATACGAACAGTTACCACAGCTTGGATTTGCGTGAACCATTGCATTTAGGGCAGGTAGTGGATGTCTTACCGCTACCGCCACAAGATGTGCAAGATACGCTCGCGTTTCCCGAACACTGCTTACAGGACCCGCGCCAAGGCCACCAACCAGGCTCACGGCCGCTTCCGTCACACGCATTACACGATATCTTTCCCCGCCCTCCACAAGCTGAACAGGAAGCGGCTATCACGCCAGCTCCGGCACATGTTCTGCAGTCGTAGGTTGGAGGATTCCTTGTGCAGGAACGAATACCTGATCCAATGAAGGAGAGCGCGAGTATTGCGACAACCGCACCCGCTGTCAGTGCGATTGTCCATCCTAGTCTGGTGGGCTTGAATGATTTCATAGCTGCAGTTTTAGCGCCCATGCGAGGGGCTCGATTAGATTCTCTGACTGTGAGGTTTCAAAGCCCTTTGGCGGAACCAAATTGCCATCGAGATCAGAACCCGGATTGGAAACCGCGGTTACAAAGAAAAACGCCGCTTTGCTTCGTTCCAAAAAGCTCCATGCATCGTCATATAGAAGGCGCAAGTGCTGCTTTGGATCAAACTCCGGATCGCGCCGGAAGAGATCTCGTTTTGTAAAAATAACACAAATACGCTTCACCTTGGTTTCGTTTTCGATAAATTTCAGGAGGTCGAACAACTGTAGATTGTATGCCTCATCTTCACCGTTGTGGAGTTTTGGTGTATCGATTACCAGGAAAACTCCGTGAGCGGTCTGTAGATCTGTCTTCAAATTCTTTGCCTCCTTCTCCCAGTGGGGGTCGGCATTTTCATCGCCAAACGCCTTTTCAAAGACTTCCCCAGGGTAGTCGTGATATATTAGACGCGTATCAATATCCGCTAGGTGAAACTTACCACCAACTCTAATCTTTTTGGTAAGCAGGTAGTAGAGCTTGTGAGCGGCCATGGTTTTGGGTGGCCAGCCACCTTTCTTCATGGCGGAAATGCTGCTGTTGTGTCGCTTTAAGGTTTTTTTATCCTCGGTTTGAAGCGACAGTCCGCAGGCGGGACTTTGTGATAAAATCTTCTTGATTCGATCCATGGCGCAGGTGAAGTACACTGTCTTACCAGATGCCGGAGGACCTACGAAAACAAATGACGGCTCGGCCGTTAGCTGTTCCTTCACAAATTTAATGGCTTTTGAAATCATAGCTTCCAGAATTCAGGTTTACTTCTCATGTGTTTGATCGCTTCGCTGCTCCAGTCGTTATTGAGTCCTTCAATTTCCCCGTATAGATTCATGAAATGAATGCGCTCGGGGCGAATTTCCGAAAAGTCCTCGGCGGCCAGCTCAAAATTACGCAGACAAGATAGCAGACCGTGCTCTGGCGTGATTCGTCCAATTTCACGAAGCACTTTTTCTTCGAATTGCGCCATACCACTGATTCCAAGGGTTTCATCGGACATGGCTTGATGAGCAGACACAAGAGTTGGTTCGGCCTGTGTGAGTCCATAATTTTTCAGCACATCATCGATCAGGTTTCCGATGTCTCCTTCATACTTGTCCTTCATGGTTACCACATGCACCGGAGCGAGAGAGCGAACATGCTTCTCATATAATTCGCTATCCGATCTCGAGCCGATCTGATCGGCACGCATGCAGAACAAAACCAGATGAGTGCTTTTCAGAGCGTCGAGTGCTCTTTGTGCTTCCGCTGCGAGTTTCTTATCCGGCTCGAATGCCACCTCGGCACCAGGGGTGTCCAAGAGGACTCCCCCTTCCGCAAGAATTTTGCAGTCGGGGAAATCTCCCTTCAACCGAAGTCGCAGAGCTGACTCGGATGTACCACGGCGGGAGCCGTAAGTTTCAAGCAACTTCGCAACTTCCTGCGCGGATTTACAATCCCGTTCTTCAATGCGACCGCTGGGATGATCGATGATAACTCTCCGTCCGGGGATTGATGTATCTCGTTCGATTTCGATGGTAGTCGTGCTGAGCGGAACTTGTGCTGTAGGCATGAGTTCCTCGCCCAACAGAGCGTTCAATAAGGTGGACTTGCCTCTTTTGGGGGCGCCAAAGACGCCTACGCGTATCTTGGTGTCCTTTCCTTCCTGCAAACTGCGAATCCTGTGGATGCGGTGCGCCAGAATTTGCAATTGCTCCTGACGTCCTTCAGGAAGTTCTGCCTGTCTCGCCCGCTCCCTAGCCAGATTGACAAGGACTGCTAGCTTGATGATGGGGGCATAGGGATCAGGAGTAGCCATTACCGTTAGGGAATGAGGTGATCAGACTGAGGCTGTGTCCGAGGTCCTTGCGCTCACCGAGGAGTCTTCGGCATTCTTCAGCCTGGCCAGTGATTCGAGTCATGAGAGAGGGATCGCAATCACTGACTGACTTTGCCAGTTCATCAAGCCGTTCTTCGGCCGATGCAATCTGTTCGTCTATGATTTCACGATATGAATTTTGTATTTCCTCACCTCTTTGCATAAGATTTTCGCTAATCATCTCCGCCATCTTTAGAATTGCATCATCAACGAGTGTAGTTACTCGCTTTTCCTGGACTGCGATAATTGCATGCCGGGCGATAAAACTTGCTGCAAAGTATGCGGCGATGGCGACGACTGTAGGAGTAAGCGTACCATAGAAAATGGCGATCGTATCAGGCACAAGCTTTTTTGCCAATAGCTTGGGTCCGAATCCAAACCAGGCCTGTACCGTTGGCCATAGGCCCCACGGGCCTTCAGCAATTATCGTTTGACCTCCAATATTTCCAAGTGCTGCCAGCGTGGCCTGCACTTTGGTGAATCCATCTAGCAAGGCAACCGCAGTGCCACCCAATCCGAGAATTGAGGCGGCGGGTAAAAAAGGATCATTGCTTGCCTTGGATCGTCCAAAGGTTTCCCAATCGCATTCGATTTCCTCTGAGAGTTTCTGACAGTGCTCGGCGAGTTTTTGATCGAGATCTGGAAGCAGAACTCGAAGTTCATTATTGAGGGTCGTCTTTACCAAGGTGGAAACCTTGAACGCAGATACTGCGACTCCGATCAGACCTCCCTTTTGAATTCGTGTGAAGATCCCATCGGAAATTGCTCCACTTCTTCCTTCGAGCTTTCGCTGGAACTGGATAACTGCTTTGTTCCAGTCAGTTCTGAACTTCTTTAGCCGATTGTCACACGACTTTCTTAGGTCCTTTGCCCGAGTCTTGATTTCTTGAATCTCAGATGTAATAAGACTCATGTCCGTATTCATCAGTGAGAGGTCTTTTTCAAACTCGGCACTGGCATGCTCACAGAACGTCCCGACATAGTCTAACAATGACCTGAGGCGGGGCATCATGGATGAGTTCTTGGAGGACGTTTCGATGATAAATCGCTCTAGTTCCGCCTCAAGATCTGCAACTCCAGTTTCCTTGCGGAGCCTCGCAAGCGTTGCTTCGTCGGATCCTTCACGGGCCGCCTCATAGACCTTCCTGGCGCTCACCTCATAAAGGCGTCCACAAGACAAATTCGACTCCTGAATCTGTTTTTTAACGTATCTTCTGACTTCGTTGATGTCATTGTCCTTCACTTCGTCCCGCTTGGTTAATACGAAGAATATTCTTTCTCTCTCTTCCTTGCCAAGTTGATTGAGAAATTCCCGCTCGCTTGCGGTGACCGGTATATCGGCAGCAATGAGAAAAATGATAGCGTCCGCCATCGGCATGAATTGTTCGAGCAGAATCTCGTGATTCCGATGAACTGCGCCCCGACCTGGAGTATCAACCAGTGTTACAACATTGCGCAGTAGCGGGAAATCTCCATAGACATCGACCGACCGAACTCCCTTGATGTTTTCTGGATTTTCTTCTTCAGTGATGTATTCACGAAGCGCCTCAACCGGAATGATTAATGGATCCTTGTTGTTGTCGAAAAACACGCGTCCTTCTGACAAACCCTCGGAATGAGCGTCCCGGCTAAGGTAATGTGCGACCGCCGAAGTGCAGACTTTACTTTGGATGGGTGACAAATCGTCGTTTCTGCGACCAAGAAGCGTGTTAAGCAGCGTAGACTTACCGCGTTTCATGTCCCCAACGATTGCAATGTTGTAGCGACTATCCGCCAGATGGCGCCGACCCAGGTCAAGTTGATCGGCGACAGTCGGTCGTTTAATACTGCGGGCGAATGCGGCGGCTTTGTCAAGGTGCCGCAGGGCACCTTCCTTGAGTTGAGCGTAGTGGTCGAACATAGGTTTGATGGTGAATGTTAGAGGCTGCCAAGAATTTCACGGCAGATTTTTAAGCGCTCGGCATTTGGCGGGGAGGACAGCATTTCATTGACCGGACTTAATGTTTCCGAAGTCAGGCGCTCAACGCGGTCACTCATGGTTTTACGGAGCGCATTGAAGTGATTTTCCAGTTCCTTGGTAACTCCTTGCTCGAATTCCTTGAGTTTCGGGACGAGTTGCAGAAATAGCGCGGATCTAAATTTTGACAAACCAACGGAATCAATTAGACCGCCGCTCAGTTTCTCGATGGCATTGCGTCCGAACATCACTCCAGTGGCCAGGTAGATCCATGAGAACATGCCCATAAATGGGAATGTTAGTACCAGGACAGCGGGGGGAATCAACTCCGGTTTGATCGTACTGGCGCTAGACGGAAGAGACATTCGGAATGGAAGTCCGTGAAGAGAGACTTGCAAATCGTAGATGGCAGTTGACGCATCCCCGCCGAGTTCTGAGTGGACAGCCTGCAATTCGGCGTCGGCAAATTTCTTCGTTTCCTGTCGAACAAACCCGGCTAGCGTCTCTGAGTCGCGGAGTTCATCAAGTCCCATGCCGTCTATTCTGTTCGATAGCGCCGCATCCAGTTCACCGAAAAACACTTGGAAATTGGCCAGCGTTCGGCGTTCCAAGCGATCCAGTGTGGTTTGCATGCGTTCTAATCCTCGGTCCGCATGTTGCTTTGCAAGGTCATTGGCCTTCCTGGCATTCGCAACCGCCTGATTGCGCGATTGCTCCTCCATCTCGGCTTTTTCCATGCATGTGGCGCATGTCGCCCTAAGACCTTGCTCCAGCGCATCAACGCGTGAGGCAAGGTATCTCCTGCGCTCCTCGCTCAAACAGGTCTGTATGAACCGCGATAGTTGCTCTTGGAATCGCAGAAATTCGTGTGGGAGTGGTTCTTTACCGCCGAACACGGCATCACCGGCGTCCTTTGCAGAAAGGATAAACAAGGGAGCTGTACAATTGCGTTGGCGAAGCTGTTCCGTCGCTTTTGAAACAATCAAAGCCCGGTCCGATGAACTCAGGCGATCTGCTTTGTTGATGACCACGAATAACTTGCGGTCACGGTCTTCGGTAAGTAAGCCTTCGATGAATTCGGCTTCCGGAGCACTGAGGAGGGCGGTTGCATCCAAGACGAGAACCACCATAGCGGCTGCTGGCACTATATCCAATGTCAACCGGGTGAATTCAAGATCTGGATCCTCAAGCCCGGGAGAATCAACCAGCGTGATGCCACCTTTTAGCAGTGGGGATGGAAGAGTGAGAACCAGGCTCTTTGCCATCATCAGGTCCGGATTGGACTTATCCATCAGGCTCTGGGGTCCAGAATGTACCGTGGCAACCCCGGTAGCATTTTGAGTGACCAGGCTGGGATTTGGACCGCCAAGAATGTAGGAAATCGCGTGGGTTGTCGGAACGGGGCCCACGGGCAGCCACGGGTATCCCAACAGCGCATTCAGCAGCGTGCTCTTACCACTGTTGTAGCGTCCGGCAAAAAGAACCTGGGTAACCGGAGATTCACTTTCAAACTCAAGGGCGGTCGCGGCATCCGCCAGTTCTTCGCTTTGTAATTTCACAGCATGGGTTCTGATCACGTCGATGCGTTGCGATAGCGGTGTTTCGCTAGTCTGGGGTTTGCACTGCTGCCACTCACCCTTGGGCCAATTGTCGGTATCAATCACGATTGGGTTATCCACCGCAGTCTGATCATCAGCCTGCCCAGCGATCTTCCGACTGAGATACTGAAGTACGAAAGAAGCAAGCGCCACGTCATCCAGCCATCCGAGAACAGGAATGGCGTCGGGAATGAGGTCAATGGGAGAAATGAGGTAGGCAAGCGCCGCAATCACCAATACCTTGTCTGCACCGGTCGCCTTTCCACCGGTAAGGTATGACCACAACTCATTGGCCTTTGCTACCAGTCCGATATTATTGACCCTTGCAATCCAACCAGGCAAGGTTCTTCCAACGGCTTTTTCAGCACCGGGATTCAAAGCCTCGCGATACCATTTAGAGTTTTTAAATTCTTGAAGTTTCATTTGTTCTGAAATTGTTTGAGTGTATTCACCTTTCAATATTGAAGGTTTGTAGTTATTACCTATTAGCAAATATTGATCTTATATTCGTTGCTCAAATTCACGGCTTGACGCACAACGATATGGCTCAATCCGGATGCCGCACACAGGTTCCAAAAATACCGTTTCTCAACTGGACAGCGACTGCCCACAATCACATCCGTCAATGAAGCTGCATCATACTTCCAAAAATACATCCCAGCACGAGGTATACACTGGTCTAGCAAGACGACAGAACGCACCTCTTTTTCGTAAAACCACGACTGTGCTTTCGTGAAGAACACGGCGCTTTCAAGCATACCGAATTCCCCTGTTGTACCACGATCATAAATTGACATCTTTGGCCGCTCAATAGAGTATGACACTTCTCTCACCGTGCTTGATTCTTGAATCTCGAATCCCAGTGCGACACCGCTGTGTTTGTTGCCATAGTGACTCCAGATTACAGGATCATCAACAGCAGCACTATAACAGATAACCCCATGGCTTTCAGATGCCTGATCGATGACTTGATCAAGAACGTAGGTTGGACGGTCTTGCTCCGCAGGCGGAAGATCGAAAAGGAACGGTGCGCAGTCACTTGGGTCGTTGAGCTCTTTGATACGCCCGACTTTGAGTAGGCCGCTTTCAATGGCGGCAATTGCGTAATCTGCTGATAGAAATCGGTAGGCTTTCATTGTGAGCGATTATTATTAGATGTTTGAGTGGTTCCAGCTATTGTCGCCAGCTTTGCACCGGCGTGCTCTTCTAATTCACGTGCATGATCCGGTTGGCAGGTGAAAAAAATTACCTGTCGCTGCTCCGCAAATGCTCCGAGGCAGCGTTCAGCGGCGCGGCGGCGGTCGGGATCCATATCAGTGAAGGCATCGTCGAGGACCAGAAACCCTTCCATCCCATCGAGATACAGTTCGGCCAGGGCAAGACGAGTCGCCAGAGCAAGCGAACCGGCGGTCCCCTGGGACAGCAGTCCCGTCTCCAAACGGATTGGACCGCTTACTTCGACAGGCGTTGCTCCCTCCAAGCGCACGCCGTCGTACCGACCGCACGTCAGGTCCCTGAAATATCGAGTCACCGCCCCCGCCAACCCGCACATTGGATCTTCGTCTCCCTGATTGGAAACGATCTCTTCCAACTTCGCTCGAATGCGCAGCAGTGCTTGACCAGTCACCTCCTGCCGCTGGAACGCCCGCTCCCTAGCTTCGAGTTCTTCGCGGAGCTCCTCGGCGGTTCGCTTTGGAGTTACACCGGTCAGCCTTGCATGTTCATTCCTCAGAGCATTCAGCGCCTTCTCGGCATCCGATTGACTCTGTTCCTTCCGGCCCAGCTCATCAAGATATGCAGCCACGGAATCGAATCCGTCGGGCAGTTGCGGCAGTCCGGCCAACTCCTTCTCCGCACCGGCCAGCTCGGTTGCATTGTCGAGAATTTTCGTCGTCAGCGCGTCCAAGTCCGTGTGCTCTTCTTTCCACTTCTCGACATTCTCTTGGACCTGCTGGGTCTCGACCTCCAGCTTCGCCTTCTTGTTCACCTCCTTGGTACGCTCCTCCTCAAGAGCCACTACTGAGCGGGTGGCCTGAAGCGCATCCAGCGTTGCAATCTCAGATGCCCATTCCTCGTCGGTCCTCCCCTGCAAAGCCCCCTCATAAAGCTGCTTAGCGGTATTCTCGTCACCGACGCACTGCTGGTGGCTCTTGTCGGCCGCCTCGACCGCCGCAAGATCTTCGAGACCCAATTCATCGAGAATCTCCTTTTGCTTGGCCGTCTTGGAACCGAGCTGCTCGAACAACGACTGCACATCACCCGTGCCACTCGCCACGTCGATGCGCAGATCCTCCAGTTCCAGACTCAGTTTGCCCTCTGCTTGGTCTTCCCAAGGTGTGCCGGGAACAAGCTCAATGAGCTGCGCCGCCTCAGCTCCTCGTGTAACAGTGATCGACATCGGTGCTTTGCTCACCAGTCTGGCGCTCAGCTTCTGTGCTGCGATCTGAATCCGAAGACCCGCGATGGCCGTCGCGAGGCGTTTCAGATCTTCTAACAACTGGGTCGGAACTCGCTTCGATTCCTTCAGATTCTGGCCAGCCAATTCCCACTTCTTCCGAGCCTCAACAAGCTGCCCATGGCTCTTTCTCAGTTGCTCTGCCGCTTCACGCTTTTTGGCATTGGCCAACTCCGCATCTAAAGCCTTGATGCCTGCCGTAATCCGCTCCACCTCCTCCTGCTTATTGCGGATTACTTGGTCCGCCCCCGGCCAATCGACGAGCACTTTCTTGAGGGTATCTCGTTCGCCCTGTAGACGCTTGATTCGCTCCTCAAGCCCACCACGCTTGGCGAGTCCATCCCTCAACCCGCGCCCCGTTGCAACGAATTCGCGATCCGCTTCGATTGAAGTCTCCCACTCGCGGATCTGTGAATTGATCTCATCCACTTGTTTCTCATAGGCAAGAACTTCGCCAAGCTCCCTACGAGTGGATTCCATCGCGTAGAATGCCGCAAGTTGTGGTCCGACCTTGTTCGCCCAAGGGTTATCAATGCCTCTCCCTCTCTCAGGCCCTCCGACAGTCCGATCCCACCGGCTGAAGTGAGCGTCGATCCGGGAGTCCACCGCGGCGATCAGTTTATCCTGGGAGATGTCACCGGGAATGGCCGCCGCGCCCGCGATCAAAGGTTGGATGTCGTCGATCTCGTCCGATTGCTCCCGCAACTCCTGAATCGTTCGTGCCAATTGAGCCTGCCCGACAAAGAGCACATGCCGCCAGGTGGCCTCATTACGGTGGAGCAGCGCCAGCAGTTGCTCCTGAACTCTCGCAGGATCGGCAATTGCGGCGGTCTCGGTGGACTGAATTATGGCTGATGCGCCTGCGCCCCAGGTCTTTTGCAGTGTCCATTTGTGCCCGTCCGATTCGAACTCCAAGGTGACACGTGCATGGTCACCGCCGGGGCGCGGATACCAGCGGCCCATGGCTTTTTTCAAACTCACTGGCGGGAGGTTCGTCGGTGTGAAAAGCCCGTGCCACAAGGCGTTGTTCAACGTGCTCTTGCCGAACTCGTTGGGTCCTTCGATTACGTTCACGCCATCGTGAAGATCGCAGGCATGGTCGGCGATACCACCGAATGGATGCAGACGAATACGAAGAATCTTCATTGCGAATGGAGGGTTTCGATGATGTCCAGCGCCAGATGGGCGTCTCCGGCGTTCGCCTCGTCAGCGAGAAGGCCGAGCAGCAGTGTGTTAGGCAGTGTTCCTTCGGGAAATCGTTTGGCAATGCCTGCAGCGTCGAGCACCGGAGCAATATCCTGCTCTCGCGTGAGGTGGAGAAAGCGTGAAGCCATGCCGTCCAACATTTGATTAAGTTCGGACAGTTCATCTTCCTTCAGACGGCCGGTGAGTTGGAGGTCCAGAACCGTGCTGGGCGCATCGAGTGAATTGCAGGCCGTGTGCAGCGACTCGATGTCGGCGACATTCTCCAACGACCGCCTGAGTCTGACAAATCGAACTCCACCGGAGGTAAGTTGTTCATGACGGCACGAACCGTCTGCGCCCAACTCGATCCACCACGCGTGGCCAGGGTGACTGCATTTCACGGAGTCAGGTGTATGGATGCCCGGCATGAAATACAGAGGTCGTCCCGTTGTTCCCAGTGCCGGCGCAGGTGCGTGGATGTGCCCTAGCAACCATGTGTGAACGCCTGCGCCACGCAGGTCCTCCTCGGACATGTTGAAATACCGCTGGTCGGCATCAAGACCGAGCCCCTCGACGTTTCCGTGAGCAATTCCGACATGAATGAATTCCGGTGCCTTTTCGGCCTCCGCGACCCATCCGATGGTATGCTCCTTGTTGTGTTTGCTCGGGCATGGACACGCGTAAAAGCGAACGCGGCAATCGTCACATTCAAAATCCTTGGTCGTCGGCTCGATCAACGGAATTACGCAAGTGCCCTCGCAGGCATTCCGGAACCATCTCCAGAGCTTGTTGTCCGCTCCCTCGTGATAGTCGTGATTGCCTGCCAAGACCAGGATGTGTTCACCCTCAAACGCGGCGAGAATACGAACGGCTCTTTCGATCTGCCCTTTGGTGACGGTCTGCTTGTCGAACAGATCGCCCGCAACAATTATGAAATGAGCCTGCCGCTGGTTGGCAGTCGCGACAAGTCGCTCTAGCCCGGCAAACCGCTCCTCCAGCAGGCGGTCCCTAACAATGTCAGGGTATTGGGCAAACGAAATGCCTATATGATTGTCGGCGGTGTGTAAAATGCGAAGGCTCATAGCAGATTCGGTGCGTATACCTAGAACGGTAAACTTTGCTGCCTGGGATCCTCCGTTGCTACAGGTGATGGTAGCGTCTCGGAATCAGATTCCGCCCAGCGCATACCGGCGGGTGTAAGCTTCCACAAACCATTGTTCCCGGTATGTTCGATTAGACCACGTTCTTTCAGGGCTAGTCTGGCATAGCGGACACGATTGAAGCACCGGACCTCACCGGAGTTGAGCGGTTCCCTGTCGGCGGCAATAAGCCGGGATTCCATTTCCTTCAGAGTCCCAGCAATTGCCTCTTGAACCGTGGTTTCACCTCCATGCGAATGAAGTACCCGGGCTAGTGGCTTGAGGTAGGCGGAGTTCGGTGTGAATCTGTGACCATCGGAGGAGGCGGTATCAACGTCAACAACCTGCGGCAACAAGCTGCGGATCTCGTGCCAAGTGTGACCGAGACCACGGATTGCCGCATGAAGGGTTTCGAGTTTCGCGACAGCCCGAGTCCTTACCGTAGGTTCTAAGGTCAGGTCGCCTAGCACGTCGTCGATTGCGCGTGAGAAGGCTTCCAATAACTGATCCCAGCAGACTTCTATGTTTCGTGTATCGCTCATGGCTTGTTTCTATATTGGTTCTTGAATAAGTTACCCCTGTGAAAATACAATGCTGGTTTCCTTGCACATCCGCTGGGTCTGGTCGATGAAGCCGAGTGAATAGCGCCCCTCCGCACGGTGGAAGAAATCCAATCCTCGACCCAAGATGATTCGCCATCCGGTGTCGGTCTGGATGAAGCGGTCGTGCTTGCTAGGATCAAAGTTATAACTAAAAGCGATTTTCTTAGCTGTCGCGCCACTCTGGACCTGGTCCAGTTTTTCGGAGAGTTCAACCTCTTCTTCATGTGAGCCAGCAGCAGTGACTAGCTTCAGTGTGAGATCCGCGTCCGCGCTATCCAGCATTTCAATGAAACTCATCAAATTGTGGATCTGATAGTCAAGGCGGATGTAAGGATCAACGAGGGTGATCTCCCTGGCGCCCTTCAGATACGGCTCGAAAAGCCGACGGTAGGAAATGCCCGTTTCTCCCTCTTTGATGTCAAGAGTCATTGCCTCAGGTCTGCGTTCCAGAGGCAGCGCTTCCACTTTTGGTGTGTTCGCATCCTCTATCGGCTTCTCCGATGGATGCAGCAATTGGAACTCATCAGGATTGGTGCTTCGAATCGAAACCCAAGCGTATTCGGGATCGATCTTCGTGAGTTCATCCCGAATCTGCTGACGCATCCTCAGGGCTGGATTCACGCAATACTCGACGAATTGCTCCTCAGTGACGTTGAGATCAGGGAACAGTAACTTGAGGAAGCCTTCGGCGATCCTCGCAATAGCCTTATTGTCGCGCATGTCCTCGCAACTTGGGAGCCGCAGGCTCCGTGATACATAGTCCGCAAACTCCAGTCTTGGACGCATCTCATGAAGCACTTCTCCGAAGAAGTCGCCCTTGAAACCAAGCATTTGAGACGGGGTGTTCTTGGTGATCCGCGGCATGAACCAGCCTTCGAGGAGTCCATGAATTCGGTCAATAAAAGCGGACTCCTGAAGTGCGCTCGGAAGTTCCTTGAATATTCCCTCAGTCTGGTAAAGCGGACGCCGCTCTTCCGTAAGTGTGATGTTACCCAGCATCATGAAACCAGCTTCGGATGTTCCCATGTCGCCAGTCGCTCGGCGGTATCGACCGCTCTCCAAATACATCTTCAATCCAGCCATGGCCTCCCCAGCGGCATCCGTCTGGATTTTTTGAATCTCGTCCACGACGACGACATCGTATCGAGGAATCAGACCAATTTGACGGCTGGCACTATTGAAAAAGAGAGCTGGAGCGGACAGTCTTCCACCGGGAATTACCGCGGCATAGCGGCTGATGTTGTCAAAAACGAACGATTTGCCTGTGCCTTTGGGCGCGACCTCCACAAGATTGACTCGGGGTTGAACGAGCGGAATTACCCGCGAAAGCAAAAGGATCTTTTGGGCCAGCGAATGGGTGTCCGGGTTGAATTGGCAACTCGAAACTAAAAGGTCGATCCACTCGTCCAGAGTAAAGTGCTTCCGGCTGCTGATGAAGTAGTCGAGATCCACGCCGGGAGTCTGGAATGGTTTGAAATCCGTCATCCAAATCTGACCCTTCTTGATCTCATCTCCATCGGGTGGGACGTATTGCAGCGTTCCAAGCCCCCACATGCCGGTCTTTAGCAGCATCGGGTTGCTGTCGATGATAGGTTTCTGAATCAGCGCATGCGATTCATCCAGGACAGGTATGCTCAGCTCGTGGGTATTCTTATCAAGATTCACAGTGACCCGAAAGTCGTCGAGGATCTGAACCTGCTTGTGGTCCTTGAGATCATTCAGAATTCGGTTCTTGTCCGCTTTTTGGGGAAGGAACTTGGAAACGATTCCCGTGATTTGTTCACGACTTGCTTCGTTGATCTCCCCATTTTCAATGAACTGGCTGATGATCCATTCCCCGACATAAACCGGAATGGCCCTCGCCCCAAAACCCGCTTTGCCCATGAGGCCCTTGTTAATTACAACTTCGCCGTAGTAGTCTTGAGCTTTGTTTTCGAATGTTTTCATGGCTTATGAGAGTAAGTTTTTGAGGTCGATTCCTCCTGATGTAGCAGATGTGATTGCGACTGGTAGCTCAATCGCTTGCAGCAGAGCATCCTGGCCGATGCGCAGGTCGAAAGAAAGAGTGAGCTTCTCAGCGGTGAGTGCGGAATCCGCGAAATAAAGGCTCAATGAACCCCTCGCTGTGCTTTGTGCCGGAATCTGAATCGTGTCAAAATGTCGGACCTCGCCAACGGCCGGTGAAATCTCGATGCCTTCAAGGCGGCATTCATCCGCATTCGGATTCTGCATCTCGAAGGTGAGCTTGACTATGCGTTTGATATAGAAGCGGACCCTGCCTCCCGTCAGATCCAAATCGACAAAGCGCACCTTGGGTGTCGTCCAGGCTGCCGAATAGAGGCGGAACAAGCCGCTCGGCACCAGAACCTCTTCAGGCGTAGCCCCCCCATGAGAGAAAGTCAGTCTCTGGCCGCTTGATGCGACGGTATTGTGTCCTCTCGGAATGAAATAGACGTTGTCGCTCATCGGGCTCTCCAATCGATGTCCCAGTGTCCAGAAGTTCGCCGGGATTTGCTCTGCCTCGCTGGGGCTGAGTGTTGCCGAACGATATTTCTCATTGGGAAACAATTTCTTGGTGAGTTGGGCGTCCGCGGCCTTTCTTTCCTCTGGAAGAATGAGCGTCGCTCCGTGGTCTGTGACTACATAAAGGCCAAAATCCCGGCCCCCGCCCGAAACCCGCTTGGCAAACTCGCCGACCGCCTTCGCCAGATTGCCGAACAGCAATTCAAGCTGTTGAGTCCAGGTGCTGCCGGTCGCTTCAGCATCGCCGTGCAAAGCTTCGTCCGCAGCAAGGTAGTTCAGGAGAGCCACATAAGGATCTCCGGTTGCCGGGAGCGCTGTCAGTTGATCTACGCCCATGAGATAATGCACCGACCTACCCTGCCACTCGTCGGTTGAGCGTGCCTGCATTAGCTTCAGGTATTCGGTGCCACTTGCATTGAGCTTTCCAGATACCAATTGCGGCTTGCACACCGAAGTGTGGCTAGGCAGTGGGGTAAACGAATACCCGGACTCGTGGCGGTGTAAACCCGCCTTAGCAAGTGACCTCTCGAATAGATCCCAGAAAAACCAAGGGAGGTTGTCCACCAACAGGATTAGTGAGACCCGATCTTGAAGGATCTCGTTGCGCCAGCGGCCGATGACCTGAATGGAACTCGCCTCAGAATCGCCGTGGACGAGAGAGTAGTTCTCGCAATACCACTCGCTGAAATTGGCCACGGATTGCTCGACCTGGGACTCCGTCACTCGCCGTTGAATCTGCCACCAACGGTATGGCAAGTATTGGCCGAGTGCCCACCGTTTCCAAGCAGTTGCGTCAGCCTCTTCAGCAACAATTGCAATGGGTAGCGGAGGCGACACCAAGAGGTTGAGTGTGGCCAGTCTGCCATCCGTGATTTCGGCGCACTGGCGGAAACGGCGACGAACCTCGATGATGTCATCCTTGCTTACGTCGAACTCAGCCCTCCCGAGCATTTCTTCCATTGCGGCATACTCCTCAACAAGTTCGCCAGAAACCGCTCCTAAAAGAGTTTCGAATCGTAGTCGCGTGCGGACCACAGATCTGGCGCTAGTGAGAACCTGGTCGATTTGATCCAGAGCCAATTGCCGGCCCTCGGGACTGAAACCCATGTCAGCCCCAACCTCGACAGGTAATTCGCGCATGAAAAATGCAGCCGCTGGATCCAGCGCATAGTCCAAGATCGAATCAGGATAGTTGCGAAGCAACCGCCAGATAGTCAGATCAGACCAAAGCTTTTTAGGGTTCTCACCCAGACGCTTGCAAAATGCAACCACCCAGCTTGGGGAGTTCGACACGGCCCAATCATCGAGGACCGATTTCCATGCGGCCTTAAGGAGCGGTGTCCCAAGCTCCTGGGCCACCTGCGGATCGCTGAGCTTCTCCGCAAGACCGCCAGCAACCCGCGCCGAAATCTTTTCTGGTAGAACACCCAGGAGCGGGCTGAGCAATCCCCCAGCCACGCTTGTTGATCCCTCCGGGAGATTCTTATTCGGCAAACCCTCGGACATGATTAGTTCGTCGGTTAACCACGGAGGAATTTCCAACCCCCATCGCTCACCGACAAGTGAGATAGGCGTCATTCTTGATACCTCAACTCCATCGTCCTTTAGGAAGCCGCAGTGTTCTAACTGCGCTCTTAACCAAGCAAAATGATGTTCCTGTCTCACCCAAAGCGCTTCGACGCCATCAGGATTGCCGTCCCGCAGGATTGCTGACGCTTGGCAGTAATCACTGTCGGAGACCACTACGAGCGCGCCGCTGGACGAGCCCCCGGGCAGAATCCCGATAAAGTTGAGTTTGAGTGGGTTCTTGAGCATGCGGGGATCTATTTCAGGCTATCAAGCGTGGCGTTCAACGTTTTGGCGATGTCGTCGGTGATGGCACCACGTTCGCGTGCCTTGGCGGTGAGAGACCGGATCACTTCAATGAACGAGGACAACGAGTCGGGAAACTTGAAGTTGCCCGTTTCGCCGAAAAGCTCCTCCTTTACGACCTGCACGTGATGCTGCTTCTGCTTGTGACGGATCCGGTAAACAAGCCTCCGGCTCGTGTTCCCGTCCCCATCGACCGCGTAGACACCTACCTCGCCGGTCGATTGGTCGCCAAGATCGAGTGAAACTTCGGAATTCTCCTTGATAGTGATTTTTTCCAACGCTTCGTCCGGACTCGCCTTGCCAAGCGTGTAGACGACCGATTCGGCACCTGCAGGGATGGCGATGCGGATCTTGGCGCCGTCTTCGATCTCCCAGACGTTGCCCGACATCTGTGTTACATGATACGTTAGGGAAATCTTCGGATCGGGAACCAGAGGCTTGATATTCTCGATGGCGGTCTTCGACTGCTCCCATTTGGCCTTGTAGGCGGCGGTCTGCAGCGAGGTCCAGCTAGCCACCGCGCCAAGCCCCCAGGCCGCCGGGAGCAAACTCATCAGCTTGGCATCGAATGCCTTGTTTGAATCGGACAAAGCCGTGAGGAGACGTTGGGCGTCCTCGTGGTCATCACAGCGAAGCGGGTCGCGTTGGTCGGAAGTCAAACCCTGATACCACTCCTCGACCACCTTCTCGCATTCGACCATGTCACCAGTCTTGCCGTGGACATCAAGGATGGCAGCTGCAACCTCGCGCTGCGCTTGCACAAGACCCGCGTTCAGCCGTTTGGCGTCGGCACTGAATCCATCCGCCCACTTCTTGCCATCCGCCGCAGGAATCGAATCCACCGGTCCTCCGGCGTAAACCGATGGCAGCCGCTGCAGAACCAATTCAAAGCATTCGACGCTATGATCTTCCAGGAGCTGCTTCAAATTTTCAAGTCGCAACCGATCCCCTGCCGGATGAAGATCCGCGATTTTTGCGACCGAGGGCAGATTCTTCCACCAATTCGTTAGGGCCTCATGCGCGCTCGCCACCGTCCGTGTCTCGCCTTGGGCTAGAGGCAAGGCACCGGTTGTCTTCGCGATAGCCTCGACGAATGCCCGCTGCGGCTGTGTAATCTCCCGGACGGCCAGCTCTATTTTGCTCGCCCCGTCCCCCACGGCTTTGACGATGGCTTCGTAGCTTCCGAGGTCGCCGACTTCAGTGTGAGTGGAGTCGTTGAAGATCCGCAACCTCTCGCCAAATGCCCGGACCGCGTGTGCGATGGCGAGAACCAGCATGGTACCGCCAGCCCCGACTGGGGTACCGCGCATCTCCCGAATGAAGTCCGCCAGCGCCAAAGAATCGCTCGGTTTCAGGTTGTTCAAACGTGTGACCAAATTCTTCAAGACAGGGAACTTCCCATCAATCTTTGCCGGATCACTCTCTGCAGCGAATTCCGTGACAGTTCCCTGGTTGCCAATACGTCGGAGTGCTCCGCATCCATTGAGAAGGACGCTCTGAAGATAGCGCTTCTCACCGTGGTTGGCAGGATTCCCATTGTCGATCTGCACGGGAGAATCCGTATCAAGCAACTCCTCGACCGCTTGCTTGAGAGGCGTGTTAGTGTTCTTCTGCCATTTCTCATCGTGGACGAAATTCAGGTCGGGATGCTTGATCTTGCAGCGCTCCTTGAAAATGCGCTCGCATAACATGTCTGCCGGTTTATGGGGCTGCGCAGGTTTTTCCACGAGCACTTTGCCGCCTTCCTCAAACCAGGTCGCCTGAGAACCGCCGACCACCGAATTGACGACCTTGCGGATATTGGGAAGGTAACCATCATCGACTCCATCATCGAGCATGTCCCGGATTCGTGCCACCGTTTGTGCAGGATGCTTGTCAGCCTCCCCGGGAGCGGCCAGATGACGACAAGCCATGACCCTCCGTAAGTCGTCGCGGAAGGGCGTGGCTTCGTGGGGAACGGCGACGAGTATCGAGCCTGCGGGAATTGTCTTCACCGCATCCCGGGCGAGCTTGACCTCCCCATCGTCCTCGCAAAGTGCGTAAACCGCGCATCCCTCGTAGGATGTCCCGAACTTCGCACCCGCCTTCGCCGCCTCCTGACTGAGCTGCGCCCAAAGGTCCTGCCCCAGTTCGCGACCACGCACAAAGACGCGCTTCAGACGCTTGTCTTCGCTGAACGGCAGGTTCCAGCCGTTGGCCGGTAGGAATTCTTCGGTGAACGCTACCTGCTTTAGCAGTTCCTCCACTGTCGCCGCGTCTCTGGTTTCCTGAGAATCTGCTAAATTGTCCACCAGCACGACGGGGTCTTGACCATCGGAAGAACAAAGCTCGTAGGTGTTGGATGTCCTGCGCAAGTAGAGTGCTCCCGACTTTTCAAGTTCAGTGAGGAGTTTTTTGACAGTAGTCTTGTCTCCGTTGGTAAGCGCGTAGCGACCGAATTGAATGTTCTCCAGCGTTGTTGAAATTCCGCTTAGCGAGTAAATCAGGATTGTCCGGAGGAGCGCCACCCGATCATCGCTAGGTTCGTCGAAAAGTTCCGCGCTGACGCTCTTGCGCAGAGCCTGAATGCTCGAAGCGTAGCCATTGACCTGAGTCCTCTGTGTGTCCAGAAGCTCGCGACTCGTAAGCGAAAGTTCCCTCTCGAAGAAGCTGAAAAGTTGATCTACCAGATAGAGGCGGAGTGCGCCATTGCTGCCGGAAATCTCGTTGGTTTCAATGAAATCGGCATAGGAACCCGGCTCTTTGACCGCTCCACCTCCAGAGAAGAAAGTGAAGGTGCTTCGCACATCAGACCCGATCTCAGATGAGAGTTTGAGGAGACAGTGGAGCGCCATCGGATGCATGCCGTAGATGTCCTCCAGGACTTTCTCCCTGATACGTGACGTGTCCGTGATCCAATGGAAGAGCTTCAGCGAGACACACTGCGGGGTGAGTTGATCGAAAATGCCCGATTTCGGCTTCACTTCCGCCTGCCAGATCTCGCTTTCTTTCTTGGTTTCAACGATGGCTCCGATGATCTCCTCGATCCCCTCATTGGCCAACGATACCTCCGTTTTACGGGCATCTAAAACAGCGGCGGTCGTCTGATTGGTGCGCTCCGCGTAGTCCTTGAACCTCTTGTGAATACAGCCCACGAACATGACATTCGGCTCGTGCTGGCAAAGATCCTCCATAAAGGCTTGCATCACGGCGGTGTCGTAGTGGCCGTTCTGTAGCACGGCTGTGCCGAATTCATCAAAGAACACGACCAGTCCCTTGAACATTTCCTTGAATCCGTCGCTTCGGACCAGATCCCTAACAATTGAAACCAGGTTGCCTGACTTCGGCTTGAACTCATCTCCCTGGGTCAGCTCGTAAGCAGCCTGAAACTGATTCATTGCGTCCCGCGTGAAGCCCTTGAGCCCAGCCCGCAGTGCGGCAATGGGCGTGCCCGGAGCCACTTGCCCCAGCGCCTTGACGAAATCGCCATAGAAATCCCGGACGCCTTTCTTGTCCTTCGCCGCTTGTTCCCATTCGGCCAGCTTTCGTTCGGCCTCGTTGAACTCGGTGAACTTCGCAACATCGACCCCGCGCTCCTCACAGGCCTCGACAATCGCACGCAGCACCTCGTCCTCGAACTTCCGGCCGGATCCGTAATCGCACAAGGCAACGAGAAACTGTCCGCCCTTGCGCACGTTCTTAAGCTGCTTGGCCTTTTCCGCATCGAGCTTGGTGTAGTTCTCGTAAAATCCCTTGAGGCTTGGATCGTCACTGCTCTTGCTTAGCACATTCGCCAGCATCAGGCAGAGGTGCGATTTGCCGGTGCCGTAGCTGCCGCTCAGCAGGTAGAACTTCTTGTCGTTCGGCATGTAGAGGCCGCGGCAGATCCGCTCCATGGCGTTGCGGTGGGCCTTGGTCGGGCGATACATCGCCATCCGTCCGCTGTTCTCTGCTTCTTCGCGTAGGGCACTGCGGAGCTGGACGAAATTGGCGTAGCCTGAGCTAACTTTGACGATTTCAGCGATTTTCGACATGGGTGTGGCGGGTGAAAGTGGGATTGGAGAATGTGGTGCTCATTTCAGTCGATGGCGGATGCGCGTTCAAGATAGGCAGCGGTCCGTTCGTTGGACCATCGTCCGGCATCGGGAAGAAGATGTTCGTTCAGGAGGTATCGGACGATGTCTTCGTGCAGCACCGGATACGCCTCACGCCGGTCATCATCCTCACAATCCCATTCCTCACCCTGATCCGTCACGAGCCAGAGCGCCTCCTGCTCGTGACTTGGCAGATCATCGACGAGGCCAAACAGCAGTCCCTCCATGGTCTCAACATAGGCCTCCCAAATCACGGACTGGTCATACTGCACCTGGACGCAAATCTCTTCCCAAACGCTTTCCAATCCGGAATCGTCCCCGCTGCCGAGCACTTCCGTCATGCTCTGCAGGTCCTCAATCGCACGCAGCGTCAACCGCCGGGCGACGTGCTCGGCGAGTTGGCGGACGATAAACGATTCGGAGAGGCGTTGCATGAAACTGCTAATCAGTTAGACGGCTGCTTTCGATGAAGAAATCGATGTGATCCACTTCGTGGGGATCGAGGGCCTCGTTTATCGCCTTGCGGAATGCTGTGAAGGTTCGGCGCTTTTCCTCGTCATTTGAAAGATCCTCCCAAGTGCCCCATGGCGGGGAACCATGCGCCGAAACAGCCACCACGAGTCTGCGGGCTTTCTCGCCAGTGAGACCAACTGGATGGGTGCATGCGGAGAATCCGGTGGCCAAATCGGACCACCGTTCCCTGAGGCGTTGCAGCCCGGCGTCCAATACTTCCGGCCCAGGCTTTTGCTTGGCCTGAAAATCCCAAGGGCGATGCAACGGCCCGCCAAGCGGACCAATTCTGAAGCTGGTCACTTCCTCCGTCTGATAAAAATCAACATCCGACAACGAAGATGTGACGTGCGAACAACCAGCAGTCTGCGCCCATTGGAGCGTCTCTTGCCATCTCTCCATCTTCTCAACATCATTGCTGAAAACCCATCCATTAAGGATCAACGGCACAGGTGGCTTCGGCAGATCAGGGCGCGCCTCTCCGACATGTAGGAGTCGCTGGTAAACAGCGTTCCACGGAATCGGATTGGGGCAGACCTTTGTCATGGCTGGATTCGGTCAAACACAAAATGCCCGTCTGTCACGTCCCTGGATTTGAAGTCGGTTCTGGCAAAAAGCACCGTGCATCCACGGTGGGGAGCATGATTGCACCGTGAATCCCTCTTGCGGTAATACTACTGAGCAGTTCCCGCGCGGTCCCGAAGAGGATTGCGCCGCCATTCATATGAACCATGTCCGATGCTTTCTCTTTCGGAAAATCAGCGGGAAGTGAGAAGACTCCCACGACCGCTATTTCACCGATGTAGGGTGCGGTCCCCGCCTCTGTTTCCGGCATGAACTGCACATCCAGCCTGACAAGCCATCGAATGCCTTGTTCGTCTTGCTGCGCGGCAGTGAGGGCATGGCGAAATACCAAGGGCGCGGAATCACTTTCGATAATCCGGGTATCGAAATGAATGCGTAAAATCTTGTGTTCTTCCAGTTGGATGGGGCTGAGCATGTCTTAAGCTGGGACAAAGTTGCTGCAAGATTGGTTCAAGAAGTCGCGCTCCTGCTCGAAATCGGCACTCTTTCCCAGAGGCGATTGTGCGGCGGTTTTCAAAATCCTTGAATAAACACCGGCTTGCTTTGGATCGCCATTGATCCTGACGGAACCATTCGTTAGGCGGAAGGCATGTTGCTCCATCTGTATCCAACGCTCTGTTTTGCGCGTATGGGTCAATTTCTCGATTTCCATCCACAGCAATTTTTCCATGGTGGCCTCGATGAGGTGGTCTCCAGAGGAGATCCGTCCCAGTGTTGCGAATGGAATGACCGATCTTTCCGCGAACTCCCGTAGCGATAGGCCCAGTTCTTTCTGTGCTTTCTTCAATTTCTCTGAAATCCACTTCGTGTGCGCTACGCGCGACTTCACCAGCAGGGCTTCCGACTGCTCTTCTGTGGTGGCGATGGCATCGCAATGCCGGCATTGATGGACTAATGCCTGCACGGAATGCTCCACTTCACGGAATGGAGCGGTGAAATTGACCGTGTTGATCACCCAAGGGTTGCTTTCACCGCAGCACAGGCACTCCTGTGGAAGCTTTTTGGGCTTCAGTTGACGTTTGCTTTTAATGGGGCGTTCCATGGTGGATTAGGTGTGGCAGTCGATGGAAACATACCATGTTCCATCGGTTTGTTCTTTGAGGCAGAATTTCGTGTAGATGGGGCGAGTGAAATCTTCGAGTTCAACGACAAAGGCATGCATTTCAGATTCAAGTGCCTCTTCGTGGCTGCAAACCGGTTCTGTCGGGGGCTGGTAGGTGGCCAGCGGGTTTTCAAGAGCAGCTTCAAGACAGTCGAGAATGGTTCCCCAGTAGCTTTGTTCACTTTTGATGGTGTAATCCGGACAACAGGCGTCCAGCCTTTCGAGATCACGCGCCAAGTGGTAAGCGACTTTCCTGCCCGTCTCATGATCCCGGCGGTAGATGTGCTCACGCCTGCCGTTCTCGATGGCGTCCAGAGCGCACTCGAGAACGGTTCTCAGGAATTCCTCGCTGCGAGCTTCTGTCATCGAAGTGTAGTGGTTTCATGGCTGAAGGGACTGTTACCAGGTGATAACGACATGTCAACCGCTAAAATTTCAAAAATTTTCTCAAAACCCGCGACTCCCATGAATTCTGGGAAGTTTCGATGAAAAAAATCCCCTCTTGCGTGAGGTCGCAGAGGCAACTGACGATGCGGTTGATCTCCACCATCGGAAACTCCAAGATCAAGGACGAGTGAGTGGTGAACACCGGAAACAGCGTTCCAAGGGATCGGATTGGGGCAGACCTGTGTCATGGCTGAAACCTTTCGAACTCCTCCAACGCCTTGCGCTTGGACTGGTATTCGCCGAAAGCGGCTTGTTCTTTGCGGCGGAGGACGGGGAAGGTGTCGAGGATGTAGGCGAATTCGTCGCGGGTGAGGCCGTAGAGGCGGGCGACGTGGGCGTCGAGCTCGGCGCGGGTTTGGGCGCGGTCACCGGTGTCGCGGCGCTCGGGGGTGCGGTCGTGCAGGCCGCTGGCGGGCGACCATGTGGCGGTGAGTTCTCCGTAGCTTTCGGCCAAGCGCTTGCGCAAATCTTGCTCGTGAGCCAGGCCATAGGACGCAGGCGGCGAGGCGAGGGCGTCAAGCGTGGCAGACGGGATTTGCGGAAACACCTCCGCCCACAGGTCGGCGTATTCGTCCGTCGTGCATACCAAGCGCAGGGCGCGAGCAACGATGGGCCAGAAGTAGGTCGGGTCCCGGGGATCGCCGCTGCCGAGGCGGGGAATGGGGAGGCTATGGACAAAATGCATGTCTAGGTGGGTTGTGATTTTCATCCGAATCAAAAAATCACAAGTAACTGCATTAAAAATAGAAGCCAGGTAGATTGATTGAGCAGAGTTAATCCATTCCTCGGGTTCACCGGTGATTTCATTTGGAACAAGCCGTCTAACTATCAAGCATGTGTCCGGGCAGGCGACATTTCGGGGCAATACGGTTGAAAGAAATGCTCTCTCATTCGTGCTAGCTGCAATTCTGCGAAAACCAGTTCGATATTGCTCATGATCGAATAATGTCGGCTGTTTCTTTCGTTTTCTGAGCAAACGCCAATAGCTTTTTGTTTCGTCTGCCACTAGGAAGTTTTTCTTCATCCACTGAGTAGGCTCGCTGTATTGATGGTCGAAATTGTATACAAGCTTGCCTTCACAAAGAACACAGCCTTCGCCGTTTGAATTAAAAAGAGCCTTGTCGCTTGTGGAATTGAACTCTTGGGAAAGCTTGCAGTTCCATGATCGAGACAGATAGTCTCCAAGCAGAGGCGTAGATCCATACGCCCTCGATGCAATTACAACATCCGGCTGGGCTTTGAATTCTAGTAGCGCCAAGGCCTCCGGTGAAAATTCCAAGACCTGCTCATAGGTGACCTCGGCGGCGCTGGCCTCAATGAGGGGTAGGCGCATCGGATCGTGCTGCATAAAGGCGCACTTAAATCTTGCGGTGGAGCCACCCCGTTGTGTGCTGAAGAGAATAAATTTGAAGCGATTATCTACTGCATCGAAAACAACTGGCCAACGATTCTCGAAGCAGTAGAGGCATTGGATCCTGCTTTGCTCAAAGAATAGCTTGCGCAGAGGAATAGCCCCCTCGTCGGTATAGAGGCCACTCGGGCAAACGATCCCGAGCCGTCCATCCTTCTCCAAAACTTGGAAGAATCGCTCTAAAAAAGCCTTGTAGAGATCGATTTTTCCCTTCGTCAAAGCGGCGTATGCGACCGGTTCCTTGAACCATGCGGAGGCCTCTTGAAAGAGCGTTTCGTAAATGGCCCACTTTTCATCGAGTGACGGATTTTGCTCGTGAAGTTCTTTAATCCTCTTTTCCGCAAAATCCTTCTTAAGTGAACGGAAATTGAGATCGTATTCAGAATAGAACTCTTGCGTCTTTGGTTCCATCACGTCCCACGGAGGATTCCCGACTGTCGCGCTGAAGCCCGCGTGTTCCCCCTTTCCGAATATATCCGGAAACTCCAGGGGCCAGTGGAAGAACTCGTGGCGTTCACGCAGAGTTTTGACGCGCTGCCAGACATCGACCAGATCGAGCGGGACGCGGGATTCGCTGCCGCCCTCGGCGAAATGGGAGAGCAGGCGGGCGTAGTCCGCCGGTGCCATGCTCGAATCCATCAGGTAGGCGGTGTGGAGGTCGGCGAGCGGGGCGAAGTCGGCGTGGAGGGTGTCGCTGGCCTCGGTAAAGGCGTCGCGCTGGCGGTCGGTGTCGTCCTCAGCGAGGTCGTGGATGGCGGCGATGGCTTGGGCTGCGGCGGCGAGTTTGGTATCCAGCTCCTTGCCGAGACCGAGCGGGAGTTCGTCCTGGGCTGCCTTAATTTCCTCCTGGATTCGTTTGCCGTCCTTGCGGCGGATGGGAATGGTTTTCAGCGTGGCAAGGTCGCGCAGGCCAATGAGGCTATTACCGGAGCGGAGGTGGTGATCGAGGAAGGTGAGTTTGTGGTCGCGGGCGAAGCAGTTGAGCCAGAGGGCGAGCTTGGCGAGGTTGACGGCGAGCGGGTTGAGGTCGGCCCCGTAAAGGCAGTGGCGGGTGACGAGGCGTCGCCAGTGATTGGGTGCGCCGGTGATGCCGGAGGGTGCGCCAGGCAGCGGCTCGATGCGGGCGAGCAGGCCGGCGATGAAGTCGGCCATGAGGTTGGCGGCGGCGACGAGGAAGTGACCGCTGCCCATGGCGGGATCGCAGACTTTGTAGGTGAGCACCTCGCGTTTCACGAAACCGTGGATCAGTTCCTCGGCGGAGCGCAGGGCCCCGCGGCGGGCGGCCTCATCGAAGCCAGCGCGGGATTGGTCGAGGTATTCGGCGAAGCGTTTTGTCAGCGGCGATTTGAAAGTCGGATGAAATGGGCGGTTTGAACGTCGGATGGCGCTTGCGTTAGATCTTCTTCGAAAGCTTCTAGCAGAACTCTTCTTCCTGTGTCTTCTTCCCGGCCTT
>Ga0118677_10002450_pt1 | contig 37277 bp, 35 predicted proteins | sample AliMusrvi5mmetaG_FD_86154 | JGI IMG/M metagenome (GOLD analysis project Ga0118677, IMG submission 86154) | reverse complement strand
CGGGACACGGATCCTGCTCAACCACCCCTCAGGACAGCTCTGGATCCTGACCAAGGCGGGCCTCATCAAGGGTGATGCCCCTGTCATGCCATTGGGCGCCCTCAGTGCTGTCTCTGGGGCTGCTCTGGATCGCTGGGGCACGCTCTGGGTGGCTGATGCCAAGACCCCAGCGCTCACCCTCTTCCCCGCGGAGGGCACCCCGCGCACGGTGGCGTCGCCCACGGCGACGGCCCTGGTGCCCCTCAGCACCGGCGGTTTCGTCATGGCTGCAGACGCGGACCGCAAACTGCTCTTCCTGGATGCCGAGGGCCAGCCCCGATTCATCATCCCCTACGGCAAGGATCTACCCACCGCCTTCCGTACCGTGACCGCCCTGGCCACGGACGGAGCCGGACAAGTGGCCGCCCTGGTGGACGGCGGCGACTATGGCGAGGGCATCGTGATCCTCGGGCCCGATGGTGCCTTGCTCCGCCAAGCCACCCTCAAGGCCCTTGGCATCAGCGGTCGCATCACCTCGCTGGCCATGGACCGTGACGGCGGAATCATCCTCTGCGACCGGCGCAATGACGTCCTCTTCCGGCTGAAATAATATGCGACTCCGAGTCCTGCTCTGCCTTCCCCTCCTGTGCTTGAGCCTCATGGCTCAGGATCCCGCCCTCAGGGACACCTTCACCCAGGCCAAGGCCCTCTGGGCCACCGCCGGGGACCGTGAAGGCGCTACCACCCGCCTCGACAGTGTGGTGGCGGCCCTGGCCCCCCAAGCGCAGGGCCTGAGTCCAGAGTGGCTCCAGATGCTCTGCGAGAGCTACAACTGGCTGGCAGTCCTGGATGACCGCAGTGCTCAGAACAAGCCCCGCGCCCAGGTGCGGCTCCAGGCCCTCATCGACCTCAACCCCGACTATGAGGTAGATAAGGCGCTCACCTCCCAGCGTCTGGCCGCCCTCTTCGAGCGCCTCAAGGGCGAGAAGTTCGCCTTGGTCAAGCTGAGCTACGCCCCCGAGGGTGGCCGCCTCCTGGTGGATGGCAAGGCCCAGGCCCCCACCACACGAAAACACCTGCCCTTCGGCCCCCACAAACTGAGTTACCTCCGGGCCGGGCACAGCCCCAGCGAGGTGACCCTGGAACTGGGGCCCAAGGATGTCAAGGAGGTGGCCTTCAAGCTGACCCGCACCGCGTCCACCCTGACGATCTATACCCAGCCCTCGGATGTGGAAGTTCTGCTGGACGGCAAGAGCCTGGGCTACGCCACCGGCAAGGGCGGCCCGGAAACGGCAAGCATAGCCCTCCCCCTGGGCCTGCGACCCGAGGACCTGTCCGCCCCCTTTGTCATTGCCGAGGTCATGCCCGGCAAGCACCGGGTGGAGTTCCGGGCCCCCTGCTTCCGACCTCGAGTCCTTGAGATGGGCGCAGAGTTCGGCAGCCCGATGGCGGACCACACCCTGGAACCGGTACGCCTGGAGGCCTCCAAAGGCACCCTCTCTGTGACTTCGAACTGGCCCGGTGGCGAACTCTTCCTATCGGGCCAGAGCCTCGGGCCCTTGCCGGTGCTCAAAGCCCAGGTCTGTTCAGGCCCCTATGAGCTGCTGGTGCGCTTCCCCGGGGGCGGATTCTCCCGGCACATCAGCGTGGACCAGGGCAAGGCCCAGGAGTTGGTAGCCCGCCCCAAACCCCGCTTGGCCTTCCTGGGTTTGGAAGCCGGCGACTTCACGGGCCGCACCCGCCTCCAGTCCCAATTGGAGACCCTGGGCGAGCGCCTGGAGCAGGTGGCCTTTCTTGCGCCCCGACCTGGCGAGGCGCCCAAGGAGGCCCTCGCCCGCCTGAAGGCCTCCCACGAGGCAGAGTTGGTGCTCCTTGCCACGCCCTTGCCCGACAAGGTCATCCGCTACGTGGAGCTGAGCCTGGCCACCCTGGACGGGGAGGAGGAGCGGATGCTCTTGAAACCCCTTGAGGAGGATCCCCTCGGCATTCTGGCGGCACGCCTCAACCGGCTCCCCCGCCTGACCCAGGCGGACCTGGGCCTGAGCCTCCTGGACCTGCCCGGCGAGCCGGGGCCCTGGGTGCTCTCGGCCTCGGAGGCGGCCCTGAAGGCGGGCATCCAGGTGGGCCAGCCCCTGGTGCTGGCCAACGGCAAACCCATCCTGTCGGTCGCGAGCCTGCTGGCGGAAGCCGAGGCTGCCTCCGGCACCCTGGCCCTAAGCCAGGGCGGCACCACCCTCAATCTCCCGATCCACCAGGAGGCTCTGGAAGTACCACTAGGTTCCAGCGGTCTCAGCTATCCAGCCCTGCTCGCCCAGCTCCGCCTGCTTTACGCAGGGGCCAAGGGCGATGCCGCCAATCAGGTGCGGCTCAACCTGGCCCTCACGTACATGCAGTTCCGGAAATTCGACAAGGCCGTCGAACTGCTCCGGGAGACCCGCATCAGCACTACCGTGGGTATCAGCCAGGGCACCGTGGACTACTACACCGGGATCTGTTTCCTCCACCTGGGCTCCACCTACCAGACTGAAGCCACCCAGGCATTTCGTCAGGCCCTGAAGTATCCTCAATCAACCCTCCTTGGCCCCGACGGCCCATTGGTCGGCCCTTTGGCTAAACTGGCCCTCGAAGAACTGAAGTGATACGGAGGCAACCCATGCGGAATCAGCGCGGTGAAGGCAAATTCGGGTGCGTGGTCTCCCTCCTGGTGTTCGGGGCCATGGGGGCAATAGGCTACAAGGCTGTCCCTGTCTATTTCTCCAACAACGAATTGGTAGACGCCTGCGAATTCATCGCCAGCGCCGCCAGCAAGAAGCCCATGGAGACCGTCGAGCGCGAGGTCAAGGACAAGGCCAAGGAACTGGGAATCGTCGAAGCAGGCGGCAAGGGGGCGATCCGAGTCACCAAGGTTTCCAATGGCGATTCCGGTACCTGCACCATCACCCTGCACTACAAGCGGACCATCGACTTCTACGGCGTCTACCGCTGGGATCTGGAGACGGACAAGCGCATCTCGCGGCCCATTTTCGAGAATGCCAGCTAATCCGCTCTTGCCCTGAGTGCCTCCTCGGGGCACCCTGCCCCCATGGCCCTGCCTCTTCCCCAAGACACCCACCTCAGCCCTGGCGCGGCCCTGGGTCCCGTCATTGTGCCCGGCTCCAAGTCCGTCACCAACCGGGCCCTGCTGTTGGGTGCCCTGGCGCCGGGGACCAGCCACTTTCGTGGGGGTCTCGAGGCTGAAGATACCCGCTGGATGCGCCAGGCCTTGCGAGGGCTGGGGTTTTCCCTTACCGAGGAGGACGGCCTCTGGCAACTCCAGGGAGGCGCTCGCCCCCGCAGTGAGACCCCACTCTGGCTGGGGGCTTCTGGCACCACCCTGAGATTCCTCCTGCCCTGGCTGGCCCTATCGGCCAAGGGGCCCATACGCCTGGAGGGAGATCCCCGGCTCTTCGCCCGGCCCCTGGGCCCCCTACTGGAACCCCTTCAGGCCCTGGGGGCCCGCTGGGTAGCGGACCCGAATGGCGCCTGGCTCCACCCCGCACCCGAACCGCCCCACTGCCTCGATCTGGCCGTGGACGCCTCCCTCAGCAGCCAGTTCCTGACGGGCCTGGCACTGGTGGCCGCCGCGCTGCCTGAGCCCAGCCGCCTCACCTGGGCCGCAGTGGCCAGCTCCAGCTACCTGGATCTCAGCACCCAGTGGCTGCGGCGCTTCGGCTGCGCGGCGGTACTGGAGCCGGGCTCCTGGCACATCCCTGGTGGCTCCCTGGGGCCCCGGGACCTGGAACTACCCGGCGACTGGAGCGGAGCCGCGGCCTTCCTCGCCGCCGCCGCAGCCACCGGACGCAGCCTGCGCTTGGGGCCCCTGGACCCAGAGGACGCCCAGGGGGATCGGGCCATGGTGGAGATTCTCGAGGCAGCCGGCTGTGCGGTCCACTGGGTGGGCCCCCAGCATCTGGAACTGCAGGGCCCCCTCCAGCGAGGCCTGGACGCCGACCTGACGGAGTGTCCCGACCTTGGGCCGGTCCTGGCGGCCCTGGCCGCCCTGGCACCCGGGCCCTCAGAGTTGCGCGGACTGCAGACCCTGCCTTTCAAGGAATGCGACCGACTGGAGGCCTCCGCAGAGCTGGTGCGCTGGCTGGGCGGCGAGGCAGAAATCCTGGGTGATCACACCCTCCGCATTCGACCCGGATCGCCACTCGGGCCAAGGGCTCCCTTTGATCCCCGCAACGACCACCGCATGGCCTTCGCCGCCGCCCTGGGAGCCCTGCGTCGAGGCGGCGACCTTCTGGACCCCCACTGTGTGGCCAAAACCTTTCCTGAATTCTGGGAGGTCTGGCAAGGCATGCTCCAGTGCTGAGGGGTCCCTGGCTTGGCGACCGGAAGCCCCCCTTGGGCTTTGATTAGGTTCGGCGCTGGGGAGATGGCTCCCGTGCCATAGCCGCCATCGCCAAGGCTTGGCAATGTGCGGGAGCTACTCCACCCGCTCGAGCGGGCGGTGCTTCGCTGTGAGGACAACATGCTGAAGATCCATCACTTCCCAGAGCTGGAGGCGCCTGCACTGCGGCGCCGCACCTGGGAGGAAGCCATCCAGGGCTTCCAGCGCCAGTTCCTGGTGGACACGCTCAGGACCTGCAGTTACAGCGTGGCGGAGGGGACCGGGAGCCTCGGCCTGGCCCGTCCTGCCCTCTACGCCACAGCTAGGAGACTGGGGGTGGACCTGGTGGCGGAACGGCTGCGGCGCTCCAGAGAATGAACGGTCTCAGACTCTGCGGCCGAAACTCCGCTCCAGGTCATCAAGCGTGAGTTTCTTGAGGATGGGGCGCCCGTGGGGGCAGGTGTTGGGAACCTCGCAGGCCAGCAGATCCTGAATCAAACGAAGGGCAAGTTCGTTCGGCAGGGCATGGTGCTTCTTGATGGCTGCCCGGCAGGCCAGCTCAGCGTTGAGATCCCGCCGGAAGGTATCGAGATCCACGCGACCCTCCCGCTCCAGGCGGGCCAGCAGGTCTTCCAGGAGGGCCTGGGGATCACGCTCCGCCAGGAAGTCCGGCAGGCCACGCACCACCAGCGCATCGGCTCCGAAGGCCTCCAGGTCCAGCCCCGCAGCCTCCAGCTCCGACTGGAAGGGCAGGAGCCGAGCCAGCGCCTCAGGGCCCAACTGCACGACCTTGGGGGGCATCAGAGGCTGGATGGCGGGGGCGTGGCGGCGCAGGAATAGGCGCTCAAACAGCACCCGCTCGTGGGCCACGTGCTGATCGACGATCCAGAGCTCAGGCCCACGGTCCCCCACGATTTCCGCCAACAGGTAGGTCTGTTGGAAGGCGCCCAGGTAGCGGATGGAAGTCCCGGAAACCACGGACTCGGCCACACCGGAGGACTCCGATTCAAGCGGGTAGTCCCGATCCAGGGGCCGTGTCCCGAAGGTCTCACGCATGGCCTGGTAGCTGCCGAGCGCACCGCCGGAATGGTCGGACCAGAGGCGGGGATGCTGGAGCGCCAGCCGCCGGGGATCCAGGTCCAGTTCGGCCTCCAAGGGTTTGGGCGGCAACTCCAGCACCGAGGCCAGGCCCCCGCGCAGCTGAGCCCACGCCTCTTCGGTGGCGGTACGCACCCAGGCAAAGATCCGCTGGGGCTCCCGGAAGCGCACCTCGGCTTTGGTGGGATGCACGTTCACATCCACGGCTTCGGGGGGCACCTCCAGGAAGAGCAGAGCCGCGGGATACGAGCCTTTGGCGAAGGTGCCGGACCAGCCCTCGGAAAGGGCCGCCAGTAGGAGGCGATCCCGCACGGCCCGACCATTCACGAAGAGATACAGGTGGTTCCGGTCCCGGAAGCTGAGGTCCGGGGGCGAGACGAAGCCCCGCAAGCACCAAGGCCTCTCGCCGTTCACGAAGGGCACTAGCCGAGAGAGTTTCTCCCCCAATAGGGGAGCCAGGCGCTGACCCGCATCCTCCACCGGGGGGAGCACCAGGGCCGTGCCTCGATCGGAACGGATGGTCCAGTGCACGCTAGGGGCACTCAGCGCCAGGCGGGCCACGGCACCCCAGAGCTGGGCGTGCTCCGTGTCCGTGGACTTCAGAAAGCGGCGCCGAGCGGGCAGCTGCGCAAATAGGTCACGGACGCTCACCGTGGTCCCGCAGCTGCGGGGCGTGGGCGTGACACCCTTGATGATGCCAAACTCGCAGCGCAGGCGCTGGCCAGCGCCCTCGGCTTGAGCACTGGTGAGGTCAAAGCGACTTACGGCGGCGATGCTGGGCAGGGCCTCACCTCGGAAGCCGAAGGTGGCCAAGTGGCCCAGATCCTCTGCTGTGCGCACCTTGCTGGTGGCGTGACGCTCCAGAGCCAGATACAGATCGTCCCGCGCCATGCCTGAGCCATCATCCGCCACTTCCAGAAGACGTTTGCCGCCCTCCTCCCAGGTCACCTCGATGCGCCGGGCCCCGGCATCCAGGGCGTTTTCCACCAGTTCCTTCAGGACCGAGGAGGGCCGCTCGACCACTTCCCCAGCCGCGATCTGGTTCGCCACCTGGTCTGAGAGGATGCGGATGCTGGCCATGCACCAGTCTAGTCCGGTCCGGGGTTTCTCCTTGCGGCACCTGCACCCGAGGGATCTTTGGACACACGTCAGGCACCCCTCCGGACTGCGCGTCTCCTCGCGGCAAAGCCGCTCGGCGCCAAGCCCTGACGGCTCCGGGTTAACGCTTCAGCCAGGCCCGCAGACCGTGGCCCAGGTAGGCCCCCAGGAAGAGTAGGCTGGCCAGGCCGTGGGTCCAGGCGAACCCCAGGCGCCAGACGGGGGATGTGGCCACCTGCACGAGGTAGCCCGTCATGACCATCGGCGCGATGAGGAAGGCCAGGCCCAGTCCCAGACGGCGGCCGTCCCGGTTCTGCGAGCGCAGCTTAGAACCCAGGTGCCCCCGTACGGTCAGGCCCAGGGCGAACAGCAGCAGAGGCGCTGCCAGCACATGGAGATGCTGAACCAGGGCCTGCAGGGGATGGGGCTCAAGGCCAAAATCCCCCTGCACGTGCCCGTAATACCGCAGCCAGCCGTAGCCGAGTCCTGAGAGCCCCGTGGCAATGGTGCCAAGGTGCAGCGCCCAGCGCTCGAACACCTGCATGGGCCAGCTCTCGCCCATGGGGGATCGGCGCTCCAGTTCCGGCTTCACTTCGCCTCTCCGTACAACACCTGCTCCAGGGCCAGCCCGCGGCGCGCCGCGTCGACCAGGGCGTTGGCCGTGAGCGTGCTACCCGCCAGGGGGCGCATGGCACCCTTGAGGGAAAGCTGGGGCTCCAGCCGCTTGGCATCGAACTGACGCAGCCAAGCTTCCTTGGCGATGTAGTCCTGGGGTTCCCGGAACGCCAGCAGCTCCACTCGGAGGATCCGGCCATCGGGCGACACAGCTACCAGCACGGTCTCGGGCAGGGTGCGGACGCGGTGGGTGTCCAGGAAGGCCACGCCCAGGAGGCTGCCCTCCCTGCGGGCCTCGTAGGCGACCTGCCAGAGCCCCGCCAGGGGTGTGCCCGCGAGCTCCTTCACCCGCTGAGCCTGGGGCTCGGAGAGCCAGTGTTCCTTGCGGGTCAGCGTGGCGCCAGGAAAGGCGAGGGCCAGGGCCTCCGATGTGGAAGGCAGGCCCGCCATCAGGCTTGCCGTGATGAAGGCGGGGGCGAGGATGCGGATCATTGGCGCCTCAGAACTCGTAACCCAGGGCCAGATCCCACTGGCTGCGGCCGGTGCTCGCGCCGTTGCGCACCTGCGAGACGTCGACCTTCACCGCCACCTGGGGGATGGGCTTCCAGCTGAGCCCCGCCGTGTGGATGGTCTGATCATTGGCCAAGTCCGCCACCACGCCGCTGGCCACTCGCTGCTGGAGGTTCATGCGCTCCCAGCGCAGGAAGGGAATGAAGGCCTGGCGCGAACCGCTGCGGCTCAGCAGGTCGTAGCCCGCCTCCAGGTATCCGCCCCACTGGCGGGTGCCTGTGGCATGGGGATCTGCGGTGGCGCCCAGGCTTTCGAGCTCCCGCCGCCCGAGATTGGTGCGGGCGCCGAGGGCACGGAACTGCCAGCCCTGGGCCCGGTACTCCGCGTGGACCTCCGAAACCGACGTGGGGATGGTGGTGCCGAGGATGGGCGCCTCATGGGGGGTCTCCACCACGCTGCTGCCTCGGTAGAATCCGAAGCCCAGGGTGCCTCCCAGCACTGGATGCCAGTCCAGACGGCCCGTGACGGCGAGGCGCTCCGCATTAGCCTTGTTCCCGTCCTGGCGCCCCCCACTGATGCCGCCGGCATTGAAGCCTGCGGCATTCATGCCGTTCACCAGGTAGAGCCGGTAGTTCAAGTTGCCTGGCAGTTCTCCATGCAGACCGAGACCGTTCTCATGCCAGGTGGTGGGGATGATGCCCCCCTCCCGTTCTACGAAGGGCCTTGCGGCACTTAGCACCGTGGGTGGCTCATGCATCTCATTGGTGAAACCCAGAGGCAAGAGCAACTGGCCGGCCCGCAGGTTCAGCTCCTTGCGGATGAGGAAATCCAGGTAGGCGAACTCGACGATGGCCTCGCCTTCGGGGTGCTCATCGGAATACCCGCTGTGCTCGAACTCCACCTCACTGTTGAACACGATGCGATCGCTGAAGTGGTAGCCGATGTAGAACACCGCCCGCAGGGCATCGAGCTGGTTGTTCTGGGGCGCGATGGTACCGTTCTGGCGTTTCCCGGCGAAGTTCTGGTAGAGGAACTCGCCGTAGCCGCCCACGGAGAGCCCCGCTGGGGCTCCATAGACCTTCGAGGCCGCCGCCCCAAGGCCGTAGGCCCCCTCCCCGCCGCTCGATGACTTGTCGGCTCCGGTCTTCTGGTTCTCCAGCTCTTGGGTGAGGATCTGCAGCTTGCGCTCCAGCAGGGTCACCCGCTGCTCCGTGTCAGGCCGCTCTTGGGCAGCCAGGGGTGCCACCATCAGGGCGCAGGCAAGTGGAGTAAGTAGGGCTTTCATCGAGGCTCCCGGGGCATCAGGGTGGGGTGGAGATCCTGGAAGGCCCGGGACTGCCGGACGCTCCCATCGTTCAGAAAGAAGGCCGCCGCCACCTGGTTCTGCTCCGCCCAGGCCAGACCGGCCTCAGGACCCAGCACGTAGAGGGCGGTGGAAAGCACATCAGCCGACAGCCCATCGGGCCGCACCACGGCCGTGCTGCCCCAGGCTGGGCAGGGTTCCCCACTGCGGGGATTCAGGATGTGGCGGCCCCGCTCCGAGGTGCCGCTGCAGGAGAGGGAGGCATTCACCAGCAACACCGTGCCTCTGGATCGCTGGCGGTCCTGGGGATCGGCGAAATCCACCGGCTGGGGCCGACCCCAAGCCACTACCTGGCCACCAAAATCCATCCAGCCGGCGGGTGTCGCCGCCGCCCGGCGCATCGCGTCCAGGGCATAGCCTTTCAGGAAGCCGCCCTCCTCCACGCCGGCCATTGAGCTGCCCAACTGAGCCGTGCCTAACCGGGAATCCAACGCCAATAGGTGGGCTCCCGAGGCCTGGCGCGCCTCGGCCAGGGTGGCCGGGTCAGGCACGCGCCCTCCCTCCCGAATCCCCCAGGCCCTCATGAGCGCCATGAGAACCGGGTCAAAGGCTCCCCCGGTACGCCGCGTCCAGACCTGGATCTCGGTAAGCAGGGCAATCCACTCCTGGTCGAGGCCCACGGCGGCACCTTGGGCCGCGTTCAGGCTGCTCCAGGCAGACGCTGGGTTCCAGGTGGAGCAGGCAGCCTCGATACGGGCCGACTCATCCAGAGCCCGTTCTGAGGCCTGGCCTAGATCGCCGGGTCCCTCGAGATGGATCTGCAGGCGAGTGCCCATGGCGAAGACGCTCCGCTCCAAGCAGGGCTGCTCTGCCTGGAGGGCAACCAGAATCCGGGGCACCGCGAGAGGCGTGGGGAGAGGAGGCAGGGGCAAGGCCATATCGAGACTGAGTCTCAACCACCTTTTATATAAATGCAATTATTTTGAGACGAAATCTCAAAATGTGATCTGAATCACTCCCTTGGCACACTAGGACTCCATGCTTTTCCTCATCGCCCTCGCCCTCATCCTCCTGGTTCAGTGGCTGCACCTGCGGCTTCTATGTCTGGAGTTGCCGGACCGGTTCCACCGGCCCCTGCCTTGGCTCCTGTTCTTCTTCCACCTGCCCCTGATCCTGTTCGCGGGCCTTCGGACGCTGGGTCTGGGCGGCCACAGTGCTCTGCCCCTGCTCCAATTCCTGTCCCGGATCGGCTTCTACTTCCAGGCCTTCACGGTCATGCACCTGATCATCGCCATGCTGGGGGAATGGGCTTGGCGAATCTTCCGCAAGCCTGCAGCAGAGGTTGATTCCCTGGAGGAAGCTCCGGTGGACCCCAGCCGTCGGGCCTTCCTCCGCACCTCCGCCGTGGCCAGCACGGGGGCCGCCATGGCCTTTGGTGTTGTAGGCGCCCAGGAGGCCTTCAGCGATCCAGAGATCACTCGGCTGGAGCTGACCTTCCCAGACCTGCCCCCGGGCCTGGATGGGCTGCGCCTGGCCCAGCTCAGCGACCTGCACGCGGGTCCCCTGGTTGGCCCCAAGACCTTGCGACGCTGGCGGGAGCTCACAGAGCGCGAACGGCCTGAGCTCCTGCTCTTCACAGGCGACCTGGTGGACAGCCGCCCCGAGGAACTGGAGCCACTGTTAATCGCCTTCCAAGGCTTCCACCCGCCCCTGGGCCGCTTCGCGGTGCTGGGAAATCACGACTACTTCGACGATCCTGGGCCCATCTGGCGCGACTTGGAGGGCGCCGGAATCCGCTGCCTGGAGAACGCCGCGGCCCTGATCCAGCGTGGGGGCTCCACCCTGGCCCTGCTGGGGCTTCAGGACCCCATGGCCCGCAACGGCCGATTCGCCCGCCTGGTCTACGGGCCAGGCCCCCGCCCTGCCGAGGCCACCCGAGATCTGCCCAGCGACGCCTTCCGACTCTGCATGAACCACCGCCCCAGCGAGTGGGAAGAAGCCCTGGCTGCGGGGGCGCGCCTCACCTTGTCGGGCCATACCCACGGCGGTCAGATCAACCCCATTCCAGGCTTCAGCAGCGCCCGCCTGATCGGTCCCCGTACCCAGGGCCTCTACCGGGATGGTCCCGATCTCCTTTACGTCAGCCGGGGCCTGGGCGTGGTCGGCCTGCCCATCCGCATTGCCGCCCCACCGGAGATCGTCATCATCACGCTGAGGCGCACCTAGTCGGACTGCTTCTGCTGCATCCTAGCCAAAGCACGCAACGCGGCATCTGGGACCGGTTCGGCCGGACCTAGCAGTTGCCGGGCCAAGAGCGGAAGGGCACGCAGGCCGCGCAAAACCCCAGCACAGACTCGACAGAGCCGCAGGTGAAGCCAGATGCCCAGGCGTCGCCGCAAGGGCAAGGTCCCCTCCAGGTATTCCGTGAGTTCCATCTGCACGTCATGGCAGGAGGGCATGAGCCTCATGGACGGCCTCCCTGGATGTAGGTGCGGAGACGTGCCTGAAGCTGCACCCGGGCTCGGTGGAGCCGCTGCCGCACGGTCCCCGCCGGAACCTGCAGGTGCTCGGCGATCTCCTCGGTCTCCCAATCTTCCATATCCTTCAGCACGAAAACGATCCGATGCGAATCGGGCAGCTCATCCAGCGCCCGCAGGAGAACGGCGCGCATTTCCTGCTGCTCCACCAAGAGGTGGGCTTGGGCCTCCACCTGCCACTCAGTCCCATGCTCTGACTCCTGGTGGTGACCGCGCTCATCAAAGGGCCCCAGGGGCAGGGGATCCGGGCGCTCCATATCTCGAATCCGCACCCGGCTGCGGCGCACCATGAGGGCCGCGTTCAGGCAGATCCGGTAGCCCCAGCTGCTGAACCTGCTGCGTCCCTCGAAGCGGGGCAGGTCCCGGTGGATGCTGATCAGGGCGTCCTGGAGGGCATCCTCTGCATCAGCCTCATTGCCAAGAATGCGGAGGACGCCGTTGTAGAAGAGGCCCAGGTGGGGTTGCACCAGGGCCCCGAAGGCATCCGAGTCACCGGTGGTGGATCGTTGGATCAGATCCTGTTCGCTGGGAGAGGCTGCCGTCATGTCGCAGCCAGTGTCTGCTGCGACGAAGCTGGCGGCAAGCCCTACTTCCTGGGCGACTCGAAGAAGCCCACCAGGAGCAGGTCCAATTCCACCTGTCGCTTGAGACTGATCTTGGCGGCCACGTTTTCTGCACCCACCCCGAAATCCAGGCGGTCCAGGGGCAGGGTCGTGCGGTAGGACCAGGTTTTCACACCGGCACCGTTGAACCCCTCTGCCGCCAAGAAGGGCAGTTCCAGATCGCGACTGACCCCATGCAGGCTGAGACTACCCATAACGATCACCCGATCCCCCTCGCGGCGGACCTCCTTTGATACGAAGGTGATCTTGGGGTACTTGGCCACGCCGAAGAAATCCGCGGAGCGCAGGTGGGTATCCCGGGAGCTGTTATCGGTGCTGAGGGAACTGGCATCGATCTCCAGGCGCACCGATGCCCCGGTGGGGGCGGCGGGGTCACCCTGGATTTCGACCTTGTACTTCGTGAAGCGGCCTGGCACATCGAAGAGCAAGGTGGATGCCTTGAAGCCCAGCACTGTGTGAGTCTCATCGGGGCGGAAGGCCCGGCTCTGGGCACTAAGGGGCAGAACCAGCAGGAGGGCTGGCAGGAGGGTGCGTCGGAACATGGGGACCTCAGGTCAGGGGGATCGGGGAGAAGCCGTCGAGAGCGCCCTTCTGGCGCAGGTCTCGAAGCAGGGTGAGGACTGGTTCCAAGTCTGCCAGGCCCAGGGCTGCGGCAGCTTCGGCCACAGGGATGGTCCGAGCCTGCACCAGGAGGGAAGCCGTGGCGGAAGTAAGTTCCATCAGGAAGACATCCCCTTCCGCGTCCCGATAGGCCAGAAGTTGGGTGGGGCGGGCCTCGGGAATGGGATTGGCCTCGCTGGCCCGATGGACCGCATGGGTGTAGGAAACGACCTGGGTGGCGGCATTCCAGGCGAGGAAGGTGTCAGCGTCCGGCTCCTCCTGGAGGCCACCCGGAAGCTCGGAGTCCGGGTAGCGGGCCACCAGCACCTCGAGAACCTCGGCGTGAGCCAATTCCAGGAGGAATGGCCACCGGGCTTGGCCCCAGCGGTTCTCCGCCAGCCATCCCAGGAAGGTCGGTGCGATGTCGCGATAGTGGGGACTTCGAACCAGCCGGGCATCCAGGAAGGCCTGGGTGCAAATCGCCCAATCCTTGGGGCCCAGGAGCGCCATAAGTACCGGGAACATGGTTTCGAGCGGTTCCAGGAGGCTCATGCGGGCCAGCTCGCGGTAGGTGAGCCAAGCTGGCAGCTGTTGGTCGAAGCTCTGCTGGTCCGCGAGGCTGAGCCCCAGGCGCCGGGACACCCGAGCGGGATCGGCTTCCAGGGCCGCCTCGTCGGCTTCGAGGATGAAGGCGGCGGCGGCCTGCTGCAGTCGCTGAGTGCGGCCCTCAGGCATGGGGTGCCTCCGCCGGTGCCAAGATCGCATCGTAGGCACGCTGGAGCTGGGCCCGCTCCGCCAGGAGGAGTTCCAGGTCGGGGATGTGGTTGTCCCGCTCCAGCAGCACGGGCAAGGGGCGGCCCACGCGGGCCAGGACCCACTGCATGAGGTCGATGACGGGCTCAATAACATCGGCGCCATGGGTATCTACGGTGAGGTCTCCGAAGCGCTTGTGCCCCGCGATGTGCAGCTGGACCACCCGCTCCAGGGGCATCTGGGCCAGCCATGCTTTGGGATCGAAGCCAAAGTTGAGGGCGTTTACATAGACGTTGTTCACATCCAGGAGCCAGCCCGCATCCGCCCCTTCGAGAACCTCGCATATGAAGTCGGCCTCGTCCATGTCCGCATGGCCGAGTTCCGCGTAGTAGGTGATGTTCTCCAGCACCAGGGGCACCGGCAGTTGGGCCTGCAGTTCCCGGACCCGCCGGATGGTGTGCCGGGCCGAGTCCCGTGTGAAGGGGAGGGGCAGCAGCTCATGCAGGCAGTTCTCATCCACCCGGGTGAAGCAGAGGTGCTCCGAGTGCCAGGGCGCCTCCACGCGATGCAGGAAGGCGCCCAGGTCCCGCAGGTAGTCCTTGTCCCAGGCGTCGAATCCCCCCACCGAGACCGTGAGTCCGTGGGTGAGCACGGGATCACGGTCGAGGATGGAGGAGGCCCAGCGGAAATGCCGTCCTCCATCCCCGATGACGTTCTCGGGGCAGGTCTCCCAGAAGGGCACGCCGTGATCTTCGCGGCGCGCCACTTCCTCAAGATGAGTTCGGCGGAGGCCCAAGCCCACTCCGGTAAAGGTCTGCTGCGTCATGGCCCGACTCCAACGCTACTGCTTGTCCTTGCCGCAGGAAGCTTCCTTCTTGTCCTTGCCGCAGGAGGCGTCCTTCTTATCCTTCCCGCACTTGGCATCCTTGGCAGTCTTGGTGCCCTTCTTGGCCTTCACGTCCTTGCTGCCACAGCTGCCCTTACCGCAGGAGGCGTCCTTGGCCTTGTCGTCCTTGGCATGGGCCGGGGCCTTGGCGTCCTCCTTGGCATCCTTGGCGCCGCAGTCGCCAGCCTGGCTGAGGGCTGCCTCGGCCCCGAAGGCCTCCACGTGGATCGCGCCGAGGCTGGCCGGCCCGCCGGCCATGAGGGTGCCTGCTGCGAAGAGGGTCGCCGTGCCGATGAGCTTGCTGATCATGTTGTCTCCGTGCGGCCAGAGCCGCGCTGGGGAACCGCCTTGGCGGCCCCGTTCAAGAAATGAATGGCTCCCCGTGGGATCCCGGGAGGCCATCTTGTTGTCGTTAACCATGGGGTGCGGGGGTGCTGGCCTTTGTGACATTTTTTTATATCAATGCCCCCGCCCCTGAATTGCCTCAGCCCTTGATCAGTACCCAGAGCCCCACGCCGATGAAGGCGCAGCCTGCAGTCCATTTGATGGCGGCCTCGGGAATGTATTTGAAGAGCATGCCGCCTAGGGCCACCCCGATAGCCGTGGCGCAGACCAGGGCCGCGCTGGCGGCGAGGAACACCGTGAGGATCTGCCCACTGCGCACCGTGGCCGTCATGGCCGCCAACTGTGTCTTGTCGCCCACCTCGGCCAGGAAGACCGTGCCGAAAGTGGTCCAGAAGAGGGATCGATTCATTGCGGTCTCCAGAATTCCTGCGGAGTCTTCAGGGTAATCGAGGCCCAAGTGCGGCACACTGGTTGGATGGTGTTGGATCACTTCGACCTCCCCACAACCTACGTGGACACGCCCGAGAAGCTGCAGGCGGCGCTGCCCCTGTGGCATGCGGCCGGGGTGCTGGCCGTGGACATCGAGTGCAGCCTCACAGGCATGCACCACTGCGTCCTGGCCCTCATGCAGGTGGCCACCCACGACCAGGCCTGGTTGGTGGACCCCCTGCCCATGGATGAGTTCATGCGCCCGGCCCTCCAGGCCATGGCCCAGGTCCCCTGGATCGTCCACGACTTCTCCGGGGATGGCATCGTCTTCAAGCGCATCTACGACGTGGTGCCCGACAGCATCTTCGACACGATGCTGCTCTCCCGGGCCCTGGGCTATCCCCAACCGGGCCTGAAGACCATGGCCCGCCTCAAGCTGGGACTGGAGATCCCCAAGGAGGAGCAGGATTCCAACTGGATGCTGCGCCCCCTGCGCGACGCTCAGATCAGCTACGCCAGTCGGGACGCCGCCCTGCTGCTGCCCCTGCTCCGCACCCTGGCTGACGAGGCGGACACCAAGCGGGAGGATCCCGAGATCGGCCCCCGTCTGGCCAGCCTGCCCAAGGAGATGCGGCACCTGCTCAAGCGCATCCGGGCCTACTCCCCACCCAAGCACGACCCTGTGGTGGACAAGATCCGCCACCTGGGTGACCTCGCCATGGAGCGGGCCATGAAGCTGACGGCCATGCGCTGGCAATGGGGCAACGAGGGTGACGTCGGCGCCGTCATGGAGCTGGGCAACCGGTGGCTCCTGGCCCGACTCACCCATCCCCCCGCCACCCGCGAGGCCCTGGAGCGCACCATTCCCAATCCCCGCTTCCGCCGCAAGCGCCTGGACGCCCTCTGGGCCGTGTTTGAGGCGGGGGCCGTGGAAATTGAGGAAGAAGCGGAATCGGCCGATACCGTGATCCTGAACAACCCGGGACGGCCATGACCCAGAATCAAGATCCAATCATCGACAGCGATGGCAGCGTCCTCCTGACTTTTCCCAAGGGCTTGCTGGGCTTCCCGGAGCTGCGGGGCTTTCGCCTACTGGAGCCCCACGACGGCTACCCCCTCAAGTTCCTCCAGTCCGTGGAGCGGGACGAGGTTTCCTTCATCTGCATCGACCCGGCTAGTGTGAAGCCCGATTATAGCGTCCCCCTCGGGGAAGAAGAATCCGAGGCCCTGCACCTGGAATCCCCAGACGAGGCCCTGGTGCTGACCCTGGTCGTGATTCCCGACGACGCCAAGTCCATGACCACCAACCTGGCCGGGCCCCTCGTCATCAATGTCAGGTCGAAGATCGGCTTCCAGATCGTCCTCAGCGCGGAGAAGTATCCCCTCCGCTTCCCCATCATCCCCCAAGACTGATCGGCTCTGGTAGCCTTCCCAGATGCTTGTCATTACCCGGAAGCCTGAGCAGTCCATCATCATTGGCGGAGAAGTCGAGGTCATCGTCCTCGGCATCACCAAGGATGGCGTCCGCCTGGGCATCAAGGCCCCACGCAGTGTCCAAGTCCATCGGCGTGAGGTCTTTGAGGCCATCGCCGCCGAGAACCGCGCCGCGGCTGAGGCCAAGCTCCCCCTCCAGAGTGTGGCGGCCATGTTGCGGGCCGCTCAAGCTAAGAAGCAGGACGACCGATAGGGTTGTCAGGAGGATCTGTGCAGATCAGCAGCGCCACGGCCAACAGCAGCCGAGACCAGAGTGTTCGTAATACCCTGGCGACGCAGCAGCTCCAGCAGTTCGCGGAAGCCAGTGCCAGCAAGGGCGCGGAAGTGGCCCAGCGGGCAGCCAAGAACGATGGCGTAGGGCAGCGGGTGGATCTGTATGCCTAGGTGTACTCGCGCTTAGGCCCTACTTCAGATATGGCGCCAAGTACTTCCCGGTGACGCTGGCCTTGGCCTTGGCCACCTGTTCAGGGGTGCCCTGAGCGATGATCTTGCCTCCGGCGCCACCCCCTTCGGGACCCAAGTCCAGGATCCAGTCGGCCGTTTTGATGACGTCCAGATTGTGTTCGATGACGATGAGCGTGTTGCCGGTCTCCACCAGCCGGTTCACCACTTCCAGCAGCTTCTGGATGTCTTTGAGGTGCAGGCCCGTGGTGGGCTCGTCCAGGATGTAAACCGTACGGCCCGTCGCCCGCTTGCTCAGCTCCTTGGCCAGCTTGACGCGCTGGGCCTCGCCGCCAGAGAGCGTGGTGGCACTCTGTCCCAGGCGGATGTAGCCCAGACCCACATCCGTGAGGGTCTGCAGCTTGTTGGCCAGGACAGGGATGGGGCCGAAGAGTTCCAGGGCCTCCTCCACCGTCATGTTCAGCACATCTGAGATGCTCTTGCCCTTGTAGTGGATTTCCATGGTCTCGCGGTTGTACCGCTTGCCCTTGCACTGCTCGCAGGTGACGTAGACATCCGGGAGGAAGTGCATTTCGATCTTGAGGACGCCGTCCCCCTCGCACTTTTCGCAGCGGCCACCTTTCACGTTGAAGCTGTAGCGCCCAGGCGCGTACCCCCGGGCCTTGCTTTCAGGCAACTGGGCGAAGAGTTCGCGCAGGGGCGTGAAGAGGCCCGTGTAGGTGGCGGGATTGCTGCGGGGTGTGCGCCCAATGGGGGCCTGGTCAATGTCGATGACCTTGTCCACGGCTTCCAGTCCCAGGATGGCCTTGTGCTTGCCCACGACATGCACGCCCTGGTGGAGCTGGTTGGCCAGGGCCTTGTAGAGGATCTCGTTCACGAGGGTGCTCTTGCCGGAGCCGCTCACACCCGTGACGCAGGTGAAGATGCCAATGGGGAACTCCGCATCCACCTTCTTGAGGTTGTTCTCCTCGGCGCCCAGCACGGTCAGGTAGCCACGACTGGCCTTCCGCCGCTTGCGGGGCACGGGAATGCTGTCGCGGCCGGACAGGAAGTCGCCCGTGATGGAACCCTTGGTACGAGCGATCTCCTCTGGGGTGCCTTGGGCCACCACGAAGCCACCGTGCTCTCCGGCGCCGGGGCCCATGTCCAACACGTGATCTGCGGCAAGGATGGTCTCCAGGTCATGCTCCACCACCAGCACCGTGTTGCCCAGATCCCGCATCTCCTGGAGCGTGTGGATGAGCTGCAGGTTGTCTCGCTGGTGCAGGCCGATGCTGGGCTCGTCCAGCACGTAGAGCACGCCCTGGAGCTTGGAGCCGATCTGGGTGGCCAGACGGATGCGCTGGCCTTCCCCGCCCGATAGTGTGGCAGCGCTGCGGTCCAGGGTGAGATAGCCAAGACCCACGTCGTCCAGGAAGCCCAAACGCTCACGAATCTCCTTCAAGACCTTTTCAGCGATGACCGCATCCTTGCCTTCGAGGGCGATCTCTTCGAACCACTGCCGGGAGTCACGCACACTCTTGGCCACCACCTGAGCCACGTTGAGGCCGCCCACGTAAACCGCGAGAACCTCGGGCTTGAGCCGCTGGCCACCGCATTCCTCGCAGGGGATCACGCGCATGGATTGCTCCATCTCCGCCTGGATCTCCTCGCTGGTGGTCTCCCGGTAGCGGCGCTCCAGGTTGCCGATGACGCCCTCGAAGTGGTGGACGAAGTCGTAGCGGTTCTGGTTGCGCTTGCTCTCGTAGGTGAAGCGCATCTCCTTTTCCGTGCCGTGGAGCACCAGGCGCCGGATCTCCGCAGGCAACTTCTTCCAGGGAGTATCCAGGCTGAACTTCATCTTCCGGGACAGTTGGTCCATGAGCTGGGAGCGCCAGCCATCCTCAGACACACTCTTCCAGCCGCTGGCCTGGATGGCGCCTTCGTTGATGGAGAGGGCCGGATTGGGAATGATGAGTTCCTCGGCGAACTGGCGCTTGAAGCCCAGGCCGTCGCAGGTGGGACAGGCACCATAGGGGCTGTTGAAGGAGAAGGAGCGGGGCTCCAACTCCGGCAGCCCCTGGCCGAACTTGTCGCACTTCATGTTGTTGCAGGCCAGCTTGCTGGAGAAGAGCTGTTCCGAGCCAGCCTTCTGGCCGGGTTCAGGCTCCAGCAGGATCAGGGCCGACCCCTCAGCCAGGTTGCAGGCGATTTCCAGGCTGTCGGCCAGTCGGGACTGGAGGGCGGGACTCACCTTCAGCCGGTCGATGACCACCTCCAGCGTGTGCTTCTTCTGCTTGTCCAGGTCGGGGATGCCCTCGCTGAGGTCCAGCATCTTTCCATTCACCCGGGCGCGGATGTAGCCACGCTTCATGAGGTCCTGGAGCAGCTTCTTGTACTCGCCCTTGCGGCCCCGCACCACGGGGGCCAGCAACTGCAGCTTGGTGCCCTCGGGCTTGGCCAGGATCTGGTCTGTCATCTCCTGGATGGTCTGGCTGGCGATGGGCTCCCCACAGCCCACACAGGTGGGCTTGCCCGTGCGGGCGTAGAGCAGGCGCAGGTAGTCGTAGATCTCCGTCACGGTCGCCACCGTGGAGCGGGGGTTCTTGCTGGTGGTCTTCTGCTCGATGGAGATGGCCGGAGAGAGGCCCTCGATGCTGTCGACATCGGGCTTCTCCATCTGGTCCAGGAACTGCCGCGCGTAGGCCGACAGGCTCTCCACGTAGCGGCGCTGTCCTTCGGCATAGAGCGTGTCGAAGGCCAAGCTCGATTTGCCGGACCCGGACAGGCCCGTAATCACCACCAGCTTGTTGCGCGGCAGCGACAGGTCGAGGTTCTTGAGGTTGTGCTCGCGGGCACCTTTGATGTGGATGTGTTCCATGGTCCTCCCAGCTTACGCCATTTTTTCGCTTTTCAAAATCGCGTCTACAATCATCTGATGCACCCAGCCGACCTGGCGATCCTGTTGCACCGCTCCCTTGAGGTCCGGCTGGCGCGCCTGCAGGAATTGCTCGCGGCCAAGACCTGGGCAGGGGACCCCGAACTGCTCCATCAGGTGCGGGTCTCGGCCCGGCGCCTGGGGGCCGTGCTGGACCTGGTGGATGCGGAGGTCTACCCCGGCCACAAGCGCCAGCGCCGGGCCCTCAAGGATCTGGTGGACACCCTGGGGCTGCCCCGGGAGCTGGATGTCCACGCTGAACACCTGGCGATGCTACACCAGGAGGCCCGCACCCTGGCCCAGGCTGCCGTCCTTGAACACTTGCTGGAACAGCTGGAGCGGGGCCGAGCCAAGGCCCGCCGCGCCATGCATCGCAGGCTGGATGACCTCAAGCTCGGGGAGCTGGACCGCCTGCTGGACGTGCCAACCCTCAGCCACCCCTTCCAGGCCACATCCCTGCAGGAGGCCGCCTGGGCCTGCCTGGAACCCCGGGCCCTGGCCGCCCTGGAACCTCTCGCCGCCCTGGCCCTCCATGAAGACGGCCCCGCCCTCCACAAGGCCCGGGTGCGCATCAAGAAGCTGCGCTACGCCGTCGAGGCCCTGGAAAGCGCCTTCAGCGAGCTCCCAGAGGATCTGCTCAAGTCCCTCCGGGCCCTCCAGTCCTGCCTCGGCGAGCATCACGACCTGGCAACCCTGGAGGCCCTGCTCAGCGAGGCCGAAATGGAGCTGCGGCGCCGTGAACGCAGCACCCTCTGCGCCGGGGTCTTCGAGCTGCTGGGCGAGGTTTCCGCGGCCCGCCAGCGGGCCTTTGAGCGCTTCCAGGAACTGGCTCAGGACCAGGGCCCCGCAGCCTTCGCCCGCCGGGTCCGACCCGCCCTGGGCCTGCCAGGCGTGGAAGGCGTGGAAGGCGCCTCATGAGGCTCTGGCCCTTGCGCATCCGCCCCCTGGCCTGGCTGCTCAGCGTCCACGCCAAACTCTTCCTGCTGCTGGGCCTGGTGACCAGCGTCCTCACGGTGGCCGTCGCCTATTCCATCACCCGTAACAGCCGCCGTGAACTGGAAACCTATTCGCGGAAACTGGTCATCGAGGCCACGGGCACCGTGGAGACCGACATCCTGGAACGGGACCCCACCTTCAAGGATCCCGACAAGCTGGACCAGCTCCTGGAGAGCATCGCCGGGCCTGATCGCAGCATCTTCCAAATCGATGTGTTCAAACGCCTTGGGAAGGGCAACGAAGTCGAGCTGGTGCGCTCCTCCGGGGACGAGGCCATCGTGGACTGGGGTCCCGAAATTGGCTCCTACATGAGCCTGCAGGGCCCCCAAGCAGAGCTCGTGGACCTGAACACCGGGGGACGGGCCTGGAAGGTCTACTTGCCCATCAGGGGTCACAAGCCAGGCCAGCCTCCCATCGGGCTGATCCGCGCCTACTGCGACCTGGAGCGCTGGGAGGTGGTCTGGGATAACAACTACAACCGGACCCTCCGCACTTTGCCGGGGGTGCTGCTGGGCGAGTTCATCCTGCTCTGGCTCATCCTCCGCATGCTCATCAGCGATCCCATCGAATCCATGGTTCTGGCCATGCAGCGCCTGGAGCGCGGCGAAGCCGAGGCCCGGGCCCCAGTGCGCCGCGGCGACGAACTGGGCCTCATCGCGGCCCGGTTCAACGACATGGCCGCCCAGCTGGAACGGGCCGGCAATGAGCGGGAATCCCTCATCCACGAGATCCGGGGCCTCAACACCAACCTGCAAGACCGCATCGACGCGGCCCTGTCTGAGTTGCAGGCCAAGAACCACGAGCTGGCCGCCCTGGTGGAGCGCAACGCCCTCCTGCGGGAAGAGCTGGGCGCCCAGGAGCGCCTGGCCGTGGCGGGCCAACTCACGGCCACCTTCGCCCACGAGGTGGGCACCCCCCTCAATCTGGTGACGGGTCACCTGCAGCTCCTGGATGCCCAGGCGGACCTGCCTGACAAGATCCGCGAGCGCCTCCACACCATCCAGGGCCAAATCCAGCGCGTGGGTGACATCGTGCGCCGCCTGCTGGACCTTACCCGACGCCCGCAGCTGGAGCGGAAAGCCCTGCCCTTCACGAGCCTGCTGGCGGATCTGCGGCAGCTCTGGTCTCCCACCCTCATGGCCCACGGCGTGGTCGTGCAGGAGGAGGCCCCCAATCCATGCCTGCTGGACGTGGATCGCAAACAGATGGAGCAGCTCTTTCTCAACCTCATGAACAACGCCATGGATGCCATGCCTGGTGGCGGTACTGTGAAAATCGCCATCCGCCTAGCGGAGGAGAGCACCCCGGGCGGCCTCTGGTGGGAGGTGCGCTTCCAGGATTCAGGCCAGGGCATTCCTGCGGCGCTGCTGGGCCAGGTCTTCCGGCCCATGTTCACCACCAAGGCCGAGGGCAAGGGCACGGGCCTGGGCCTCAGCATCTGCCGCGAGATCGTCCGCAGCCACGGCGGGGACATCCGCATCGAAAGCCAGCCCGGCCAGGGCACCTGCGTGGTGTTCTCCCTGCCAGGAGCGACGCAGGCCTAAGCTACGTTCGCCCTAGATCTCCACAACCTCGACGTCGCCCAGAGGCTCTTCTAGGAAGCGGCTACCGACTTCCTTGAGACGGCTGCTGGCGTCCGTGAGCTGGACGCGCAGCTCGCCCCGGGCGCTGGCGGTCCGGTAGCCGAGGCTGCCCTGGAGCAGGCGGTCGACGGCCTTGGCGGTGACGCGGCCGCTGTCGATCCAGAGCGTGCCGGGGCGGCTCCGCTCCAGGCTGGTCATAAGGGTCGGATAATGCGTGCAGCCCAGCACCACTGTCTTCACTTCGAAGGGAAGCTGGTTCATGTAGCGGCGGCAGATGCTGTCCGTGACAGGATCGTCGAACCAGCCCTCCTCGGCCAGGGGCACCAGGAGGGGGCAGGCCACGCTGTGGATCACGCGGGCGGGGTCGCGGCGGTGGATGGCCAGCTCGTAGGCGGCACTGCTCACGGTGGCCAGGGTGCCGATGATCCCCACGGGGCCCTTGTGTTCCGATGCCGCTTCGGCACCGGGCTCAATCACGCCGATGACCGGGCAGGGACTCACAGCCTGAAGGGCGGGAAGGCCATGGGCACTGGCTGTATTGCAGGCGATGACGATGAGCTTGGGATCGTGGCGTTGGAGCAGTTCACCCATTTGGAGGGTGTACCGCTCGATGGTGCGGTGGCTCTTGGTGCCGTAGGGCAGCCGGGCCGTGTCCCCAAGGTAGACCAGATCTTCCTGGGGCAGCAGGTGGCGCAGAGCATGGATGACCGTCAGTCCGCCGATGCCCGAGTCGAAGACCCCAATGGGACGGTCCGCCCGGCTCATGCGGGGATCCGCATGGCCAAGATGGCGATCCACTCGCCTTCCTTGAGGACCTTCTCGGGCTTGAAGCCCTGGGTCATGAGGCTGAGAAGGGCCTCATCCGTGCGCTCCGCCAGGATGCCGCTTGCGATGAGCCAGCCGCCGGGAGCAGCCGCCTGGGCCATGCGGGGCAGCAGCTCCTGAATGGTCTCCAGGAGGATGTTGGCCACCAGGCCCGGGAAGGGTCCCGCCGCCTGAGGGTGCTCCAGGGTTCCCACGAAGCTTTCGTAGGGCTTGGCTCCCGCCAGCAGGTGGGCATTCAGCTCGATGAGCTCCAGCATGGCCGGGCCGCAGTCCGGGTCGATATCGAAGGCCGTGAGCTCCCGACCCCCCAGCAGATAGGCCGCCAACGAAAGGATCCCGGTGCCCGCCCCGATATCGAGGATGGGTCCCCGCAGGCGGCCGGCACTCGCCAGTTCCTCCAGCAGCTCCATGCAGAGCCTTGTGGTCTCGTGGCCCCCGGTGCCAAAGGCCAGGCCCGGGTTCACCACCAAGTCGATGCGGTCGGCGGGGCCAGACTGCAGGTCCCAGAGGGGTCGCACGTGAAAGCGCGAGCCGACCTCGAAGGAGCCAAAGCCCTCACGGCTCTTGGCCAGCCAGTCCTCATCCCCGAAGGTCTCGGCTTCCAGCAGTTGAACACCAGGAAAGGCAGCCAGACCCGCCGGATCCGGGGCCTGTTGGTCCGGGGGGAAGTAGGCATAGCAGGCCCGGGGGGGGTCCGCTTCCCGGTAGAAGGCCGAGGAGCCCTCGCCCTCCAGCCAAGCGCAGAGCGCCTCCTCCTGGGGGTCAGGAACCCCGAGTTTCCACCGCAGATGAATCGTGTTCGCCATTTTTTTAGGTTACCAGGGCAGTCATGGGAACTTCTTTTTCGGAAGACGCATTGGAGAGGTGCGGCCAGCTCCAGAAGGACCGCAGGGGTGAGGGAACGTTCCGGGGGGAACGGCAGGGGGGACCGGTGTCCCCCCTTCCTTTGTACCCGAATCCCCGACTACTCGGCGGTCTCGGCCCCTTCGGCATCTTCCAGGTCCAACCTTTTCATCTTTTCCAGGAACGTGGTGCGCTTGAGCCCCAGCAGGTCGGCCGCGCGTTTCTTGTTGCCCCGGGTGATGGCCAGACTCTGGAGCATGAGGGTCTTTTCCATATCCGAGACCACCTGGTTCAGGTCCAGGCCCTCGGGGGGCATGTCCAGGCTGTAGGCCGGGGGGGACGGGATGGGGGCGAAGACCGAGGCCGCCACGCGTGAGCCCGCCTCCACCTGGGTGGGTCCAGGGGCCTCGCCCATGCGCTCCGCCAGGAAGGCGAAGTCCTCCCGGGTGAGCACCGGACGGGTGCCGGACAGCACGATGGCCCGTTCGATGGCGTTCTCCAGCTGCCGCACGTTGCCGGGCCAGGGGAGGGCCGAAAGGAGGGGATCCACACTGGGGTGAAGGGCCTTTGGATAGAGGCCGTGCTCCCGGGCCTTGCGGTTCAGAAAGTGCTGGGCCAGGAAGGGGACTTCCTCCCGCCGGGCCCGCAGGGGGGGCAGGGTGATGGGCACCACCTCCAGGCGGTAGAAGAGATCCTCGCGGAAGCCGCCGTCCTGGACCTTCTTCCATAGGTCCACGTTAGAGGCGGTGATGACCCGCACATCGACCTTGACCGGGGCGCCGCCGCCCAGGGGCTGAACCTCCCGCTCCTGCAGCACGCGCAGCAGGCGAACCTGGGCGCCCAGAGGCATGGTGCCCACCTCATCCAGGAAGATGGTCCCGCCCTGGGCCTCCCGGAACTTGCCGGGCGTGTCCTTGCGGGCATCCGTGAAGGCACCCTTGTTGTAGCCGAAGAGTTCAGACTCCAGCAGATTCTCGGGAATGGCGCCGCAGTGCACAGCCACAAAGGCCTCGCCGCTGTCCGCGCTCATGCGGTGGATGGCCCGGGCGATGACCTCCTTGCCTGTGCCGCTCTCACCCAGGAGCAGCACCGTGGCGCGGGTAGCGGCGGCACTGCGGGCGCGGACCAGCACATCCTGCATGGCCGGGCTGGTGCCGACCAGGCCGAAAGAAAGGGCCTGGGTCACGCTCAGTTGGGTGGTGGTGCCCGAACGGGGCCGCAAGCCGGGCATGGGGGGCTCGGGGCCCAGGACGCTCCATCGCATGGAGCCCAGGGAACCCCACTCAGCCAAGACCTTGGTCTCCACAGCGGGGGAATCGGCTTTCAGGCCCAACATGATGGGGAGAGCCGCCACCTCCGCCATCATGCGGTTCAGTTCCGGGGGGGGCCAGGCGCCTTTGGCGCTGATGACCCAGAGGTCCACGTCCTTGGGAGGGAGCGCCGGTGAGCTGCCCCGATCCACAGTGACATCCCACAGGACTGCCCACCGATGCTCAAGCCCCCCGGTGTCATCCCCGAGGGTGGACCAGTGAAGGCGGGGCAACTGTGGCATGGGCTCCTTGTTGGATTTAGCCTAGATGCAGGAGGCTAAGGGTCAAGTCAAAAAAATGACGGGGCCATGAGCTCAGCCGATCAATCGGACGGTCCTTGCCTCCAGGCGTACGATGAAAGCACCTCCCGGAGGCTCCGAATGGCACTCACGGAATCGGCTCTGATCCCACTTGGCACGAGCTGTCCCGATTTCACGCTGCCTGGCGTGGACGGCCGCCTCTGGTCCCTGCATGACTTCCACACCCCGGCGCTGCTGGTGGCCGTGATCTGCAACCACTGTCCCTACGTGCAGGCCATCGATGATCGCCTGAACGAGCTGGCCAAGGCTTTCACGGGGCGCTGCGCCGTGGTGGGCATCAACGGCAACGACGCCATCGCCTACCCCGAGGACAGTTTCGAAGCCATGCGGCGAAGGGCCCAGTTCAAGGGATACGTCTTCCCGTACCTCTGGGATGAGGAGCAGCGTGTGGTGCGGGTCATGCAGGCTCTCTGCACCCCGGACTTCTTCCTCTACGACTCGCACCGCCGCCTAGTTTACCACGGGCGCCTGGATGACCACTGGAAGGACCCTGCCCACGTCCAACGCCAGGACCTGCGCGAAGCCATCGAGGGCCTGCTGGTTGGCGCGGACCCGCTGGAGCCTCAGGTTCCCGCCATGGGATGCAGCATCAAGTGGAGGTAGGGGCCCTGAGCCCCCGAGGGCTATGATGGGGGTTTCCGCCGGAGCCCTCATGCGTCTCGCAGTCCTGCCCTTCTGCCTCGCAGCCCTGCCGCTCTGCGCCCAGTGGGACCTGCGGCTGGAACTGCCGCGCCCCTCGGGCCAGAGCCTGCCCCAGACACTCATCACTGGCACCGGGAAACTGGCTTCCGGGGACTTCAATACCGGCAACGGCTTTATCGCCACGGGCAGCCGCCAGCTCTTCCAGGTGGGCCCCCTGCTCAAGCTGGAGGCAGGTCTCGAATATTCCCAGTTCTCTGCGGATGGCAACCTCGCCACCGGCACCAGCAGCCAAGGCACCAAGCTGAAGCAGCAGGGCGCGGGCCTGGGCCTCAACGCCCAGGTTTGGGTACCCTTCGTGGGCCTGGCCGGCGAGATCGGCCTCATCCAACGCTTCCAGCGCTACACCCTGGACGCCGCCGGGGCCGCCAACGCCAAGGATCTCAGCCGTACCTGGCTGCGCGTGGGCACCCGCTACCGCATCCCCTCCGTGGTGGTCCATCCCTACCTGACGGCGAGCTACCAGCAGCCCGTCACCAAGGACCGTCCCGTGAAGCTGAGCAGCGCCGCCGACCTGGCCAGCTACCTCTCGGCCCAGGGCAACGGCCAGGAATTCGAACGCATGTGGACCTTTGGCGTGGGAGTGACCTTCTGATGAGTGCCTCGCGCCTGAGGGTTCTGCTGCTCCTTTCCACCATGGCTGCGGCCCTGGTGGGCGCACCCACTCGCCCCAAGCTGGTGGTGGTCATCTCCGTGGACCAGTTCTCCGCTCAGCTCATGGCCACCTTTGGGCCGGAACTAAGCGGTGGCTTGGCCCGCCTGCGCCAGGAAGGCGTCTGCTTCACAGAGGCCTACCACGACCACGGCTTCACTGAGACAGGCCCCGGCCACTCGGTGCTGCTCTCCGGCCGCTTCCCCGCCAACACCGGCATCATCGAAAACCGCTGGTTCGACCGCGGCCTCGGCAAGCTCGTCTACTGCGTCGAGGATCCCGCTGCCCGGTCCCTCAGCGGCCCCGCCCAACCCAGCGCCTCCAACCAGCTCTTCCTGGGCGATGGCCTCGGCGACTGGCTCCAGGCCCAGGTTCCCGGTAGCCGGGTCTTCACGGTCTCCGGCAAGGATCGCGCGGCCATTCTCATGGCGGGCCGGAAGCCCACCGGCGTGTACTGGTTCTCGGGCCCGGCGGGTTTCACCACCTCCACGCCCTATCAGGAGCGCCTGCCCGAATGGCTGCTGCGCTATGACCGGGGCCTCGCGGACCGCATCGCCACGGACAACTGGATCTGGATGAAGGATCCCGCCACCCCCGAAGGCCGCGTGGCCTCCTGGACCTTTGGCTCGGCGACCGTGCGCAACGGCGCCCTGCCCCGCACCATCCAGGGCCTGGGCATGCCTCTGGACAAGGGCTTTGACGGACGCTTCCGCAAATCGCCCTTCCTGGACGCCGTGACCCTGGAGGCCGCCGAGGCCCTGCTCGACGGCGAACAACTCGGCCGCGGCCCCGGCACAGATCTGCTGGCTCTCAGCTTTTCGGCCACGGACTACATCGGCCACAACTACGGCACCATGGGCACTGAGATGCGGGACCAGATCCACCGCCTCGACACCCTGCTGGGCCGCTTACTGGACCGCCTGAAACGCGAACACCCGGGTGCCTGGGTGGTACTCAGCGCGGATCATGGCGGCCTCGACGTGGTGGAGGCTCTTGCAGAACAGGGGTTCCCCGGTCGCCGCCTCCTGCCAGAGCCCTTCATGGCCGCCCTGCAGAAGCACCTGCACGGAGCCTTCAAGGTGGAGCAGAACCTGGTACGACCCACCGTGGAACCCAATGAGCTGTACCTGGATGAGACTGCACTGAAGGCCGCCAAACTCAACCGTGCCGAGGTTCTGAAGGCAGCCCAGACCTGGCTCCGGGCCCAGCCCGAGGTGGCCGAGGCCTTCACCGCCGATGAACTCCAGGCGACGGATCCCGCCGCCACCGGAAGCCCCAGGGACAGCAGCCTCCGCGTGCTGCTGCGCCGCAGTTTCCGGGCCGAGCGCAGTGGCGACCTGCTGGTGGCCGTGAAGCCCTTCGTGGTCTTCGGCGCTCCGCCCCACGAATACATCACCGGCCACGGCACGCCCCACGCCTATGACCGCCGGGTGCCCCTCATCTTCTGGGGGCCCTGGAAGAGCGGCGAGCGACGAGAGCCCGTGCGCACCATCGACTTGGCGCCCACTCTGGCCCATGAACTGGGACTGCGACCCAGCACCGTGGATGGCCAGGCGCTGGACCTCGGACCTGCGCGCTAGATGGCCTCCGCTCGCCTCGTCATCCTTACCGGCGCTGGCATCTCCGCCGAGAGCGGCCTGCGCACCTTCCGTGCCGCTGATGGCCTCTGGGAGGAGCATCGCGTCGAGGATGTGGCGACGCCGGAGGCTTTCCGCCGCGATCCAGAACTGGTCTACCGCTTCTACAACGAGCGGCGGCGGAGCCTCGCCAGTGTCGAACCCAATGCCGCCCATCGAGCCCTGGCCCAATTGGAGGCGACCTGGCCCGGCGAACTGCTGCTGGTCACGCAAAACGTAGACGATCTGCACGACCGTGCCGGCTCCCGGAACCTGCTGCACATGCACGGCGAGCTGAAGAAGGGGCGCTGCCTGGGCTGCGAGACCATCCTCGTCTGGGAGGCGGACATGGACCGCGCAAGCCGCTGCCCCGTCTGCGCCCAGGGCCGCGTGCGGCCGCACATCGTGTGGTTCCATGAGGTGCCCCTGGACATGGACCGCATCTACGACGCCCTGGAGCGCTGCGACCTCTTCGTGGCCATCGGCACCAGCGGCCACGTCTACCCGGCCGCGGGCTTCGTGCAGGCCGTACCGCCCCGGGCCCGCACCCTCGAGCTGAACCTGGAGCCCAGCCTCGTCGCCAGCGCTTTCCAGGAGATCCGCCAGGGCCCCGCCACCGAGCTGGTGCCGGCCTTCGTGAGGGACCTTCTGGAAACCTAGGCGTACAGTCTAGTCATGCTCGCCCCGCTCCTCTCCCGCCTCCTGCTCCTCAGTCTGGCCCTGAGCCTGGGTGGAGCCCCCGCCGTTGCGGTGCGGCCAAGCGCCCTGGCCCTGCGCACCGCCCAGGCCACAGCCTCCTTCTCCCTCACCAAGGAGGGGCTCCTGCGCCTCCGGGCCCGGGTGGATGGCACCCTGTCCGCGCCGCCGCCCACCCGACTCGACCTCGCCGCCGGAGAACCCCTTCTTGCGGTGCCCGGCTCCCCTGACCTGGAGGGAGGCGGTTACCGCATCCACCCCACCGGACCCACCGCAGTCACCGTGACCCCGCCCCAGGGGAAGCCCTTCCAGCTCAGCCTCGAACAAGGCGGCGACGTCCTGGCCCTTCGGATCACCTCGCCCGCCACCGCCTTCCACGGCTTCGGGCAGGTGCTGAAGACCCTGGACGCCCGCGAGGAAAGCCTGGAGCTGTACCACGAGCCCCGCTATGGCGATCAGACCTACCTCCACCTTCCCTTCTTCTTCTCGGACCAGGGCCTGGCCGTGGCGTTCAACGCCGCCGGACGGGACCAGGTGGACATCAGCAAGGGCAGAGATGCCCGACTCAGTACGACCACGGGGTTACTGGACCTTTACCTCTGGAGCGAGCCGGACCCCGCGGCTCTGGTGGCCCGCTGGTACCGCCTAAGTGGCGCCCAGAGCCTTCTGCCCCGCTGGGCCTACGGTTTCCTCCAGTCCCGGTATGGCTACCGGAACGATGCCGAGGTTCGCGCCACCGTGGGGCGTTTTCGCCGTGAGGGACTGCCCCTCTCGGGCCTGGTGTTGGACCTCTACTGGTTCAAGCGCATGGGGGATTTGGCCTGGGATCGGGAGGCCTTCCCCGATCCCGCCGGCCTGGCCGCCTGGCTCCGTGGCCAGGGCGTGCACCTCGTCACCATCTCCGAACCCTTCTTCACCCGGGACTCCCAGACCTTCGGCCCCCTGAAGGAGGCCAAGGGGCTGGCTCGCAATGACCAGGGTGAGCCGGTGCTCTGGCAGGACTGGTGGGACTTCAATAAAGGCATGGGCGGAGGCGTGGTGGACCCCCTGGCCCCCGGGGCCGCGCGCGTCCTCCAGGGTCGCTACGCCAAGCTGGCCGCGGAGGGCGTGGATGGATTCTGGATTGACCTGGGCGAGCCCGAGCGGGTGCCTGCCGAGGCCCGCTTCGGACCCTACAGCGAGCGGGCTTTCCACAACAGCTTCAACCTGGAGTGGGCACGGCTCGTCCGGAAGGGCTTCGAGGCGGGCCGGCCAGGTCAGCGCCCCTTCCTGCTCAGCCGCTCGGGCACCGTGGGCATCGCGGGGCTGGGAGTCTCCACCTGGTCCGGCGACGTGCCCTCCAGTTGGAAGGGACTGCAGGAGCAGCTACCCCTGGGGCTCTCGGCCTCGCTGTCGGGCCTGCCCTTCTGGGGCTCGGATGTGGGTGGCTTCATCACCCGGGGCGGTGCCCTGCCGGACCCGGAGCTCTTCCTCCGCTGGCATCAGTTCGGCGCCTTCACGCCGGTGTACCGCGCCCACGGCGCCGGGGCCCGGGAACCCTGGATCCACGGCGACGCGGTGCAGGCCCAGGTGAAGGCCGTGCTGGAGCGGCGGCAACTGCTACTGCCCTACATCTACTCGTCCGCCTTCCAAGTCTGGTCCGAGGGTCGGCCCATGATGCGACCCCTGTTCTTCCTGGACCCTGCGGATCCGTCCCTGCGCGGGTACGCCTCAGCCTTCCTCTTTGGCGATAGCATCCTGGTGGCCCCGGTCACCCACCCTCTGAGCCAAGGCGCCATCCAGACGCTGCGGCTGCCCAAAGGCGGGTGGTACGACGCCTTCACCCTGGAGCGCCTGGAGGGGGGACGGGAACTCCAGGTGCCCCTCAGCCTGGACCATTTCCCCTTGTTCTACCGCGAGGGCGCCATCCTCCCGGTGGACCTGGGCGCTGGCCAAGAGGGCCTGATCCTGCTGCCCGGGCCCAGTCCCACCACCTTCACGGTCTTCAGCGATGATGGAGAGACTGAGGCCTACCGGCAGGGCGCCGGCGAGCGGCTCCTGGTGAGCCTGGATGCCCGAGGCTTGAGCTTTTCCGGCGCCAGCCGGACCCGGGATCTGGTGCTGCTGCTGCCTAAGGCCCTGCGGGTGGATTCAAAGGTTATGACTCCTGCTGGCGCAGATCCGTTGCTCCAGCGCTTCCGCCTCAACCTGCGGCCTGGCGCTCAGCGGGTGGACTTCCGGCCTTAGGGCACCACCGGCAGCTCCACGAAGCTGGCCTTCCCGGGCGCGTGGTAGATGCGCTGGGTGGCCGAGCGGTAGTCCTCGGGCTTCGCCAGGAAGATGTTGGGCACGAAGGTCTGGGGGTTGCGGTCGTAGAGGGGGAACCAGGTGGACTGCACCTGCACCATGACCCGGTGGCCAGGCAGGAAGACGTGGTTGGCCGCGGGCAGGGCAAAGCGGTAGACCAGGGGCTCGTTGGGTTTCAGGGCCTTGGCCGTGGACCAGCTCTCGCGGTAGCGGCCCCGGAAGATGTCCGCGGAGACCATGAGCTGGTAGCCACCCAGGGCGGGCTGGCTGGGCACCTCATCGGGATAGACGTCGATGACCTTCACCACCCAGTCGCTGTCGGTGCCACTGGTGGAGGCCACCAGGTTGGCCACTGGGTCGCCGCTGATTTTCAGGGGCGCGGCCAGCGGCTCAGAGAGATAGGCCACCACGTCCGTGCGGCCAGAGGCCTCCCGCTGGTCGTCCGTGAGCCACTGGGGCCAGGTGAGGCCGCTATCGTAGCCAACCTGCTGGATCGGCCGGGCCCGGAAGGGGATGGGCTTGGCCGGGTCGGAGACGTACTCGTCATAGGCCACCTCACCGGCCTTCGGTGCGGTGGTCTGGACCTTCAGGCCCGCGCCCAGGTAGAAGGGCGTGGCGGGTCGCGCCGCGCCCTCACCGGCCATGGGCCAGCCCGGCAGGCGTCGCCAGGCATTGGTGCCGGTCTCGAAGGCGCTCACGGGAGGCAGGTCAACCTTGGGCGCATCTTTCAGATACTGGGCCAGGAAGGGCCCCAGCACGTCCCGCCGGAACTGCAGGGCCGTATCCTGACCGAACTTCAGCGGTCCGAGGCTGCTGCCCTCATGGACGTGACCACCGTGATTCCAGGGGCCCATGGCCATGAACAGCATGGTTCCGGTCTTGTCTTTGGGTTTCAGGGCCTTCCACACCGCCACGGCCGCGTAAATGTCCTCGGCGTCATAGAGGCTGTGCACCAGCAAGGTCGGCACCATGAGAGGCTGGGCCGCCAGCACGCGATCCATGGCCTGGTCCTGCCAGAACTTGTCATAGGCCGGGTGCTCGAGGATCTTCCGCCAGAAGCCCAACTGCTCCATGCCACGCTGACGGGCCAGTTCGCCGGTGGAACCCGCCCGCAGGAAGGTGTCGTAGTCGTCGAGGTGGTTGGACCACCAGCGCTCCTCGTTGGCGCGGGTGGCCTCCTGCTCGTAGATGTAGGAGAGGTTCTGGGCCCGGAAGGCACCGTGGTGGAACCAGTCGTCCCCGCGCCAGCCATCCACCATGGGGTTCATGGGCACAGCCACCTTCAGGGCCGGATGGGGATTCACCAGGCCCATGAGGGACAGGAAACCGTTGTAGGAGACGCCCAGGATGCCCACGCGGCCATTGCTCTCCGGCAGGTGCTTCACCAGCCAGTCGATGGTGTCGTAGGTATCCGTGCTGTGATCGACAGCGCTGGCATTCCAGGGCCCCTGCAGGGGCCGCGTCATCACGTAATCACCCTGGGAGCCATACTTCCCGCGGATGTCCTGCACCACGCGGATGTAGCCACCCTCGAGGATGAGGTCCGTGACGTTGTCGGAGCCCTGGAGCACCGGCCCCAGGTGTGAGCTGGCCACGTGGGCCGTACGCTCAGCGGCGTTGTAGGGCGTGCGAGTGAGGAGGATGGGAGCGCCCTTCGCGCCCTTGGGAACGAAGATGACGGTGCGGAGTTTCACGCCATCGCGCATGGGGATCAGCTCCACCCGCCGGGTGTAGTCCCAGGTGTCCTGGACCGGTTGGAAGACAGCGGGCATCTCGTTCGAGGGCACCGCCTCCTGGGCCCCCAGGGCGACTCCCACCACCAGACTCAGCGCGGTGGCGAACAGGGATTGGCGGAGGGGCATCGTGACTCCTTGGACTCGGGCTCGGGATTGGATCCCCAAGCATGCCCCAGGTTCTGGCCCGAATTCAGCCGTTTTTTACAAAGCCATTGGCGAGGTCCACCTAGCCTTTAAGGAAGCGCTCTTCAGCCAACCGCAGCATGTGCTCGCAGGCAAGGACACCATCCTGGTGGTGCAGGCGCTGGAAGTGACCCCGCAGGTGGCGCAGGGTCCGCAGCAGGGCCGAGGCCATCTGGGGCTGATTCAGGTGGACCAGGTGATGGCCGAAGACGCCCAGGGACTTGAGGGTCCGCTGCAGGGCGCTGAGGTTGAGCTCCTCCACAAGAGCCTCCTGGCTCCAGCCCAGTTCCTGGCGCAGCGGCTCCATTAGGGCCCTGCCGGCCTCCTTGGACCAGTCCCAATGCGCGTCGAAAAGGAGGCTCGCAAGGTCGTAGGTGGCCGGCCCCCGGCGGGCATCCTGGAAGGCGATCACCACAAGGCGATCCCCGTGCACCATGAGGTTGCGGACATGGAAGCCGCAGTGGGTGAAGAAGTGGGCCCGGGTTTCCAAGCTGGCGTTCACGTCCTCCATCATCCGGTCCAGCCAGCGGGGCGGATCCCTCTGCAGGAAGTCCTGGAAGAAGTGCTGCCGGCAGGCCTGCCACTCGTTGGCCAGGGCGGGCTGATCGAAGGACCGCTCCATGAAGAAGGCGTGTCCCGGGGCGCCCAGGCTCAGGGGCCCCGCCAGGGTGGCCAGCATCAGGCCCGCGAAGTGCCCCCAGGTCTGCTCCTCTTCGGGGCAGGCCACCAGGCGTTGCTCCAGCGAGGTGGAACCCAGGTCTTCCACCAGGAGGCAGCGGTCCTCGTCGTCGCTGTGCAGGATGGTGGGCACCCGCAGCAGGGGGTCCAGATAGGCCTGGAGGGCGCGGAACTCGAAGTAGCTTGCTTCGCCTTCCTGATCCTGGGGGTGCAGCACCACCAGGGCGGTGCCCAGCTGGGGATGGTCCACTCGGAAGTACTGGCGGGTCGTGGGTTCCCCAGCCACAGGTCGGGGGTTCGTGAGCTTCCAGCGTTGCTCGGCACGGGAGAGGCGCGGGTCCATCCCTCCAGGGTACTCCGGGCGGGAAGGTCGGTCACCAGCCTCAGCCCTCGTCAGGCGTTTCCCGCAAGGGCTTCAGCAGGAACTGTCCCGGGGCCAGGCCGCGCATGGACAGCACGCGGATGCGCCAGCCCTGGAGGCGCAACTCGTCGCCGGGCTTCAGGACCCGCCCCAGGCGTTCCTGGAAGAAGCCACCCAGGCTCACAGAGCCCGCCTCGGCTTGAAGGTCCAGCTGCAGGTGGTCCACCAGCTGCTCCAGCATCACGTTGCCCTGGGCCAGCCAGCCCCCGCTGCGGGTCTTCCGCAGCTGGATGGCCTCGCGGTCGAACTCGTCCTGAATTTCCCCCACCAGCTCCTCGAGGACGTCCTCCAGGGTCACCAGGCCATCCACGCCGCCGTGTTCGTTCACCACCAGGGCCAGGTGCTGCTTGCGCTGCTGGAATTCCAGGAGGAGCCCCTGAATGGGCTTCATCTCGGGCACAAAGAAGGCGGGCCGGGCCAGGGAGCGGAGGTCCACGGGCCCGCTGCTGTCCTGCATGGCCCAGAGCAGCTCCTTGAGGTGGATCACACCCACGACCCGATCCAGATCCCCCTCCACCAGCGGGATGCGCGTGTGGGGTGTGCTACGGGCCAGGGCGAGATTAGTCTCCAGGCTCTCCGTCAGATCGAAGCAGACCACGCGGGCACGGGGCACGGAGATCTCCTTGACCATGCGTCGGCTGAAGTCGAAGAGGTTCTCGATGAGCTCCTTGCGATCCAACTCAAGGCTGCCCTCGGCTTGGCTGCGCTCCAACATCCGGCGGAACTCGGCCTCACTGGGGAGCATGTCCTCGGCGTCCGCTTCGGGGCGCAAGCCCAGCAGAAGCAGCACCAGGCGACTCAGCCGGGTGAGGCACCAGGTGAGGGGGCGCACCAGCCGCGACCAGGCCAGCAGGGGCGCGGCCGTGCGCAGAGCCCAGGTGGGCGCGGCGTGGATGGCCAGACTTCGAGGCACCAGCTCTGCCAGCACCACGTGCAGGGTGGTCATGACCAGGAGTGCTGAGCCCGAGCTGAGGGGCAGCACCAGGGCCGGCCAGGGCAGGTGGCCAAAGAAACCCCGGAAGACAGAGCTGAAAAGGCCCTCGCCCACGGCGCCCAGGGCCAGGGCGCACAGCACGATGCCCGCCTGGATGGCCGACAGGTGGTGGGAAAGGCTGTGATGGACCTCCAGGGCCCGGCGGGCGCGCGGATCCTCTTCCAGCAGTCCCTCCAGCTGGGTCTCCCGTACGCGCACGGCCGCGAATTCGGCCATGACGAAGAAGGCGCTCACTAGGATGAGGACGGCGCAGAAGATCGCCGCGAGGAGGCTCACGGAGCTCAGCCCCGCACGAGGTCTGAACCGCGGCGCAGCTGGTCCTGGATGTCCTTCAGCAACCCATCCAGGTTCTGAAGGCGATCCCGATGCTCAGCCAACTGGCCATGGACCGCCTGCTTCTCCCGCTCCAGTTCCCCGTGCGCCTGGGCCTGCTCGGCCAGGGCCTGGTTCAGGCGGGCCAGTTCGACGTCCTTCTGGTCCAGGCCATTCATAAGCTCCAGGCGCTCGCCCTCATGCTGGATGGTGGCGGCACTGAAATCCTGATGCAGGTTGGTCAGCTCCGTGGTGAGCCGGGCCACCTCCCCCAGGTGTTGCTGGAGGATCTCCTCCTTGGCAAGCAGCTGATGCTCCCGCTCCACCACGGCGGACTGGCTGGCCTCCAAGGCAGCCTGGCTGGTGGCCAGTTCAGCCTCGCGCTGGCGCAGCTGGTCGCCCAGTTCAGCCAAATCCCGGCCCTGACCCCGGAGGGTGGCTTCCAGGCCCGCCATTTCCATCTGCAGGCCGTGGGCCCGCTCCTTGAATCCAGCGACTTCCAGCAGGGCTGACTGATGCAGGCCGTCCAGGCGGGCGTGCTGCTCCACCAGGCCCTCGATGGTGGCATTGAGCTGCTCGTGGGCGACCTTGGAGGCATCAAGCTCCTTGCCAAGGGCGGTGTGGGCCTCATCTTTTGCCGCCAGGGCTTGTTCCAGCTCCTGAGCCCGGTTCCGGTGGGACTCCAGGTCCATGTTGTCGTGAAGCAGGCGGTCCCGCTCCCGCAACAACTCAATGGCCCGCTGGGCCTTGTCGCCCACCTGGTGGTTGAGGGTCTCCACCTGCTGAATGAGCTCGGCCCGCTCCGTGAGGGCTTCCCGCAGCTGGGCCCGAAGGGCCTCGGAACCCTCATCGTCGCGGCCCTGACGCTCCTCCAGCTGCCGCAGGGCTGCTTCGGTTTCCGCCAAACGCGACTTCAGGGCCTCGGCAGTCTTCTGGGTCTGCTCCAGCTCGTCCAGATTCAGGGTGACGGAGCTGAGCTGCCGCTGGGTCTGCTGAGCCTCGGCCTGGGCGTTACGCAGATCCGCCTCGGTGGCGAGGATCTGCTGATCCTTCGAGCGCAGCTGATCCTGCAGGGCGCGGACCAAGCCCTCCAGCTCGGCCATGTGGCCCGAGTCAGGGGAAGCCTCCGGCTGGGGGAAAGGTGTTGGGGCTGCCTGCTCAGGGGG
>Ga0118677_10002449_pt1 | contig 37286 bp, 31 predicted proteins | sample AliMusrvi5mmetaG_FD_86154 | JGI IMG/M metagenome (GOLD analysis project Ga0118677, IMG submission 86154) | reverse complement strand
CGCCAAGCCCGGCCAGTTCAATTATGCGAACCCCGGCAACGGCACCTCGACCCATCTGGTCATCGAGATGTTTTTGAACGACGCCAAAATCAAGGTTGTGAACATCCCCTACAAGGGCGTAGTGGCGTCGATCACCGACGTGCTTGGCGGCCAGGCGCAGATGACGTTTGCGATCACGCAGGCCGGCGTGCCGCATGTGTTGAGCGGCAAGCTGCGCGCGCTGGCGGTCAGCAGCGCCAAACGGCTGTCGGCGCTGCCCGAGGTGCCGACCCTCGCCGAGTCCGGGTTCAAGGACATGGACGTGGTCGGCTGGAACGGCGTGCATGTGCCGACCGGCACGCCGCGCGCCATCATCGATCAGATCAACAAGGCGATCAACGAGGTCCTGTTGACGCGCGACATGCAGGAGCGCATGGCGGCGGCGGGTTTCGAGCCGGCCGCCACCACGGTGCCGGAGTTCGACGCCTACGTGAAGAAGGATTTCGCGCGGTACACCAAGGTCATCCGCGAGGCGCACATCCATGTCGACTGAGGCTGCGGCCGGCGACGGCGGCGTTGCGCTCTCCGCCGAAGCGAGGATGGCGTTCGGCACCGCGGCGCTGCAGCGCACCGGTTTCGGCGCGGGTGAGGCTGCGGTGATTGCCGCGCATCTGGTTGACTCCGAGTTGTGCGGCTATCCCGCGCTCGGCCTCGCGCGCATCCTGACGGTCGCCGAGCACGCGCGCATGCGCAATCCGCGCCGCCCGCTTTCGATCGTGCATGAAACACCGGTGTCGGCGCTGATCGACGGCGGTAATTATGTCGGACTCTACGCGGTGTATCGCGCCGCTGAAATCGCCATCGAGAAAGTCAAAGCCGGCGGCTTTGCGCTGGTTGGTTTGCACAACAGCTGGCTGTCGGGCCGCAACGCCTATTACCTCGAGAAAATCGCGCGCGCGGGCTACGCGGGCATCCACCTCGCGTGCAGCCGGCCGGTGGTGGTGCCGCACGGCGGCCGCGCGCCGGCGCTGGGCACCAATCCGATTGCGTTCGCGCTGCCCGGCACGCCCGATCCGGTGATTTTCGACATGGGCACGTCGGCGACCAATCACGGCGACGTCTTACTTGCCGGGCGTCTGGGCAATCTGTTGCCCGAAGGCGTGGCGGTCGATCAGGCCGGATTGCCGACGCGCGACGCGTGAAGGGCCGCCTGGGCAGGGCGCTGTCATTCAGCGGCACCAACCAGGCCGCGACACTCCCCCACGTCGGTCTCGACGCCATCTCGGATAACTTCACAATCACCTTTTGGGCCGAGGCGAAATCGGCCCGGGCCTCGACGCCGGAAGCGTGCAGCGGTTCAGGGCTCACGGAGGTGGCTTGGTGGAAGATGGACGAGGCGGTGGGTGTGATGCTGAAAGATAGCTGCGGCGGACACCCGGAGGCGATCACCGGCTGCAAATGGACTGCGGGCAAGTTCGGATCGGCCCTGCAATTCAGCGGCAGTGAGCTGCTGCACCGATGGACCGATTAATATGTCGAAAAGCTTCATGGCACCCGAACCAAAAACAGGTTTGGATGGCGGGGCCTACTTGCCGATGAGTAGCTTGTGCAGCCGTTTCAGGCGTGCTTTGGCCACCGCCTCCGGAATCTGGCCCGGAAGGGTTGCGCTGAACGTCTTCGGCCGGCCGCTGTACTGGAACGAGAGCACCTTGTCGAATTTGCAGGCCTCGACAAAATCATAGGTGTCTTGGAATTCCGCCTCTGTCTCTTGGGGGAAGCCAACCATGATGTGGGAGCAGAAACTGACCTTGGGATTATCGGCCTTGAGCTTGATGAACTGCTCCTGGAATGCCTTCACATCGAAGGGCCGGTTCATGAGCTTGAGGACCCGGGGATTGGCCGATTGGATGGCAAAGGTGATCTCGTGAATCTTGCCGGTCTTCAGAATCGCTTCGATTTCATCGTAGTGATTGAGCAGCATCTCCGGTTTGCAGTCGGGGAGGATGAGTTGGAAGTCACCATCCAAGGCGGTCATCTTCTTAATCAGATCAATGGCCATCGGCTGCTTATGGACATCATAGCCGTAGCAATAAAGATCTTCGGCCAGCAGGATCATTTTTTTGAAGCCCTGCCGAATGCCTTTTTTGACCTCCTCCAACACCTTGTCCTCGGGTTTGCTGCGCAGCCGGCCACGCGCGAGCCGGATGGCACAATAGGAACAGGCCGACGTACAGCCCCAGGAGATGCGCACGCAGTATTTCCCCATCATCTCGTGCTCGGCGGGGAATTTTATATAGCCCATCAGGGACGCCCAGTTGGTGTCCTGAATGAAGTGGATGAGGCCTGCGAGATTGGGTTGGAGCAGCGAACCGCCCAGAATCCCCTTGGCTTGGGCAATCTTGGGATTCTCCTCGACCGTGTGCGGATAGGGGATGTCGTCCATCTTCTTGGGGACGCCGATCATATCGTTGAGCTGGTCGAGTTCATCGAAGGTGAGGACGTCGCAGCCGTATTGCTCCTTCAGCCGGTCGTAGCTGATCTTGGCCAGGCAACCGGTAATGATGAGCCGGGCGTCAGCCTTTTTCTTGGCGAGTATGTTGTTGATCAGATAGGAATGTTGGACCTCGCGGCTCGCGTTCAAGCCGCACAGGTTCAAAAGGATGAAGTCGGCCTTGCGGAAATTGCCGGTCACCGCCAGATCGTTGGCCCGGACGAAATCCTTATATAGCTGCCCCTCGATGTGCGAGCGCGCGCACCCTTGAGTGATGACGTAGACCTTGCGTTTATCCGTTTTCTGTGTTGCGGGCATAATTATGATGGTCTCCTTTATTTGCCTTCCCGCGAGCCAGTAGCCAGCGCAACGCTGGCTGCTGATGGGCGGTGCGTTACCTTCGTGTTGCTTGTTAAGGGAGTAGAGTGGCGGACATGACCCCCATTTTTCGAACCACTTTTGACACTAATTTACACTAAGTCTTGCCGGGGTTCAATCCCTACTTTCTTTAAGAAGTTTACTGGCGCGGTATTATCCAGGGAGGCGTGCCGACGAACTTCATTGTAATACCACATCCGTCGTTCGACGACTCTGATCACACCCGCCATATCCTTCTGGTCCCACAGGATGGATTCATTCTCCGCCTTGAAATGGCCGTTGAAGGATTCCATTGCTGTGTTGCCTCTGGCGCCATTGAGGGTTATCTTTTGTCCGGCACTGCCTCGACAAAGAAGCAGGGATCCTCTTTCATTTTTTTCAGCACCGCCCGTTTGAGTCCGGGTGCGTCCATGACAAAGGTGGTTGCCTGCAGCACCTGCCCCTTGCGCATGAATGAGTCGGGCTCGAACTCCAGTACTTTGTCATACCGCTGCCGGTATCCGGTGAACCCGTGGGTGCGGTATTCCTTCTGGAATGTGTGGCCTTGCGTGTCGGTGAGCGTGAACACGCAGCTTGGCCCGTAGAGGTAGGGCGGTTCCACATACTCTTCCAATGCGTGCAGGGTGGTGTTGGGTTCCAGCCCGCATCCCAGCATGACAATTTTCCCGTTGGTTTCCGCCACTTTCCGGAACGGCGAATGGAGCCCGCAGGGGGTGCAGTCAAGCCGATGGTCGTCGAGCAGCTCGTGTGTGCGCCTGCCGATGGCGCAGACGGAATGGGTGGGATGGAGGCTCCGGCGGGTGCCCTCACGCGTGCGGAAATATTCCGGGACGGCCCCAACGTTCACAGGTGTCAGCCTTGCGTTGAAAATCTCAGGGGGACGCAGCGCCCAGCTCAATGCCGGCATCAGGAGCGTGCCTTCCGGTCCGATGGTCTGGAGAAATCCCTGGATCAAGGTTTCTATCCCGCCCGGGACGGGTCCCGGTGCCTTGAATGAGGTGTGCCCCATGATGGTGTGTCCCGGCAGGATCCCCAGGCTCCTGAGGTCCGATGCTATTTTTTCAGAACAAATGCGTTGATCCATTTTTTGCCTTTGGATAATTTCAATACTTTTACGGGTTCCCGGCGCTCCGTCAACCGTTTTATTGCATGGGCCGTTGCGGTCTTCCATTTTCTTCATGGACGGCCAGAGCCATGCAGTTTATGTTAGGCGTTAAGTATTGTATTGCAGTTTTTGGCTGCAACCGGAAAAAGGAGCTATGCTGGATTATCTTCCAAGGAACTCACGCATCACGCTCTTTCTCGAGCCGTACAGCTCGGTGCTTGCCTGCATTCTGACGTTTTATGCGGCCCTTTATATGCAGGGAAACGGCTTGGATGCCAGGCAGATCGGACTCATTGCAACCCTTGCGGCCGCAACAGGACTGCTCAACCAGTCCGTGGCCGCACCGGTCACCAACCGGCTTGGACGGAGGCGCACGCTCCTTGCGTTTTCCATCATCTGCTGGTCGATCCCCCTGCTGCTGTGGACAATGGCCACCGGCTTTGCGCTGTTTCTGCTGGCCGCCGTGATTTTCTCATTCTCCCGGATCACGAGCGTGGCGTGGTACTGCGTTGCCACCGAGGATGTGGCTGACGATAAAAAAGCGAAGGTGTTCGGTCTTCTGTTCATCATCGCGTCCATGGGCGGGATTGCCACCGCATTTGCAGGCCCGGTGATTGATCGGTTCGGTCTGGTGCCATCCGTCCGCTTCCTCTACGGCTTTGCGTTCGTGAGCATGACGTTCATGTTCATCCTCCGCCATGTGCTGTTGACGGAAACTCGTGCAGGAAAGGAGCTGAACGACCTCCACTTGGGCATGACGCTCGGCCAGACTTTCCGCCGCTGCCTGTCCGTGGTCGGTGTGAGCCTGAAGGACCACGAGTTTTCCCGTTTGGTCCTGGCCTACATGCTCTTCAGCTTTGCCCTCGCCATGGGTTTTGTCCAGGTCCTGTTCGTCAACAATGTGCTGAAGCTGACCGTGACGCAGCTTTCCATGATGCCGCCGGTGGCCGCCGTTGTCAGCGTGGTCCTGTACCGGTTCGCGGTTCCACGTGTCCGCGCAGCCAATGAGCGGATGGTCATGGCGGTTTCGCTGGCGGTCTTTGCCGCCGGCCTGTTCCTGATGCTGCTTATCCCGTCCGGGAAACTGGGGTTGGTGCTGCTCGCCGCGGCGCTGGTTGCGGCCGGATCCTATCTGTTTCAGGTGGTCGTCAACGCCGCCATGAACAACCGGATGGGCCTTTTTCACAAAGCGGACCTGTACTCCGCTGTCCAGCTCATGGTGGCTTTGGTCACCATCCCGGCGGGCTATCTCGCCGGCAGCGCCTTTGCGCTCCGGCCGGGGCTGGCGCTCGGCATCACCGGCCTGGTCGGTGTTGCCGCTGCCTTGGTGGTTTTGTGGCCGGTCAAAAACAGGAGGGACACAGATGAAAAGTGAAATAATAGCTGGAGACACGCGCCCCGAGGATATGCAGCAGAGCCGGATCTGGACCCGCCGGTTCTTTTCGAGTCCGTCCGCCATTCCGGTCTCGTTCACCTTTGACGGGAAGCCGCTCCGGGGTATTCCCCCGGAGTGGAACCCGACCAGCCGGAAGCGCCGGATCGATGCGAACATGGTTGAGACGGTCTTTGAGGGCCGCGAGGCCAAGAGCGGCCTGGGTGTCCGCGTCGAGTGCGTGGAGTATGCCGATTATCCGGTCGTGGAGTGGACGGCATGGTTCACCAATGGGGGCAAGGCGCCGACCCCGTTGCTGGAGGATATACTTGGGCTGGATGGAATATTCGAGGGCGTGGAGCCGGTCCTGTGGCATTCCAACGGCGACTTCTATAGCGGGGAAGGGTACTCGTTTCAGGAGACGCCTGTCCGGGACAACGAGCCGCTCCGTTTTGCCCCGGTTGGCGGTCGGCCCTGTGACCATGCATTCCCTTACTACCGGCTGGCATTCAAGGGATGCGGCCTGTCCTTGGCGATCGGCTGGCCGGCACAGTGGTCGGCCTCCTTCCAGGCCGTGTCCGGCGGCGTGCAGGTCAAAGCCGGGCAGGAGAAGACGCATTTGCGGCTGATGCCGGGCGAGACGGGTCGCACGCCCCGCATGGCGGTGATGTCGTGGATCGGTGACCCCGCGTGTGCGGCGAATCTCTGGCGGCGCTGGTATCGCGACCATCTTCTGCCCAGGCCGAACGGCCAGCCCCTTGGGCCGTTGCTGGTGGGCCACGGGACGGACGAAGGTGAGGAGTTTACGGCTGCCACGGAAACAAATCAGCTGCGGTACATCGAAAAATGGGCGCAGCGTGGTATTCCCATCGATGTCTGGTGGATCGATGCCGGCTGGTATCCCTGCTACAGCGCGAAAGAAGGCAAGCGGAAATGGCCGATGACCGGCACGTGGAAACCGGATCCGGAGCGGTTCCCAAACGGGTTCAAGCCGGTGTCCGAGTGTGCGGCGCGGCACGGCGCTGATCTGCTTATCTGGTTCGAGCCGGAGCGGGTGCGGTCGGGGACTGAACTGGATTGCCAGCATCCAGAATGGCTGCTGAAACTGGAAGGGGATGAAAACTGCCTGCTGAACTTGGGCATCCCGGCCTGCCGCCAGTGGCTGACGGACCATGTGTGCAGCTTGATCCGGGACAATGGCATCAAGATCTACCGGCAGGATTTCAATTTCCCGCCGCTCGAGTTCTGGCGCAGGAACGACCCGGCGGATCGCCAGGGGATGAACGAGAATCTGCATGTGCAGGGCTACCTCCAGTACTGGGACGATCTGCTGGCGCGGAATCCGGGGCTCTGGATCGACTCCTGCTCGTCCGGCGGCCGGCGCAACGATCTGGAAACCATGCGGCGTTCGGTGCCGTTGCACTACACGGATTTCGGGTATGGCGACCACCCGGTGAAGCTCTTGTTCCACCATGTGATGTTCGAATGGCTGCCATACTTCAAGGAAGTCACGCTTTCCTGGGATCAGAATGGCGAAGCGCGGTTCGACCATCTGGTGGACAGTTATTCCTATCAGTGCGGGTTGGGTCCGATGCTCATCGCGGCCGTCGATATCCGGCGCGACGACTACGACTGGGTCATGATGAAGCGGATGCTCGTCGTCTGGCGCCGTGCGGCCGGCCTCATGATCACCGGCGACTATTATCCGCTCACGCCCATCCACCGCACGCCGGAGAAGTGGGTGGCGCGGCAGTTCGACTGCCCGGAGACCGGGTGCGGATTCATCCAGGGCATCCGCCTGCCGAAAGCGCCGGAAGAATCCCTGACGGTTCAACTGCACGCAATTCAATCCGGCGCGGTGTATGCATTTGAAAACATGGAAACCGGTGAAGTCAGGGAGATCCCGGGCAAGGAACTGGTGGGGAAAGGCTTCACCTTTGCGCTCCCTCCGCGCAGTGGCGCCGTCTGGTTCTACAACCTGAAATAAGATTTTGGGATGCCGGAGTGTTTATGGCTTGCGGGTGTGCATGCGGCATTTGCCGGGCGTCGTGCCGAGGTGCTGACGGAAGAGGTGCAGCATGCGCCGGTAGTCAGGGAACCCGGCGTCGGCGGCAATAACCTTGAGCGGGCGCGATGTGGTCATGGCCATCTGGCGTGCCGTTTCCAGCCGGATGATCCGCGCATCCTGCATCGGTGTCCGCCCGGCCATTTTCTTGTAGGTCCTCAGGAAGTGGAATTTGCTCATGCCGGCATGGCGTGCGAGGTCGGCCAGGGTGATCGGGTTGCTGATGTGCGAGCGGATGTACTGCCGGATGGCTTGCACCAGCCCGATGTCGGGATATTGGACCAGCTTGGCCAGCTGGACGGCGATGCTGCAGGTCAGGGCCTGGGTGAGGTCCGGCGTGAGCGGCGTGTGGGTTTTCTTCTCGGCGAACAGCCAGTCCATGAGCATGCGGATGCGGCCCTCGCTGTCGGGCAGACAGAACGGCTGGCGCACAGGGTAATCCTTGCTTTCGAAATGCAGGTAGTGGAAGAGCAGGTGCCGTTTGGCGGCATTCCACTCCCGGTGTTCTGTTCCCGCTGGATAGAACACCAGGCTCCCTTCCTGCACCGTGAATTCTGCTCCGCCGGTCTCCACGCCTTGGCACCCCGCCAGGCAGAGACCGAGCTCATGGCAATGATGCGCATGGGGTTGCGAAACCCATTGTCCGCGGTAGTACAGCTCGCTCGTGTCTATGTATCGTGCCGTGATCATCTGCGCAATTTAAACCACTTTAATTTTTTCACATTATACCTGCGGGTCTGCAGGATTGCAAGGCTGCTGCGGCAGGAGCGGTGCAAGTGCATTCATGTTCGTGCGGAGGCAAGGGCGCAATTTCCGACATCGAATAGCAATTTCCAACACTAGCCATGGAGGAGGCGGGGGAGTATCCTTCCCAGATTAACATTTATCAAAGGAACCGGGAGCATGAGTTCATCCAAAGATTTGTCCCGCCGGGATTTTCTGAAAACCGCCGGGTGGGTTGCCGGGGCCGCCGCGCTCGCGCCCTCGCTGCTTAAAGACGCGACGGCCGATAAAAAATCCGCCGCCGCATCAGGGGCGATGCGCATGTCCGGGGAAAGGGATTGGAATATGTCATCCGCGAAAGGCCTTGATGTGCTGTGCTGCTGGGCGGACGCCGGCGATCCGGAGCAGTTCGAGAAGAATGTGATCACGGCGAAGAAGGACGGCTTCTCGGCCATAGGCATCGGCGCCATCACCGCCCCGACGCCGGAGCAGCGGTTCATCGAGGGCGATACCTGGGAGTATTTCAGCTTCATCGGCGCCGCCCTGTTCAAGATCTTTGAAACGGACCTGATTTCCGGTTACTTCAAACCGGAAACCTACCGGCGCAACCAGGAGGCCCTGCGCTGGAAGAACGCGATATTGCAGAAGCACCATATGAATGCGTGCCTCTCATGGGTTCGCGAACCGGTGTGGATGCCGACCCCCTGGTATGATGACAAGCCGGAGCTGAAGGGGTGCGCCTGCGAGCACCCGAGCGTGGCCCTCGCGCCCCACTATGCGCTCAATATCGACCATCCGCGCGTCCTCGACCACTATCGCCAGATGGCAAAGCAGCTTGCGGAGCTGGCGCCGTGCATCGAGACGGTGCTGTTCTGCTCCAATGATTCAGGCGGCGGCATCAACTGGAGCAATGGTCTCTATCCCGGTCCGAACGGCCCCGCCGGGACAAAGAATCGCGACATGGGCGAGCGCATGATGGCCTGGGTGCAGTCGGTGTTCGACGGCAGCCGGGCGGGTGGCCGCCAGTTTCGCATCGTCTGGGATCTCGGCTGTTTCTCGCCGGAGCAGTTGGCCTCGACCGCGCGGGCGTTCGGCCCGCAGGTGGCGGTTTATACCGGCAGCAAGTACAAGATGAACGTGCCGTTCACCGGGTACTGGCTGGAACAGCATCTGAAAGTCACCAAAGATACCGGTACTCCGGTGGTGGTGGATTGCCCCAGTGATGGCGGTTATTCCTACGCGCCCATCCTCGGCCTGCCCCTGCTGCAGCAGTCCGGCGAAATGCTCATGGCGATCAAGGCGCGCGGCGTGCATACGCTTTCCAGCTCCTATACATATCCCGGGCCCCTGCCCGGGAGCAAGTCCCCGATGCAGCTGCTGGTGGAGGGGTGCCTGATATCGTGTCCTGCCGATGCCCATGAGCTCGAAACGCGCGTCTATGACATTGCACACAGCCTGGTGGGCTGGCACCATGCCGTCGCGCTCTACTCGGCGTGGAAGGACCTTGACCGGGCCCACTGCTGCTGGCGCGGGGAGCAGGAGGACTTCCTGAGCTTTTTCTATTCGGTCGTTGGCCGGCGCTGGCTGACCCGTCCGTTTGTGCCGGTTCCCGCGAAGCTTAATGCCGATGAACACGGCTACTGGTCGCAGTACATCATGAAGGACCGCGACCTTGAGCTCGGGTTCCGCAACTTGTTTGCCGCTGAAAACAGGATCCTTTTTAACGTGCCGGAGTACCACTTCTATTACGACGGGCTTGAGAGCATGGATCTTTACCTCACCCATGGCGTGCAGGTGCTGGAGACAAGCTTGAAGTCGGCGTCGGCGGGATCGGAGGCCGCGATGTGGCTCAAGGACCAGCGGGACCGCCTCGAGATGTTCCGGTGCCTGGTGCGCTGCAACCTGCATGCGACCGGCATGCAGTGGATCATTGACCGGTTTGCGGGAAAGCCCGCGGCGGACAAACACGCCCAGCCCCGCGAAAAGAAGCGCATGTATGACATGATCGACGGCGAGATCGCGAACTGCCTCGATATCACCCGCCTGCTGGCAGGTGCCGTGGCGCCGTTGATCGGCATGGGCGAGGAGTCGACCTATACCCTGCCGCAGAATCTTCCGGAACTGCTCCGGAAAAAGATCGAGGTCATGCGTCGTCATCGCGGCGAGGTCGAGGAGCTTTTCCCCGGCATACAGGCCAGGGCCTTTTCAATGCCGGGCTACTCGACCAAGGGCGGGAACCTGACACATGAGGATGCCGAGAAGGAGCGGCAGGGGATCTGACGCAGGCTGGTGACTGCCCGCGGGCATTGACATGGATGAAGACACCAGAACGATAGTTCCGCCCAATGAGCCGGCCCGCAGCCTGCGCATCTCGATTATCGAGGGGAACATCGAGGGCGCATCCTTTGCGATCACCGGCGGCGCGATCCTGACCGGCTTCGCGCTGATGCTCGGGGCCAACGAGTTCCATCTCGGGCTGATGTCTGCCTTGTTGGCCCTTTCCGCCATCGGGCAGATGGTTGCCGCGTGGCTCATCGGCAGGGTGCGCCGGCGCAAGCGGTTGACCGTCGGCGTCTTTCTCGTGAGCCGGCTGATGTGGGTCTTTCTGGGGGCGCTGTGGTTCCTGCCAATCCCGCCGCCGTTCAAGCTGCCGGTCTTCCTTGGCGTCCTGTTTGTGTCCAACTTCATCGTCAATATAGGTGGCAACACATGGCTTTCGTGGATGACCGACCTTGTTCCGCCTGAGCAGCGCGGGAGGTACTGGGGCAAGCGGAACACCATCAATGGCCTGTTTTGCATGGCGGCAGGCTATGGCGGTTCATGGCTGCTCGACTGGATGAGCGCGCTCCACTTGCGCGCTGAAGCGTTCGCCCTGCTTTTCGGGCTTGCCGCGTTCTGGTCCTGCACGGCGCTGACGGTCATGTCCCTGCAGTGGGAGCCGCCGTTGCGCGGTGAAAAACCGACCCCCATCCTGAAATTGTTCGGCACGCCGTTCCATGACGTGCGCTTCCGCCGCGTATTGCTGTTCAGCGTCCTCTGGTCCGCCGTGACATCGGTGGCGTCGCCGTTTTTCGGGGCGCACATGATCACCAACCTCCACATGTCCTATTCCACGATTGCGCTCTACTCCGTGGTGGGGGGCCTGATTGCGGCGGCTTCGCAGCCGTTGTGGGGGCGGCTGATGGACCGCACGGGGTGCCGTCCGGTCCTGTTCTTGGCCTTGTGTTTTTGTCGGTGTCGCCGCTGCTGTGGCTGGTGGCCGGGCCGGGCTGTTACTGGCCGCTGTGGCTGGATGCCGTGGTGGGCAGCGTGTTCGGGCCGGGATTCGGGCTGGCGATGTTCAACCTCGTCCTCGCGGTTGCCCCGCAGGAGAGCCGCATGGCTTATTTCGGGGTGCAGAATGTCGCGCCCGCGGTGGTGACTGCGGCGGGTTCTCTGCTGGGCGGATGGCTGGCCAGCGCCCTGCATGATTTCAAGTGGGTGGTGTTCGGCCAGACGTTGCTGAACTACCATCTCATATTCGCCTTGTCCGTTGCAGGGCGCCTGGCGCTGATCCCGCTGGTCCGGCGTATCCCGGAGGAGAAGGCGCACCCGGTTGGCGTGCTGCTCGGCATGGTTCGCGACAAAATCCATTATGCGGTAGGGGAAGGCCTTGAAAACGGCATCGCGGTGATCAGGCGCCTGCGGCGGTGATGTTTTTATTCCCTTGCGGGCGCGAACTGAAACAGCCGGCCGGAGCGTGCGGGCATGTGTTCGATGACGTAGACATTATTGTGGACCCCGAGATCGATGCCTGACCAGAAATCAATCACACGCATGTGCCCGGCAAGCGGGATGTGGCGTGTCTCCGGGTCGTCGCTCCAGTTCAAGGCGGCCGCCATTTTGATGTCGCCTTGGTCGATCCGACCCACCGTGAGCTGGTCGTTTTCGAACTCCGCGGCGACACCCGGGCTTGAAATCATCTTGCGGAAGCGTGACCAGTCCTCTTTGCGGTAGCTTCGGACGGCATCCCCGCTTAGCACCATGCCACCGGATGCGTAGGTCGCCGTCCAGTGGAACAGCTTCTCGTCTTCGGAGAGGTCAGGGAGGTCGAGGAGGACGCAGTCCGGATCATTCCACCATAGGCGGTTGTTTTGCCAGTTGCGCAGCAGGTTCTCCCTTGCCACCCGTTTCACCATGCTCCAGTTCCGGGCGATGTCCATGGAATTGCGGCCGCCGTGGATCTCGCCCAGCGAGGGCCATAGCGGATGGTTGCACCCTAGCAGGAAAGCTTTGCCCGCGCCCCGCCGCACGGCTGCCATGCCCTGGCGGTAGGCTTCAACACTCGTCGCATCCGGGTCGTGCCGCTTGCCGAAGGGCAGTGCGCCCCAGATGTTGGCGTCGAGTTTGAAGTAGGTGCAGCCCCATTCCTCGCGCATGATCCGGAAGACCTTTTCGAGATACGTCTGCGCCGCCGGGTGCGTGCCGTCCAGCATGTACCAAGGGCCCTGCCGCCAGCCTCCGAAGGTCACCGTGTCGGATTGCAGCGGCTTGCCATGCTCATCCTTCACGAACCAGTCGGGGTGCTTTTGGAAGAGGCTTGATTCCGGGCTGGCGATAAACGGCGCCACCCAGATTGCGGCCTCGAATCCCAGGCCGCGGATTTCGCGCATCAGGCTCCCGATCCCATCCGGAAAGCGCTCCGATGGCTCCAGCCAGTCGCCCATCCAGGGCTGGTACCCGTCGTCCACCTGCACATACCGGACTTCGGGAGCATGTTCCTTGAACAGGGCCAGGTTCTCGCGGATCAGGGCTGGTGTGACGTCCGGCCCGTAGCAGTACCAGGAGCACCAGCCCGTGGGCAGGGCGGGGAAAGGCAGCCGAGGATGGTGTTCGCAGATCCTTGTGGCCAGTTGCTTCAGCAGTTCGTTGCGGTCTTTTCCAGAAAGGATAACCAGCTCTTCCAGATTCCACGATTCACCGGCGTGCAGGGTCAGTCCTTCGGTCTGGATGACCACTTGCAGCTGCGCGTGGTTGACGTTGAATTTGCCAACGAACCGTCGGCAGGAGGTGAACCCCAGCACAATGCACTGTCCGTCGGGTGCGGTGGTTGACATCATCCCATAAACCGTCCGGAACCCTGCAGGTTCGGGCAGCTTGTATAGTTCGCAGTCGGTGTAGGGGTCCACATCCTCGGGCTGGCCAAGGGTGCCTGTCATCTGGCTGATCTTGTTATACCCCTCGCCGTGGAACCGGCTCTCCGCCGGCAGGCCGTGTTCGCCGTCGAACAGGATGACTTCCTTGATGCATTGGTCGATTCGTGTTTTGTTTTCGAGGACAAATGAATATCGGTCGCCATCGCAGCAGCATCTCAGTTCCACACCTGCCGGTGCCACCCGTCCATCGACCAGCACAATCCGGCCTGCGTATGTGCGTATTTTGTCTTGCAGGGTCATCATTGTCTTTGCCTTGTAACACGAACGCAAATGTTAGTGACTGGAATCAGCCGTCGACGACGTCTCTGCGCGAATTGTCTGGCGCCCGTTCGATGCATTTTCTTGTTCGATTTTTAATTTTACCCCGCTCTTTTCTAATAACCTGCGGAACTCGGGGTGAAGCTTTTGTCCGCATTCAATAGCCTTGTTCGCGCTCGTTTCTGCTTTCTTCCAATCTTTTTTGTTGGCATAGTAGTTTGCGTAGCTCAGGTGTGCCTCTCCGCACTTCGGGTCCAGTTGCAGCGCCTTATCGAGCATCTTCAGTGCTTCATCAGGCTGTTCTTTTTGAAGGAGTGCGTAACCAAGGTTTGCAAATGTGTACGGATAGGTCTGATCGTGCTCCAGTGTTTCGCGGTAATACTTGATCGCATCATCCAGTTTCCCTTGAACGCTGTAAACGTAAGCTATTCCGTAATAAGCGGGGGCGAACGTCTTGTCATGTCGGGTCGCCATTTCAAAACGTCGCAGCGCTGTTTCGTAGTCTCCTTTGTTGAAATACTTCCAGCCAAGCTCAACTGCACCTTTGGCGAACTGCTTCATTTCGGGTGTGCCGAGAGGATCCTCTTCTACGCACAAGGCCGAGAGCGCAAGGCTTAAGGTGATAACGATACAAACTGTAGTTTTCATGTTGCGCCTAACACGGGTCTGATAGTTTTCCGGGGCTCACCCCAGCTTCTTCATCAACCAGGCCATGTTCTCGCCCAAAACCTTCATGGTCCGGATGCCTTCTTCATCGTTCTCGACTTCGCCTTTCTCCCGGCCGGTCCCCTGGTTCCAGTAGCAGGAGCCGGGGATGATCATCTCGCAGATCAAGAAGAGGTGGTTGATGGTGTCGAACGCGTGGATCGCGCCGCCGCGCCGCACGGCGATCACGGCCGCCCCAACCTTGCGCTTCAGGAACCGGCCGTTCGCCATGGAGACAAACCCGGCGCGGTCGATCAGCGCTTTCAGTTCGGGCGTCACATCCGCAAAGTAGGTGGGCGAGGCGAGGATGATGCCGTCCGACTGGCGCATCTTTTCGATGCAGTCGTTCACGATGTCGTTTTTGATGACGCAGTGGCCGTCCTTCTTCTCGAAGCATTGATAGCAGGCCGTGCAGCCGTGGATCAGGGTGCCGCCCACCTGGACCATTTCGGTTTCAATGCCTTCGGCGTTGAGGGTTGCGAAGACATGGTTGATCAGGCAGACGGAATTTCCGTCTTTCCTCGGGCTCCCGTTGAATGCGGTAACTTTCATATGGTCTCCTTTTTTATGTTAGAACATGGGACATCTTTCAGATAAACCCCATCCGCACGGAGTTTGCTTTGGAGCGCGGCCACGTCCACTTGGGCCAGCTCTTTTCCTCCCTCCAGCGCCATCGCCGCCGCCGTCCCGGCCCCTTGGCCCATGACCATGCAGTGGGTTTGCACGCGCACGGAGGAGTGCGCTTCATGGGTCGAAGACGCGCAACGGCCCACCACGGCGAGATTGGGCAGTTCACGGTTCAGGCACATGCGTAGGGGGATATGGTAGCTCGTTCCGGCGCGAAGCTTGTTGTGGTCCCCCGGATCGGAGAAGGTGGTGTGGCCGCTGCCCTTGGGATCGTGGATGTCCACCATCCAGACACCGTGGCCGATGGCGTCCGGCTGTTTGGCGGCGCCCAGGACCATTTCCGCCATCAGGGTCGTCAGTCCGCGGATGCGGCGGGATTCGCGGATGCCCAGCGCAAAACCGGTCTGCTCGATCTCGGCTTTTGCCATGCCGGGTATATTGGCACGCAGGAAATCGAGATATTGGACCACATATTCATGCGCCGTGGCATTGAGGCGGGACAGTTCTTCTTCATCGAGAGGGTTGCCTGCCACAGGACACACATTCCAGGGCATGTGGTTCCGCGCGCCCCAGTAGGTGAACGAGCCGCGCATGTTGCCCTCGTTGAACGGGGGCATCCGGCCCTGCTTGCGGAGCTCGACCATGCGGTCGATGATGGCATTGATCCGTTCGTGTGGCGTGGCGCGGATGGCCGCCTCGTCGATTTCCCGCAGGGCGAAGATGAGGGTCATCCCCTGGACGAGTCCGTCCGATTCCCGTCCGTAGTCGAACGGCACCCCGGCTTTGGCCGCCACATCGCCATCGCCGGTGGCGTCAACCACGATCCTGGCCAGCAGCGCCCGCCGCCCGCGCTTGGTGTCCGCCACGATGCCGCGGATCCGTCCGTTCTCCAAAACAGGGTCGCCTGCAACGAGGTGGCACAGGGTCTTGACTCCCGCCTCCGTCAGCATACGCTGCCATACCATCCGCATGCCTTCCGGCTCGAACCAGTGCGTCTCGTGGGCATGGGGGAACTGCGCGTCCTGGCGGATCCATCCGTGCTTCAAGGCGCGCTGCGCGCTTTCCTCCACCAGCCCGTTGATCACCACCTTCTCGCGGTCGCTCCGGTGCCAGCCGTTGACCAGCGCGTTGGTGGCCATCCCCCCGATGGTTGGCCAGCGCTCCACCACGGTGACCCGGCAGCCATGCCGCGCCGCGCTGATGGCGGCGGCAATCCCGGCGCAACCGGCACCGCAGACGAGCACATCGCTCTCGTCCAGGACCGGCACCTTCTGGCGGGGTATCTCGATGTTCATCTCAATTCCCTTAACGTAAAATCACATGGGGGTTCTTTATTGAAAATGATGGTATTTCAAGACAAGCAGGTGGTCAACTGCCTAATGTCAAAATGTCGCGACTTTTTGAAAATGTCCCCTTGTAACTCAATAGGAATGTCCCCATTAACGGTTTCCAGCCTAAAGGCAAGGAGACCGAATGGAGACGATAGCAATGAGCGTAAAGGAGCGACGGCGGATGACGTTGATGACACGGGTGACGGGGCGTGTTTTGAAGTTGAGTGTGGCGGCCGAGATGATGCGGGTATCCTACCGGCAGGCGAAGCGGATCCTGAGGCGTTATCGACGGGACGGAGACGCCGGGCTTGTCCACAGAGGCCGCGGGCGGAGTTCCAACCGGACCCGACCTGTGAGCGAACGCAAGCGCGCGGTCGCCTTGTACGACACCAAGTACCCGGGCTTCGGGCCTTTGCTGGCCAGTGAGCATTTGGCAACCGATCACCAGCTCGTGGTCGACCACGAGACGTTGCGCCGCTGGCTGGTGGCTGCAGGGTCCTGGAAGCCCCAGCACAAGAAAGAGTCACATCGTGCCGCACGCGAGCGTCGTCCACGGCGTGGCGATCTGGTGCAGATCGATGGGTCGGAACACGATTGGTTTGAGGGGCGTGGCCCCAGGCCGGTAATGATGGTGATGATCGACGACGCGACCAACACGACGCTGGCCCGCTTCTATCCGGCGGAGGATACCGACGCGGCCTTTGATATCTTCGAACGCTACGTGCGCATATACGGGCGTCCCGCAGCACTCTATCCGGACCGCGACAGCATCTACGTATGCACGCGTGAAGCCAATTTGGAAGAGGACCTCGCCAGCTTGGGGCCGGAAACGCAGTTTGCACGTGCCATGCGCGAACTGGGCGTGGAACTGTTCCCCGCATACTCACCCCAAGCCAAAGGCCGCGTTGAGCGCCGTCACGGCCTGTTCCAGGACCGGCTGGTCAAGGAGATGCGCCTGCTGGGTATCCACACCATTGAGGCCGCCAATGCCTATCTGGACAAGACGTTCCTGGCGCTGGTCAACACCCGCTACACCGTCAAACCATCCGATCCGGTAAATGGCCACCGGCCGCGGCCATCCGACGCGACCCTCGCATTGGTCCTGGCCTGGCAGGAATCACGCAGCGTTGCGAAGGATTGGACCATCCGCTGGCGCAACCGGCGGCTGCAGATCGAAGCCAGACACAGGGCGCTTGGGCTTCCCGGCCGTCGCGTCATGGTCGTCGAACGGCACAGCCGCACGCTGGCCATATGCTACAAAGGGCGCCTGCTGACCTTTCGCGACGCACCTGTGCCAACCACGCCGGTCCAACAGCCACGGGTCCTGCCGCACCGGCTCCGCGTTGCCTATGCCCCGGTCGCAGACCACCCATGGCGCCGATCTGCACTGGGAAAGCGACGGTCTTTCCGCCCCCCTCCGACGAGCTCCATGGCCCATTCTCGGGGGGCGGAAAACCGTCCGGAACCGGCCACCTCTAACTCGGTGACAACCACATAAAAGGGGACATTTCTAATGAGTCCAGAATGGGGACATTTCTATTGAGTCTTGACACTGCAAAAGATTCACTTGCATTGTATGCAGCCTTCAAATAAAGTGGTTGCGCTCGTTGAGCGAGATAGACCGTGAGTGGTAGGTTGCCCATTGACCGCATTTTGCTGGTTGGTGCCGATCCGAAACCCGAACGACTCGGGAACAGTCACCCCCTTCTCCCTACAGGGCACTAAGGAATAAAGTATGGGTACGAAACTATATGTCGGCAACCTGTCATTCGACACACGGGAGAGCGATCTGAATGCGATGTTCGCGCCTTGTGGTACAGTCGTGAGCTGCAACCTGATCATGGACAAGTTAACAAACAAGTCCCGTGGTTTTGCGTTTATTGAGATGGGCAGCCAGGCCGAAGCCACCAAGGCCATCAACGAATTCAATGGCAAAGATTGCAACGGCCGGGCCCTGACGGTCAACGAAGCCAAACCCCGTGAAGAACGCTCCGGCGGCGGCGGATACGGCGGCGGCGGCGGTGGCGGTGGACGCGGCGGTCGTCGCGATCGCTACTAATCCGCTAGCGGACTTGATCCTGCAAAGGATTGAAGTGCGCGGATATCGGCGGCTCCAGAAATGGAGCCGCCTTTTTTTGCGCCTGAGTGATCACCCATGCCCCACTTGTCACACAAACAACGGGCCATTGACCGGTGCAAGATCATCCGCCGCATCACCCCAGGCTCGAAGCACCAGTTGCCGAACGCGGTTGAGTTCTTCGCGGCCCTGCGGCACAAGGGTATTTAGATCAAGCCGCGAAATGTGATTGCTCAGCCATTGCCGCATGAACACGGCCGGAATATTCAGCCGCTTGCAGGGCCAGATGATCATGTCCGCCAGCAACTGTGTGCGGTTCATCAATCCAAAAGTGGACATTGGCTGTTCATTATATGTGCTGCGGGTAAGCACGCCCAACACAGCGCCATTAAGCAAGGCTTCCACGGTCATGACCGCTTCCACACCGTGCCGATAGCAGGCGTTTTCAGAACAACCGGCCAAGTCAGGATCCCGCGAGAAGACATCTCCTGCAGAGATGCGGCTGAACATTTTATAGCCTGAATGGAAATCAGGAAACTCATCATGGGCTGCCGTGAACTGTAAATCCAGCGGGGTGTTGCTCGTCACCGCATGGTAGGACAGCGCGTCAAGCATCATGCGATCAGCCAACTCCTCGGCTTCACCGCGCAGCCATCCCATAGGACGATGGCGGCTGTTGCGCCGGCCCAAGACCAGCAGACGGCCATTTCCGGTGCTTTTCCGCATGAACAATGCCGTGCGGATGAAATTGGGCAGTTCATTGGCAAAATGATCGCCATCCTGATCCACCACCGCCAGCCAGTTTATTTTTTGATCTTCAAGTAAAACACGTGCACCCATCATGGCACCTTGGAATTTGCCGCGATTGACCGGACAAACAATGGACTGCGCGCCGAATTCAGCGGCAATCTGCGCCGCCTCACGGTCCCCGCTGCCATTGCCATCCACACTGAGGCAGACATGGCACGGATCGCCGACACAGGCACAATATGAGGCGGCGGTATCATGGATGTGCGCCGCCACTTCAGACGCGCGCAATCCCGCGGGAATATAGACCGGAATCACAACCCCGGTGCGATGTCGGAGTTCATCTTGCACCATCCGATACGTAATATTATTTTTCATCAGCGATTCCTTGCCATCAGGCATAAACCGGCCGCACTTCACGGCGCTCAAGCGGTTCCATATGGTCCAGCAGCAATCCCATCAGCCGCCCCTTATCTGCAGCATAGGCAACATTATTCCAACAGTTGCACAACTCACCGGGATCTTTTTCCAAATCATACAGTTCGCCAAATGGCTGGTTATGATAATAACTTAATTTCCGCGTGACCGTCACCACGGTTTTCTCCCGCAACCCCGCCGGATCATCCACAGTCTCCACCACCACATGCGAACGCGGCATCACGCCAGCGCCCGACCATACCGCGCGCATATCACAGCCGTCCATTTTTTCCGTCGACTCACAACCAGCCACGGCCATCAACGTCGGGGCAACATCCACCAGACTGACGCAGTCGGAGACCCTCCCGCCAGCGGGAATGCCAGCCGGCCAACGCACGAGCAGCGGCACACGGATCAGCTGCTCGTAATGATAAGGGCCCTTCATCCACAGTCCATGATCACCCAACAACTCGCCGTGGTCGGTGGTAAAGACTACAATCGTGTTTTCCACCAGCCCTTCCATCTCCAGCGCCGCCATCAGACGCCCCATTTCACGGTCAATCAATTGCACCATGGTGTAATAATAGGCGCGCGCTTCACGCGCGTCCTGTTCCGTAACATCCGCAAAATTATACCCGCGCCACTGCCCTGCCACTTCAAATACACCGCGAAACTCGGATTGGTCAATTTTGCCCTGCCGTGTTTTGTTAAAATGCGGCGGCTTGTCATCCAACTCGCCCGGCCGCCAAGCCGGCAACGGAACGGCCGATGGTGAAACCCGATCGGCATAATCGTTGGGCACCACATGCGGATGATGCGGATCTTGAAAACCAACTGACAACAGAAACGGCTGGCGACGACCTTCGTTCCTTAAAAATTCAATCGCACGGCCGACCGTCCAGACGCTGCTGTGCAATGCGGTCGGCAACTGCCAATCATACGCATTACAGCTGAAATCATAAGCCCCGCGCATCGCGGATTGATTCAATTCCTCCAACCGTGCCTCAGAAACCTGCGTCCGCAACCATGCGCCATAATGGCCCGTCAACCCATATGTGCCATGGCCAAATGACAATTCCACGGTTTGAAAACCATAATACGGACCTTTGAACGCCGGATAGAAAGTCTTCCAACCATAAACAGATTCCAGAGAACGGCCATCCTTCGCACCAAAAGGTTGAAAGTGGGCTTTACCGACATAGTGAGTCCGGTAGCCAACGGCGGCCAGACTGTGTGACAACAGCACTGTGTCTTCCGGCACATATGTGCCTACATTCCACGCACCATGCCGTGAAAGGTATCGGCCCGAAAACAGCGAAGCACGCGAAGGGGTGCAGACAGAATTTGCACAATAAGCCCGGTCAAACACCAGCCCGCCAGCGGCGAGTTTATCAAGATGCGGGGTCTTCACCCACGTTGCCCCATAACAACCCATCGAATCCGACCGTTGCTGATCCGTAATCACGATGATGATATTTGGCGGTTGAGACTTCATAATTTTTCGGGTCCAGGATCACCGGCCACATACGACATTACGGCATCAACACTGCGGCGCATGACACCCTGCCGCGACAGAACCACCACGCGAGCACGAGCCCCCAGCCTGAGTCGTGTTTCAGGATCGCTCAGCCAGCCCCGGATGACAGCGGCCAATGCCTCCTGAGAAGCGACCTGCACGATAGCATCTTCGCGCATCAGATCCGCCACCACATCCTGAAAGTTTTCCGTGTTCGGCCCCACCACCACGGCTTTGCCGGTCACCGCCGGTTCGATCATATTCTGCCCGCCATGCTGGCACAGGCTTTTACCCACAAAAATCATGTCAGCGACAGCATACATATTCAAGAGTTCGCCCGTGGTATCCACCAATAACACGTCCGTGTTCTGCCGTACGGCCGCATTTTTGACCAGTTCGCTGCGCCGGGCCATACTCAGCCCGGCAGCGCGGATATCCGCCTCGACTTCCGCACGCCGCTCCGCATGGCGCGGCACCAGCACCAGCCGCAACTTGAAACCTTCCGCGCGCAGTTGCCGCACCATGACGGCCAAACAGCGTTCCTCGCCCGGCCATGTGGAACCACCCAGCAGGACCGGCTCATCCACCGGCAACCCCGCCTGTTGCAGGACTATCCGCGCCTGGGCGGCTTGTTCGTCTGATGGAGCTGTCACATCATATTTGGCGCTTCCCAGAATTCTGACGCTTTCCGGCCGAGCGCCCAAGCTGATCATACGGGCTGCATCCTGTTCCGTCTGCATCAGCAGAAGATCCAATTTGCGCAACACGGAAGCAAAGAACCAACGGATGCGACGGTACCCACGGCTGGAGGATGCGGAAACACGGCCATTGATCACCATCAACCGTATACCCTGAGCCGAAGCCAACCGCACCAAATTGGGCCATATCTCACCCTCCATAAGAAAAATGGCGACAGGACGGATGCGGTCCATCACTTTGCGCATAACAGGGGGAAAATCCACGGGAAAATAGAGGAGCAACACACCGGCCGGCAGGCGTTTTTCAGCCAAGGCATGCGCGGTAGAAGTGTTGGTCGTAATGACAAAAAATGCAGAGGGTCGACAGCTGCGCAGTTCCGACAGAAACCGCAAAGCGATGTTCATTTCGCCCACGCTGACCGCATGAATCCAGTAACGTTCCGCGGGTGCAATCGCCAGCCGCGTCATGATCTCAGGCCCATAGATCGCCAGCCTCTGCCCAAAGCCGGAACGATATCCGCCACGCCGCCACATGCGGTACAGAAAGCGTGGCAGCATCAGCACGAACCCGATGCCAAACAAAAAATTATAGAACCACCACCGCATGGGCCACTCCTTAAGCGCGCGGATGCGCGTCATCATACACTTTCCTAAGCCGCTCGACTGTCACATGTGTATAAATCTGCGTTGTGGAAAGGCTTGCATGCCCCAGCAACTCCTGCACGCTGCGCAAATCCGCACCCGCATCCAGAAGATGTGTTGCAAATGAATGCCGCATGGCATGCGGCGAAATCTCCGGATTCAAGCCGGCCTCCACCAGATATTTTTTCATCATGCGTTCCATGGAACGCGTTGTCAATCGGTGGCCGCGATGATTCAAAAAAACCGGCTGCATCCGACCCCCAGGCCACAAAGCATGTCCTTTTTCAATCATCCGGCGCAACGCAACCACGGAGGGGCGCCCCAACGGACAAAGACGCTCTTTTTTGCCTTTGCCGCGGACCCGGATCACTCCATTCAGCAGATCCACAGCCGCCTCTGATAAACCCGCCAGCTCACTGATACGCGCACCCGTGCTGTACAACACTTCCAGGATGGCACTGTCACGCAAAGCGGCATATTCATGCAATGGCATATCCGCCGGTTTGATGCCGCTTTTGTCGCTGTCGAAAACATGCACTGGTGATTCCAACAACCGCGAGATCTCCGCCACAGAAAGAATTTCAGGAAGATTTTTCGGCCGCTTTGGCGGACGCACGCCACTGAAGGGATTCGCAGCCACATGATTTTCACGCTCTAGAAAACGATAAAAAGAACGCAGGCTGGAAAGCTTACGGCCCGTGGTCGCCGCCATCCGGCCCTCTTTCTGGAACTGGACCAGAAACCGGCGCGCGGAAAAACGATCCGCCTCCCGCCATGCATGCGGTGGTTCCGCGTCCGCACCCCAAACCATGGCAGCAAACTGTTCAATATCGCGCAGGTAGCTGGAAACCGTATGCGGAGAGGCGTTTTTTTCACTGGCCAGAAAAACCCTGAACGCGGCCACGCGCGGATCCCGCAACAGTTGATCCAAGGCTTGCGACATCACGCATCCTGTTCCGGCGGACGTGCCGCCGATTTCCCGCCTTTTTTATCTTCAATCCCGAATTGTTGAGCCAACTCATCAAAATTCGTGATCTGCGCCCGATACCGCGCCACCATTTTTCGCAACGCCGCGCGCTGTTTGTCGGAAAGCGCGTGCTTGCGCACATACTGCTGCGCCAGCGAACGGTTGAAAGCCTGATCATCAAACACCATCTTGCCGCGCTTGACCGGCGCATTCCACTCTTTCACGGCCTTGAGCGCCTCCAGCAGCACATCGCTTTCACGATCCGGCTCACCGGACGCTTCCTGCGGAATCTCTTCTATATTCAGCTGCGGCTTGATCGCATCAAAGTCCGGTATGCTGTCGGCATGCCTCAGCACAATCTTATTGAGCGTCGCAATCTGTGCGGGAGAAAGACCGCGCCCCGCATTGGTGCGCATCTTCAGCGAATTGACAAACTTGGTGGCAAATCCGTCCAATTCAACCTTGCCCATCAATTCAAGTTTAAGCAATGAAGCCGCATCCGGCGGAGCCACCAGCGCCGCAGCCGGCGCTTCCAACCCCAACTGCTTGACCACCTCATCCACGTTGGGAATCTGTTCACGATATTGAACCGACATGCGCACCAGCGCATCCACCTGACGCTGGGAAATACTCTTGCGGCCCTCAGTCAACTGCTTGCGCACGGAGGTGACAAATTTTTCATCACTAAACGCCCGCTTCACCCCCTCCATCGGGGGCCGCCAAATTTGCACACCCTGCAACAAGTCAAGCAACCGCAAGGGAATCGCCTGATCCGGCGCCACTTCCTGCGTGGCCTTCATCCACTCCTGAAAGTGCTTGTAGAAGGTGTCCAGCATGACCGTCCACTGCACCGATCCGTTTTCCACCTCATCCAGCTTGGCTTCCATTTCCGCGGTAAAAGACACATTGAAAAGCGCGTCCAGCAAATGGACCAGTATCCCGCTGACCTGCATGCCCAGATCCGTGGGCACCAATGAACGTTTTTCATTGTTTACATAGGTACGTTGCTGCAATGTGGTGATGATCTGTGCATAGGTGCTGGGCCGGCCGATGCCGTTGCTTTCCAACGCGCGCACCAGCGAGGCTTCCGTATAACGCGCCGGCGGTTTGGTCTCTTTTTCCTCGGTCAACCACTCCATGCATTCCAATTTCTCACCCTGCGCAAGCGGCGGCAGGTTTTCCTGTTCGCGGTCCTCTTCACCCTCCGTCTTTTTCACCGTCACATCAACCCCCGCCACCTTCATGTATCCCGCAAACCTCACCTGGGAGGCGCTGACCTGAAACAAGTAACGGGTGGGGCGGTCATGCAACGGCAAGGCATGGATTTTCACCGTGCGTTGATCGATTTTGGCAGGCACCATCTGACTGGCAACAAACCGCTGCCAGATCAGGCGGTAGAGCTTGAGGTCCGTGGCATCCAAATGACTTGCCAGCGACTCCGGGGTGCGACGCACATCTGTGGGGCGCACCGCTTCGTGTGCCTCCTGGGCATTCGCGCGACTATGATAAATATTCGGATGCGCGGGACAGTATTCCGGCCCATATTGCTCAGCCACAAGCTGGCGGCAGGCTTCCATGGCTTCCGTAGCCACGGCCACCGAATCGGTGCGCATATAAGTAATCAAGCCGACCGGCCCATTGCCAAGATCAATACCTTCATAGAGCCGCTGTGCAATGGTCATGGTCCGTTTGGTCGAAAAACTCAGATAGCTGGACGCGGCCTGCTGCAACGTGCTGGTGATAAAAGGCGGCTGAGGGCGCTTGTTGATTTCACGGATGACAACCTCCGCCACCTCGAGTTCACGCCCCTCCAAATCACTGCGAATTTGAACCGACTGCTCCGCGGTACGGATATCTGCTTTTTCGTCATTAATTCTTAACAGACGGATGGCAAACACATCCTGTGGCGCAACGAATTTGCGCACCTTGGCGCCCAGCAGCCAGAACGACTGGGGCGTGAATTTGCGAATTTCCGCTTCGCGTTCGCACACAAGGCGCAACGCCACGGATTGGACACGACCCGCGCTCAATCCCCGGCGAACCTGCCGCCACAGCACCGGGCTGACCATGTACCCCACCAAACGGTCCAGCACCCTGCGCGCCTGCTGGGCATCCACGCGATGCATATTGATCTCGCCGGGGTTTGCCAGGGCATGACGGACCGCCTGCGGCGTGATTTCGTTATATTGGACACGGTGGAAAGGTTTATCGGCATTACCGGGCTTCAAAAGCTCCTGGATATGCCAGGCGATGGCCTCCCCTTCACGGTCCGGGTCCGGCGCCAGATAAATCTCATCACAGGATTTGGCCGCACTTTTCAGCTCATCAATCACCTTTTTCTTACCCTTGACCACAACATAGTCAGGCTGGAAATTGTGTTCAACATCCACGCCCAGCTTGCGCTCCGGCAGATCACGCACATGACCGACGGAAGATTTGACAATATAATCAGCACCCAGAATCTTGTTGATGGTTTTCGCCTTGGCCGGCGATTCCACAATAACCAGTTTTTTACTCATATATTCTCTTCCCCCTGTTTCGTCCCCTTGATCAAACCTTGGCGACCAATCGTCCCGGAAGCATACGGATCAGCCGTTTCATTTCCAGACAAATCAGCAAAGAACCTATCGAAGCTGGCGGCAGCGCGGTGGTCCGAATCAGCGAATCCACCTCCATTTCGCCTGCTTCAAGCGCCTGCAAAATCCGATCCTCTTCAGGTGAAACCACCGGTCGAGGCAATGCGGTTTTTGCAGCGGGTGCCGCACCCAGCGGCAACAGTTCGAAAGCTTCCAGCACATCCTCAAAGCCGCGCACCAGGGTGGCACCATTGCGGATCAACTGCAGGCAACCCTGTGCGGCAGCCGTATCCACCCGGCCTGGCACCGCAAACACCTGCCGCCCCTGCTCCAACGCCTGATCCACCGTAATTAAAGCCCCGCTTTTAAAACCCGCCTCCACGACGACCACCCCCTGCGAGAGGCCGCTCACAATCCGATTGCGTATGGCAAAAGTGGTGCGGTCCGGCACCCGGCCAAGCGGGAACTCGGACAGCACCGCCCCCTGTGCAGCCACAATCTCCCGCGCCAGATTCTGGTTGCTCGCAGGATAAAGCTGATCCAACGCGCTGCCGATGACCGCCAACGTACGCCCTCCCGCTTTAAGCGCCCCGCGATGCGCCGCAGTATCAATTCCTTCCGCCAGTCCGCTGACAATGGTCCAACCTGCCTGCGCCAATTGATACGCCAGCCGCTCGGCCACCGCCGTCCCGTATGGCGTTGGATGGCGCGTGCCCACGATCGCCACCGCATGCCGGTCGCGCGGCATAATTTTTCCCTGCACATATAACACCAAGGGTGGGTCATAAATAGTACGCAACATTTCCGGATAATCCGGATCCAGCGGCGTGATTAGGTGGATGCCTTGCGCCTCCGCCCTCGTCAATTCGGCCTGCCAACCAACCTCATCCCTTTGCCGGATAATGGCTTCGGCAATTGATGTTCCCACGCCTTCAATACTCAATAATGCATCACGGCCAGCCGTGAATCCCGCAACAGCCGAACCCAGCGACTGTGCAAGCGAACGCACCAGCACCGGTCCAACTTTTTCCATCATATTAAAGGCAATATATGCTTCCCGCTCTTGCATATCCGCGTCCTTGAAGTTGAGTTGATTATCACACCCTTTAGAAAGAGGCAAGCACTTGCAATAAAAATACGTTCACGTCAAACTTGCGCCACACACAAAATCATGCCTTCGCCGACAGCTTCAACGTGTTTTTTGTTGAAAACACATCCTGATTCTGCGATCTTTATCAAAAGGGAATTGTGAACATCTCCTTGGGATACAAGCAGAAGCAACCCTCAACATGAAGAGGAGCGATTATGAACCGAAAATGGCTTATCACAACATTATGTTTAGTATTTTCCGCATCATGCGCAATGGCTCAAACCATCTGGTATGTAGACGGCAGCCTGACCAACGGGCTCAATGACGGCACCAGCTGGACCAACGCGTTCCACACCATCCAAGCAGCGCTGAGTAACCCCAGCATGGGCGACCCAAGCGAACCGCCATACGCTGAAGTCTGGGTGGCCAAAGGCGTGTACAAACCCGGGAACAACCGCACCAATTCGTTTGAAATGAAGATAAGCTCCACCCCCCTGTATGGTGGATTCACCAACGGAATGGCAACGCGACTTGAGCGCGACTGGAAAGCCTACCCCACTATTTTGTCTGGCGATCTGCTTGGAAATGACACAACAAATTTCCAAAGCCGCGCGGACAACGCCTATCATATCATCACCGCCACCTATATCAGCGATACACGATGGGACGGGTTCACCATCCACGGCGGATGTGCCACCAACCTGTCCAGCCACAACAACGGCACCTCCGATATTTACGACGACCGTGGCGGCGCTGTGTTCATGGAGGGCGGGCGCGGCATCCGATTCTATAATTGTGTTTTCGCCGACAACCAGGCGCAAAACGGCGGCGTGTTTTATGTTTCCGAATCCGGTCCGGTCCGGCTTTTCGACTGCGTCATCGCCGGCAACTGGGCCACGACCAGCAGCAACGATTGGGGTGGCGGCGTGATGACCGGCAAACGCATCAGCAACAATGCTTATCCCATCATGCTCACCGCCAACCGCACAGTTTTTGCCGGCAACCGGGCCCCGCTAAGTTACGGCGGAGTTGTGTATACTCCAACCCTCAGCGGATCACGATTTGGCGCCAATTTCACCAATTGCCTGTTTGCCGGCAATTTATCCAACACCAATACGCCCTCCGGCGGCGCGATATTCTACCGGGCAACCGCACAGACAAGCAGCGTACCGTCATCCGTGTTCAATTGCACCTTTGCCGGCAACCTGCCGGAAGCCATCTTCACCCGCAGCACCACCTGCACCGTGGTCAACACTATTATCTGGGGCAACGGCACCGAACTAAGCGGTAATGTGGACGATGACCGGCCGTTTAGTATTTCCTACACCGACCTCAACCTTTCAGATTACGATGGCATCAACGGCAACATCCAGTCCGATCCCGTCTGGTACACTGAAACCGGCACATGGACCGGCAGCCCCGTATTCGACCGCACGAACGCCATCACACGCCTGACCAACTCAGCCGTCAACTGGCCGACCAACGGGCTGGCAGGCCAATGCGTCAATGTGGATACCAACATCAACCTTCAATTCTATATTACCGCCAATACGAAAAACACGCTGACCGTATGGGGCGACGCTTCGGCCGGCTTCTCAGGAAAGTCCTACATCATCTATGATTACCGCCTCGGCGCCGGCTCCCCCTGCATTAACGCAGGGTCAGACAGCAACGCGCCAAACGTAGACCTTGTCAACACAAACCGGCCGCAAGCCCGTATTTTCGACATGGGCGCCTATGAATATACCGGCACAGAAGTTGCGCCGCAAATCACCTATGTGAGCACCAATGCCACGGCTGGAAACAACACCGGCACCAACTGGGCCAACGCCTATCTCGCCCTGACCAACGCGCTGGCCAAGGCGCGGGTGGGTTCGGAAGTCTGGGTGGCCTCAGGAACTTACCGGCCGGGATCCGGAACCAACCGCAGCGTCACATTTAATGTAAACGCCGGCGTCGAACTTTATGGCGGGTTTGCAGGAACCGAAACGAACCGCGATGATCGCGTCGTGCGCACGCATCCCACATACCTGAGCGGCGACCTGAACCAGGATGACCAAGCTGATGCGCTGGATTCTGCGGAGCTGCACATCCACCGCGATGACAACGCTTACCACATCCTGACCATCCGGGGTTCCGGAACCGTCGTGGACGGGTTTGTCTTCGCAGGCGGTTACGCCCGGGTGACCAATGCCATTGATATGGCCGACACCCGCACCTATGGCGGCGCCATTTTCGTCTTGAGCGGTGTCTGCCAGATCAACAACTGTATTTTTACCGACAACGCAGCGGATCAAGGCGGTGCCATCGTCAGCGGCGCAAATGGGACACCCACCATCGCCCGATGCACGTTCAGCGGAAACTGGGCGGGCGCCGGCGGCGCCGGATTCCACAATGGCATGGTCACCTATGACCGTTGCGTCTTTGCAGGGCAAAAGGCGTCCGCCGAGGGCAGTGGCGCGGCGCTCTGGTTCCAGAATGAGCAGAACTCCGGTCGGGTCTTTTCGCCACTCATGCAAAATTGCCTGTTTGTCGGAAATTACAGCGGCTTCGATGGCGCCATCCGGGTGGAAGGTCAGTACGGCCTCAACAGCCCCAAAGTGGTGAATTGCACCATTGCCAACAACCAAGGCGTGTGGAACAGCGCCATATTCTTGAAGCGCCAGACAACACTCGATCTGATCAATTGCATCGTCTATGGCAACATTTCGGAAAACAGCGGCACGCAGATCGGACTGGCTGGCGAAACCTTGCGTTACAAAGCCACTATCAATGTATCCTACGACGATATCGAAAACGGGACTGCGGACATCACCAAATCGATCTACGATACGATCAACATCAGCCCTGCCGACAAATTGATCATGGGCAATCCATTGTTTGCAGGCGGCCCGGTTGCCACCATCACCGCTGTCAGCTACGACCGCAATAAAAAGCAAACAACGCTCACGGTGAGCACATCCGGTTTTGATCCGGGCACATTGGCTGGCGTTTTATTAAATCCGAACACCCTGCAAATACGGCAATACGTCATTGCCAACAACACGGCCAACACCATCACCGTATGGGGCGATGCTTCGCAAGTGACCAGCACGGGGGCAACCTTGTCGATTGGAAATTATAGCATCAGCGCTGCCAGCCCGTGTGTAGACTTCGGCACAACCACCAATGCGCCGGCTGAAGATTTGATAGGCACCCTGCGGCCACAGAAAGATGGCATTGACCTTGGCGCATTTGAATACGCGCCACCAGGGGGCTCCAAGACAGGCATGATGTTCGTAGTCCAATAACAAGACTCGACAACAAAAACGCTCCGTTTAAACGGAGCGTTTTTGTTTATACGATGCAGAACCGTTTCACAAACACCATTTTGTCACAAGTGCTTATGATGGCGGTTGTTTCAACCCTTGGTATAAGGCCAGGAGAAAATCACGGTTGTCTGCACTCAAGTAACTCATGGTCCCCCCCATGCGGCTGAAGGTCTTACAATACCGCAGATAGTATGCCGGATGTGTTACCGGCGGTTCTCCCTGGTTCTGCCAATCCCACTGCGCTTCCGCCAGGTCCACCACACAGATCCAATGCCGCTCCAACCGCCGGCCCGCCTGTATTTCAAGGTTTTGCGACATGGACATGGCCTTTTCGAAAATCATGGGCGACATGACCGCTGATCCCACTGAAAAATACACACCGCCATCAAGCTGCCGGACATTGGCGCTAAAGCTCAAAAAATCCCGCAGCGCCGTGCGTCCGATCGCCGCCCCATGATTCATCGGATGCGTGTAAATAATGTCATGCCCAATCATGGGATGGGCGGTAAACGGAACCTGCAGGCGATATGCAGCCGCCTGCACACAGGTGGCCTTGGATGGATGCGCCACCCCCATAAACCCGGGACGCAGATTAAAACGCTGCACAGCGCCCAGCAAATCAGCAGCGGCGGCAGCCGTTTCCGGATCGTCCACAACCCCCGCCACAGACTGCCGCAATTCATCCGCTGCCGGAATCATGAGTCCTTCGTTTTGGACCAATGCGCCAACCGATTCGCCATATCCCAAACCCCGCCATGCGCCCACTAAAATTGCCAGATTGATATAAAACCCGGTTTCCTGCCAGATGCCGAACTGCCCTTGGGCAACATTGGCACGCACATCCTCGCTGCTCTGTCCCTGATAGGCAAACTCCCAATCATGGATAACGCCCGCCCCATTGGTCGCCAGATGGGTGATCCAGCCCTCCTCCATCAGCCGGATCATCACGGGGCCCAACCCGTTTTTAATGGCATGTGCGCCAAAGGCCAGCATCACCGGACGCTTATCCGCCCTCGCCTGTCGAACACGCCGGATGGCTTCTTCAATTATGGCACGTTTTGCCACTGCAAAAGGTTTGGGCAATGTTTCAGGAGGAATAAAATCGCGCTGCGCAACCACTTTATTGGAACGCGCGCCGAGCGGTTTGACAACCAGCTGATGGCGGTCCAACTGAGGGAAAGGCATATACACGGCCTCCTATTTGATTCCCAAAATTCCGAGCAAGGCATCCAACTGTGAATAATCCGGCACCACCAGATGCGCGCCAGCCCTGATCAACCGGCTGCGCTTGGAAGGGTTCAACCCGAAGCGGCGCAACTCATCACTGGCCACGCCCACCGTCAGGCCTCCGCGTTTCCGCGTTTCCCGGATTTCAACAGGGCCGTCGCCAAAAGCCACCAACCCGGTGATCCCCTGCGGGCCGACATCATGCAAAATCCGATCCAGCACAACTTTCTTCGCCTCCACCGCCACATCGCCGACCGCGCCATAAATGCGCCCCTCAAAAAAACGGGCATATTCCATGGCCTGCGCCTCCCGGATCACATCCTGTTCATCGGTACCGCTGGCGAGATAAAGCTTGATGCCCACCGCATGCAAGCGGCGCACCAGCGCCAATGCGCCTTTGATGCAAAAATCCGCCACATCCAGTTCATGCCGCGCCAGCCGCGCCATGCGGTCGGTCACCAGCGACATCAGCGCCTGATTGTAAATCGACTTATAGCCACGCGCATCCAGAACATCCGCGTCCGGAACCTGGTGGAATTCCCGCACAATCTCCACCAACCCCTCCATTTGCACCAATGTCTGGACGCCAGTGGTTTTATCAATGAAATCCCGGACCCGGCTCACCGCGCGGGCATAAGTGGTTTCATCCGCGGACGAATAGCGCGAGCCAAGAATCGCCTTGATCATGACCGGCTCCATCACCTGCTCCCACCCCTGCCGCAGCGTGGAGAGCGTGCCGTCGTGATCAAAGATGACATGCGTAATGGCCCGCCGTGCCGGAAAGTCCTCCACCTGCTCGATATCCGTGCCCTGAAGATAGCGGGCACAGCGGATGTCGTCTGCCAATTCAGGGCAATACACATAATCGGGGCTGTCGCCAATTGCCAGAATCTCGTCGGGCGTCGCGGTGCCGGTCTGGAAGAGCTTCTGCACAGTGACCCCGGCCGAAAAATTCCCAAAGGTCGCCGCATCCAGCGGCGCGTAACCTGACGCCAGCGCCGCCGTAATGCCGGCAAGCATGCTGTCGCCGGCGCCCACCGGATCCACCTTGCGCACAATATGCAACCCGCTGACACGATGGATGCCGGCCGCATCGGCCACCATGCACCCGCGAGCGCCATGCGTGGCAAACACCGGCCTGCGCCAGCGCTGGAACAATGTTTCCGCCGCACGGGAAAGTTCCGCCTGGCTGACCACATCGTCAGCGGCATGCATGGCGCCACACAGGCGCACCGCCTCCACGGCATTCAGTTTGTGCAGGCTCACAGCATACACATCCGCCACATGCCGCCCATCCACAATAAACATTTTTCCCGGATGGCGCCGCATGAGCGCATCAAGCTGCCCCCTCAGAAAAGGCGTGTGGATGCCGTGAACCAGCTGCTCGTTCACAATCACCGCATCCAGCTCCGGCAGGGCCGACTCCAAGGCATGCATCAGTTGCCGTGCAGTTCCGTCACCCAACTGGTTGAAATTGCCAAAATCAATGCGGTTCGCTTCGCGTTCCTCGCGTATCGGCTTGATGTAAACTGGCGTATCCCATTGTTCCGGCTGCACCAGCAAGCTGGCAATATCCGTCCGGATTTTTTCAAGCAGCCCACGCATCTCCGCGCCGAAAGGATCCGGACCGACCACGCCGAACGCCCGCACCGTGCCAACCCCCATGGCCCGCAGGTTGTGCACCACGTTGCCAGCCCCGCCCAGGCTATAGCACTGGCGGCGGACCGGATGCGTCGGCAGCCCGGTTTCGATTGAGGCTTCCGATGCGGAAAGGTCCAGCATCCAATAGGCGTCCAGACAGAAATCGCCCAACACGCCAATCCGGCGCAAGGGCAAGGAGGCCAACAATTCAACCAATGTCTGTCTTTCCATAGCCTTGCCTGCCGTTCTCCCGGCTCATGCCGGATAGCCGGGCTGATGAATGGCCTCTTCAATGAAGGCAACCATATTCTCAACCGGCACATCACCTTCAACCGCATGGGAAGGGCAAAAAACATAGCTGCCCTCCCGACCCATGTCCAACAGCCGGCGCGATTCCCGACGCACATCCGCCACGGATCCATACGGCAAAATCCGCTGGGTGGAAAGTCCGCCAATGAAGGTCAATTTCCCACGGTAGCGGTTCATCAACGCAGCGGTATCCATCACCTCCGGCTGAAAGGGATTAAAGCCATTGCAACCGATTTCCACCAAATCTTCAAAGAGCTCCTCCACTTTGCCGCAGGAGTGGATGGTCACAAATTTGCCAGCGGCCCGCACCACGCCATACATGCGTTTAAGCTGCGGCTTGATGAACTCCCGCCAGCAAGCAGGCCCCATTTGCAGTCCAAGCTGCGACCCCCAATCATCACCGAAATACACCACATCAATATCATATTCCAAGGCTTTTTTGACCTGCGCAATCTGGAAGTCAGCAATCGCTCCCAGCAATTCATGCACAAACCCGGGATTCTCATAAAAATCGATCATCAGGTTTTCCATGCCGCGCAACGACCACGCGCGCTCATAGAGGGAAAAACCTATTGAAAACACACGAAACCCGTCATGGCCGGAGGCTATGACTTCCGGGAAAGTCCTGAAACAACGGGGATCGTGCGGGTTGGGAAATTGATAATTCTTAAGCGTGGGTTCCGGCAACTGGTAATGCTTCACAACGCCGATGTCCTTATCCTTGCTGCGGTCCCAGACCACGCCAAACCCGTCCCGCACGCAGTCATGGTCCAGTTTTTCCATCAACGCACCCATGCCGCGGCCCATGCCCACATAGTGACCCTCAAGCAAATCATGCGGCACCTTGTCCGCACCGCCATAATAAACGGCCAGTTTTTCGGCTGCGTCCATGGTGAAACAAAAAGACCAAGGCACATAAGGCGGACGTTTGCCGCTATAAACCAAACGCATGACATCCCGACGTGTCATAAATGCAAGATCCTCCATTTAAAATGTTATTGCGCCTATCATGCTGACTTCACCGATTGTGTTCAAGCCCCAACCCTCAGACAGGCCCGATTTTTTCAGACATTTTCTTTGCATTTTCATCACCATGACCATTCAATGAATGCATGACAAGACTCCGGCAAACTGCATTGATCCTGAGCGTCTTCCTTTTTCCGGGAACAGGCAGCATGCTCCACGCGCAAAAGATGGCCACCGTCAAAACCCCGACAACTGCATGGGAAACCATCTGCCAAACACGCACAGCCGCACAACCCCTTCTAGACCGCGGGAAATACCGCGAGGCCGCTTCCTTATATCACAAAAGCTCGCTCACCATGCGGGACCGGGAAAGCAAGGCTTTCATGGGACATGAAATCGAATGGCTGAAACTCCGGCAATCAACCGTCGCCGGGCGGCCGGGAAAAACCAAACTCGAGTTGAATTTTGACAACCCCACCCTGCCGGATGGCATACAGTTTGATCCGGAGCCCCTCAACATCGAGACGCAACTCACGGCGGGAGGGTCAGCCGGCGCACTGAGGATTTCCGCCACATCCGGCAGCAACCATTTTATACAGGCAGAGATCCGGCTGCCGGCAGGCCTGGTCGTAGAACCTGAAACATTGATCGGCCTCTATGTTTTTGCGCATCACACCGGCAAGATAAAGATACAGCTCAACACTGCAAAAGGCAGCGTTCACTACTACCTCCGGCAAAGCTATCCGCAAAACAAGTGGTTTCCACTTTTTTTACGGGTCTCAGCAGATGGCGACCGGCCGGTCCAAGTCGGCGAAAACATTCATGGCATTTGCTTCGTCGGCACCGCGCTGGAAATGGATGCGTACGCCATCCTAGACGAATGGCGGGTGATTGCCCATCCGTATCAATAAAGCCGCCGGCCCGCCCGCATCAGGGGTATAAAATGAAACAGCCGTTGTGGGGTTACCACAACGGCTGTCACAAAGAAAACTACTGAATTAACTCAGAACCGCATCTTTGGCGGCCTTGGCGATACGGAACTTCAGAACCGTCTTCGCCGGAATCTTGATGGTCTCACCCGTCGCAGGATTACGACCCAAGCGGGCCTTCCTCTTCATCTTGACGAGCTTGCCAAGACCGGGAATTGTAAAACCATCTTTTGCGCCCTTGTACGCCATTTGGACCAACGCCTCAAGAGCAACCTTCGCCTGCGCCTTGGACATACCCGCCGCCTCGGCCAACCCCGCCACAATCTGACTCTTCGTAAGTGCCGCCATTGTCTGACTCCTTTCGCTATTGGGCCTTTCGGCCATAAAACAACGTTGGACTGAGTGTGACATTAGCTCTCTTCGCCACACATGACAACAAAATTTTTCATAAAAACGCTGTTTTTCAGGCTTTTTCACCGTTGACAGGTCCGTGGCGCTTGAAAAGCCAAACGTTAAATCATAATATCGACTGGAATATTCTTAAAACAACGAGGTGTTTATGCCCTTTTATGAATACCAAGCAAAACCCGGTTCACCGGGGTGCGCACACTGCACACAGCCTTTTCCGGTCCTGCAGAAAATGTTAGATCCACGACTGACCATATGCCCGCAATGCGGCGGATCCGTCACCCGTATCATCTCCCCGCCCGCCATCGGCAGATCGGCCAGTTCATTTGACCATCGCGCCAAACAGTCCGGATTCCATAAATTCAAGAGGCTGGGCAAAGGCGAATTTGAAAAGCAGTATTGACGCACCCCGCTGATGAAAAGATGACGCCGTGTTTTGCGCTTACTTGCGCCGCTCCCGCATGACGATCTGATGCGCGAGCATCTGCAGGTGGGATACAAATTGCGCCTCCACCATACAAATATCTTTCGGGACCTGAATGGAGACGGACGTCATATTCAACAACCCGAGAAGCCCGGATTGAACCATGCGCTCCGCCACATGCTTGGCAATGGTGGGCGATCCGACAATCACACCAATTTTGGCATTCTCATCTTTCACGACCTGCGGCATGTCCGCCAGCGGCAACACTGTCAGTTTTTCGACCTTCACACCCACCTTTTCCGGGTCGTTGTCAAACAAGCCGCAAACATGAAAACCATGCTGATTCAATCCCTTATGCGATGCCAGGGCAATCCCAATATGATCCGCTCCGGCCACGACAATATTCCAAGCCGTATTCATCCCCAACAGATGCTCCAGCGTATTCAACAAAAGCGCGGTTTCATAGCCACGCTTGGCCATGCCGATAAATGAGGAATAGGACAAATCCTGCCGGACCGTAGAGCTGTTCAATCCAAATTCTTCCGCAATTTTTTTCGATGAGACCCATATCTGGCCTTCATCCTTTTGAACCTTGATCCATCTGAAATATTTCGTGATCCTCTGCAAAACTGCAGCTGGTATATGTTTTCCAGATTTCATCCAATTCCCTTATGAAAATCACAAATGAACAAAAGCACTTATTTTTTATATTGTGCATACGTTCAATCGGAAGTCAAATTTTAAACTTTAGACTGTATGCATTTTAAACTGCATGTTGGGGAAATCAGCTCTTTGTCCGGCTATGGATGGGCGTTGGCAACGCCATCAAAAAGCAAATACGTCAACCGGTAATAAGACAAACATCACCGCACCGTCCACAAGGCTGAGCGCTAGTTGCATCAGTCCACCGTGTCAGATCCGTGGGTGCCAGGCAGTCCAGACACATTGTCCCCACTTAAAAAACACACTACCGCGCACTGCCTGCTTTATACGGTAGGTTGTAAAGTTAAATGCCGTAGGTAGTGGTCGTTGTTCATGGTTAAGCGATCGCGCTGAGTTCGTTGTTGAAGAGATGGATTGGGGCGGAGAAGGCGAGGATTCTGCGAGGGTAG
>Ga0118677_10002448_pt1 | contig 37333 bp, 30 predicted proteins | sample AliMusrvi5mmetaG_FD_86154 | JGI IMG/M metagenome (GOLD analysis project Ga0118677, IMG submission 86154) | reverse complement strand
GTATTAGATCGGCAATTTTTACTGTTGTTGTAATATTAAATTTCTCTACAACGCCGGGACGGATAACCCGAACCAGCACTGAACCGTTGTCAAAAACTTTCTCAACTTTATACAGGAGTTCGTTTTCAGGTGTTTTGGGCCCTTTTGATGGATCAATCTTGTATTGATAATAATCGCCGACCTCGGGGAAGTGGACGCCAAGCTCTCCCGCTTCCTGTTTTAGAGTTTCATTAATTGTCAGGGTATCGGGTTGCTTGCGGCGGCGCTCCTGCTCATCATTGTGCATTTCTTTATCACGGAAATTTTGGAAATTTTCTGCGTCTCGGTTGACAATTCCAATACCGATACCCATTTTAGCAATCAAAGCGGCCAAAACCCCAGCGATTTGGATGTAAACGCGACGGCTGGCTTCGTTGATGAAGGCCTGTTGAAGTTGTAAAGAATTCTCAGCCACTCCAAGGGCGTGAGAGCCAAATTCACCTAGATTGCTCGGATCTACAGTTGCGCCAGCACCAAGTGAGCCAATCCGTTCATGGACAGAGTGATAAAGGTAAACTAGATGATCGCCGGCTTTTTGTACGGCATGTTCTTTAGCATACCCAAGCGCGTCGCCACCCATGCCGATATGATCAACGGCTCTGCCACTAGCAAGGTCTGAATTCATCTGATTAAACATTGCGCCCTGCCAATGAGCCAAACTACCATTAATCATTTGGTAGACACCGGCGGCGATGCTGCCGGTGGCGCCAGCAACTTCTGACATAATATCCCACCATTTTTTTCTATGTTGAATTTGGTCTTCAAGATCACGGATTCGTAGAGCATCAGGTGCAACATCGCTATGTTGATAAACTTCTGTACCATAGACAAAATCCGGGCCTGATTCGGCTGGTGGTTCTGGTGAGGTTGGAGTGGCGCCGTATGGGACTGGTTCGGTTCCAAGTCGTTCTGTATCAACGGCCGGTGCGCCATCTTGAGTCGGACGGCCGTGACGATCAGTCACTTCTACACGATTCTCGGCGTTGCGGCGACGTCTGCCATTGCGTTGAACTTGAACGCAGTTTTGTTCGTAAGCGTGTACAAAATCAACCAACGATTTGATCTTATTGTTTCGATTTGTTATATAAACTTCGCGCGGTGTGTCGCCGGCAATTTCCACAGAATATTCATCTGGAATATCATCGGCAAGCAGCTGGGCTTTTTGAAAATATCTTTTTCTGGCGGCTTCAAGATCAGCTCTTAAATTTCTTTCGCCTGAAGCGGCGGAGCGAACGGCTTCAAGAACACCACGGCCGATCAGGGAGCCGACAATGGCAGGAACGGCGATTGTGCCGGCACCGGCAAGAGTGGTAATCAAAAGAGCCATACCAGCCATCGTAGTTGTCTTTAATCCGATATTGGCCACTTTTCGAACCAGTTCATTTTGCCAGTTGGTTATTATGGCATCGCAATTGGCTGCATCGTAGCGGATATCGCCGGTGCGGATAACAACCCGTTCTTCTCCGGCCTCGTTTCTCGCTGTCTCGGCGCGACCTTCGCCAGCCAGATAACCTCGAACTGTGCCAATCCAGCCACGACCGTACATAGCTTCGTAACGTCGATTGCGCATATTCAACTCAAACTGACCCGTTCTGACATTGTTTATCAGGTTACGGATATCATCGTTTTTGGAATAATTGTTTTCGCGCTCTAAAGTATTTGTAGCTTTGGGTATGTTGCGTTTTCTCAAATCAGTTGGGACTTCATTTTGCCACATTGGATCGCGAACTTCTGCTCCGGCTACGTCCGGCGCTTTAAGCTCGGCCGCTGGGCTTTTTGCGGTTGTTGCTGGCTCGGCAGTCGGGATCTCCGGTGTGGCTGTTCCTACGGTTCCCGGCATTATTCCTCCTTGGCGGCATTATTTCCTTGCGCCAAATTTACCATCTCAATTTTATAAGTTAACGCCTCCTCGGCAAAAACCTGAGGAAGGTCGATATTGTTTCGCTGGATTATCTCACCAAACTTTGTGGCGTCTTTAACATCGACGCTGTTTTCCAGCTCAGCGTAGTCATCATCGGACATCATTTCCAGCAGGCGTAGGATAACGCGGTCTTGAATCGTGGCGACCATCGATTCGTAGAGTTCGGCTTTTTGCTCCGACGGCATATCTTGCGCGCCCATCAGATCAAGGATGTCTTTTTGAATAAAATCATCATAGGAAATCCCCGGCAAAAAGAAATTGCTAGGTGGCGGCGTTTGGGCGGCGCCAGCAGTAGCGCTCACATTTGCCATGGGCTGATCTTGCGAAACATCACCAACAACATTCGAGTCCATACTCCTCCTCTTAAGATTAGTAGTAACAAGGAACCGAAATAGGAACTAGGAACCAGAGAGACATAAAGATACATTCTACTCGTACCTCGTTACTTGTCCCTTGTTCCTTGTCCCTTGTTCCTTGTCCAAATTATTTAAATATATTTTAACATAGAAATACTATTTGCAACAAATGGCGGGATAATTTATACTAGTAGTAGGATTTTTTGAAACTAGGAGGGTTAGTGGCAGATGTGGATCCGAGCGGCGCGAGTACCCCGCCTGTTTCGGTAGAAGTAATAGATCGTTCATTTTACTATACACCTACGGAGGTGTGTGCTTTTAGTGCGGAAGAAGTCGCAAAAATTTGGACCGAACAATACATCGAACACGCCAAATGGGTAACTGTGGATAAGTCGGGCAATGTGGTGGAGGAAGAGACGGCTGATCAGAATATTAAGGATTTGCCGGCCGAAGAACGGCTTGACCTTGTCCCGGTCATTGAGAAAGAGGGCGCCGAGTATGACAAACAGCTTGAAGAGATGTTTGAATATATTGCCCTTCATCTAGCGGTGGACAATAGCAAGACCGACAAGTCCGATTTGGATGGCGAAGCAGCGCTATACATATTGAGGTTGGCCGGATTAGTCCCGGAACAGTGGTCAGGGTCAGCGCCAAAAGGCACTCCGAGGCCGGTCATTTATGTGAATAAGGGTCAATATGTCGAGGGCCGGACCAATATTGATACCGGCGGGCAAACCGGTGTTGGTGAATTTCCTCCCGAGAAGATGGGTAAACCAATCGGTGGGTTAAAAGACCGTAAAACATTTTTTATCGATCACCATGGGGAAGCATTTAACGACGATCTATCGGCGGCCAAATTGGTATACGAAAAAGTATTAAAATCGCCGAAATACAAGCAAAAATTACTTGAAGCAAGCCGGTGTTCGGAGGAAATCTTGGGTAGGTTTATAGAGATTGTGACACGGTCGGATAATATGAATTTCGATATCACTCCGAAAATGTTTGCAGAGTCGAGCCGGACAATTTATGGATTATCAAAATGGGCAAGACCCGAACAGCTATTGCGGTTTTGTGCCGATGGCCGCGATCCGTACGAGCTTTTGTCAGATGAAGATCTGAATAATTACAAATTTATTTATGAGCGCGACAAAAGGGAAAATGGTGCCGTCGTCCGTAGGCCGGATGGAAAACCGGAAAGGGAAACCGTAAATCGTTCTGAGGAGCGGGCAAAGTTTAATGATCAGGCCTTGAGTTATTATGAAAAAATTAAAGATTCTGCTCTAGGATATATTTTCAATTCTCCCAAAAAAGAGTTTGGCAAAGTGATGATTGATATCGGAAATCATATGCCGGTTGCTGGCAATCAATTGGCTCGGGCAGAAGGCATCAATACTTTCGTTATTTGGAACCCGATGACGCAAAGTTTCTTCATCTCAGTCAGAGGAGGATTTCCGGCTGAATTTAAGCCGGAGCAAGGCATCAATATCCGTGGCCAAATGTGGTTTAGCCCTTCATACAAAGAGCCACTTAAAATTACTTTAAGGAAATTATTAGATGAAATGGGTGTACAGCCGATCGGCGAATTGGCAGAGTGGGCGGAGGAGAAAATCCCAACAGATTTTGGGCGAAACTTCGAAGGTAAATTCACCAAATTAGGAACTATCAGTGGAAGCTATGGTGAATTTTATAAACGGCTTAGGAGCTACGCTGATAAATATAACGAAAACGAAGAAAGCATTAATATCGACAGCATAGTAGTTCGGCATGGAAATTGGGTTTTTTGTTTCAGTGGCTTTGAGCGACCAGACCCCCACGGTCCCCAATATCCTACATTCAGATCTGTCGATCCGGAAACCGGCAAGTTGACTAAAGACAAATTCAGCTGGACACCAGAACATCTTCAGAAACTTGACTTCGATTGGTATTTGATGAAGGGAATATCGATGGGAACGGCGTCTCCAGTAGAACCTCCGGTGGTAGAAACTCCGGTAGAAACTCCGGTAGAAACTCCGGTAGAAACTCCGGTAGAAACTCCGGTAGAAACTACCCCTCCATCTGAGGAAACCCCTCAAGTCGAGGAAACCCCTGTTGTGCCAGAGGAAATGCCGGTGCCGACTTTACCAGAGGAATTGGAAGAAACAAAAAATGACGAAGTGGTCACGGCACAGCCGCCAGTCGTCGTAGAGCAACCCGCAGTTCAGGAGACGGAGGAATCGCCAACCGCTGTTGACCAACCATTGACAGTGCCATCTCCTGCTGTCGACGAGACATTATTTAAGGCGCCTGATCAACCAACGAGCGATTCGCCTATCATTCAGGAGCCGGGTCTTACCACCGATAAAGAATTAAAAGAATTGGTTGAGACAGTCAACGGGTACAAAATATTATTACCTGAGAAAAAAGCGTATATAGATTTTGGTGTCGGAACAAAATGGCGGTTACCAGATGGCATAGGCGAATCCGCTAAAGTTCATGATGTTAAAATCACCGGCATAACGCCACAGTTTCAAAAGGATGCCGAACCAAAACTGGATAGTGTAGTCGAAGTTGAGATGATAGTTTATTATACTGACAAAGATGGAAATCCAAAAACTTTTGTGCCTCAATTTCCAGCTAACAATATAGAATACTGGAGAGATCTTTTTTCTAAAGCAGTTGATTTAAATGACCACCTAATACTGATAGGAGAAAAATGACCGCAAATTCAAGCACAGATCCTCTTAAAGATTTTGAAAAAGCAATACAGAAATATGAGACAGGGCAGACATCGGCTCATATAAAGTCGCCGGTTATTGACCGTCTACAGCAAATTGCCGATCCGGGGAACTTAACCCTTAATGGCAAAAGAATGATTCGTGCGGCGATGGTTGGGCAGGAGCAACGCGAGGGTGATGTTGACCATGTTCGGAAAAATCTTGAACTGAGAGAAAAATTAAAAAAAGCGTGGGAAAACAAAGTCAAGCCTGAATCAGGTATATCGTCGCCGTCAGAGAGAGAGATTGCTAAAGCTTTGGCGGTAGAACCAGTTCCCGCCACTAACAACGAACCGAATGATGACGGATTTACAATAGATGATGTACAGCCTGAAAAATCGCCAACAGCTGGCAGCCCTCAGCTGACTGCCAATAGTCAACCACCATTAATTCAAGAGGAAGCTCCAGCTGAACCGACGGATATTCTGACCGATGCTTCACCGACTATTCCGGAAGTGCTAGCAGCTGAAATTCCACTACCGGTTGATGATCCAATTCCCGCTGAAACAAGCGTTTTGCCGCCAGTGGAACCGGAAGTTAAGCCCGCCGAGGAATTACAAACCGTTGAAGGCCAACCGACGACCGACGAATCGACAATTGCGCCGGAAACAGCTACTACCGCCCCGGCCGTTCCACCGCCAGCCGAGGAGGGGAGTGTGGCGCCAGTAGCACCGGCTACAGCCGAAGATTTAAAACAGCCAATAACAGATGCCTTAAATGAGAATAATAGGATTACCAGTGATAAATTGGCGAAATTAACAAAGTTGCGAACGGGCTAAACAAAGAAGAAAAAAGAATAAATTATCTAAAACGGATTAACGAATCACAAGTAACGGATTACAACAATGTACAACGGAGGGGCAACTACAACTTATCCATATAATACTCAGGTCGATGCGACCTCGATTTTGGCGTGGTATTGGTGGCTTTTGATCGCGGTTGTTATCATCGGGGCATTTGTTTTAATATTTATGGCGATTTGGTCAAAAATCCGTCGCCGTTATGAGCTGAAAATGACTGAGGATTGGGTTATGTTTCGCGTTATGGTGCCAAAGGAGCGCCACGCCGAAGAGGATGAACAACGCAAAAATTTTCAGGAGATGCTGGCTATTATCGAGCCGTTTTACGCCAACTTAAATTCCTTATTTTCAAATTCCATCAACAGAAAGATTCTTGGTCAATCCCATATTTCTCTTGAGATGGTGGCCAAAGACAAGCGGATTTATTTCTACGTCGGCTGCTCGCGTTCAATCGCCGATGTCGTTTTGAAGAATTTGCAGGCCCAATACCCCTATGCCGAGGTGGTTGAAGATGTCGATTACTCCGTATTTCCCGATGCTCCGCTGGCCGTCGATGTCAAAACGCTGGGACTGATCCGCCGCTATATTTTTCCGGTCAAGACCTACAAAGTCTTAGAGGATGATCCACTCAACGGTGTGACTAATTCGCTGTCGAAACTGACCGAAAATGAATCGGCCGGCGTTCAATTTTTGATCCGGCCGACAACCGGTCTCTGGCGTCTCAATGTTGAAAAAACCGCCTACAATATTCAGCATGGCAAATCAAAAATTTCCTACTCAAATTCGATCTGGGTCCGGATGAGCGAAGGTTTTTTTAATTTTATCGGCGCCTTATTCAGCTCGGCCAAGCCGGGCTTGGGCGGCGACGATAAATCGGCATACTACGATCCCTCAAATCCAAAGCTGACACCGATGCAGGAAAATCAGGTCAAATTGCTCGGCGAAAAAGCCTCTAAAATCGGTTTCGACTGTCAGGTTCGAATCGTTGGCGTGGCTGCCACTATTCAGGCGGCCGGGAACATTACCAGCGACATCGCCGCCGCTTTCAATCAATTCAATTCACCAGATTCAAATGGATTTACCAAGAAATTCCCGACCAATAAGGCCGATATGCTGGTCAATTACGTTTTCCGGATTTTCGGTAGGGGACCGAAATTAATCTTAAATACCGAAGAGCTTGCAACCATATTCCATTTTCCAAATCGTTATGTCGACACACCGGGCATTATCTGGCTTCTTTCGCGCAAAGAGCCACCGCCGGCCAATATCCCGGCTGAGGGCACGATTATCGGCAAGGCGATTTATCGCGGTCAGGAGATATTGATTCGTTGCAAGCAAACCGATCGTTTGCGTCACCTCTATGTGATGGGTAAAACCGGTGTGGGTAAAACCGTACTTTTCCAAAACATGATCAAGCAGGATATCGACGAAGGCAACGGTGTTTGCTATCTCGATCCGAACGGCGATGCGGCGGAGTGGATCTTGCGCCATGTGCCAAAAGAGCGGGCCGACGATGTCATTTATTTCAATCCCTCGGACCGCGACCGGCCCTTTGGCTTAAATATGCTGGAGTGGAAAACGCCTGACCAGCGCGACTTCTTGGTTCAGGAGTCAATTCAAATCTTTTACAAATTGTTTGACCCAAATCAGACCGGCATTGTCGGGCCACAGTTTGAGCATTGGATGCGCAATGCCGCATTGACTTTGATGGCTCACCCCGAAGGCGGCACGCTGATCGATATTCCGCGGCTCTTTACCGACCCCGAGTTTGAAAAATCCCGGACTCAGTATGTGACCGATCCGGTAATCAAAAATTTTTGGGAGAAGCAGATGGCCAAGACGGCCGATTTTCACAAGTCGGAGATGCTGAATTATTTCACCTCCAAGTTTGGCCGTTTTATGACCAACGATATGATGCGCAATATTTTGGGGCAGACTCAATCATCTTTTGATTTCCGCGATGTCATGGACAACAAGAAAATTTTGATCTGCAATCTGTCCAAGGGTCTTATCGGCGAAATAAACGCTTTTCTCCTAGGTATGATTATCGTCTCAAAAATCGCCATGGGCGCTTTTTCGCGGCAGGACATTCCCGAGTCCGAGCGCACCCCTTTCTTTCTCTATGTTGATGAGTTTCAGAACTTTATTACGGATGTTTTTGCTACCATACTTTCTGAGTCTCGTAAGTACAAACTGAGCTTAAATATCACAAATCAGTATATCGAACAGCTCGACGAAAAAATACGGGCCGCCGTTATTGGTAACGCCGGCACCTTGGTCGCCTTTCGCATGGGTGCGGCCGACGCTGAGTTTTTTGTCAAGGAGTTTGACCCACTGAAGCCGGACGATCTGACCAATATTGATAAGTACAATTTCTATATCAAAGAATTGATTGACGGCGCGCCAACCCGGCCGTTCAATGGTCAATCAATCTGGCCAAAAGATCCCGAAGGCGATGCCAAGCTCGGCGATGCTATTAAAGAATTGTCACGCTTGAAATACGGCCGCGCTCGCGAAACGGTCGAGGCTGAGATCCTTGAGCGTTCAAAAGTTGACAAGATTGATCTGCCCGGTTTGCAGTCACCGACGGCCGCCCCAACAAGATAGGTGCCAATCAAACAATATTGGTATATGATTAAAATTAGGACTTATGTGCTTGATGTCATTCCCGCGAAGGCGGGAATCCAGCCAAATGATATCTGGATCCCAAATCGAGTTTGGGATGACACAAAAATAGTGAAACGCGTAAGTCATAAATCAATTAAAATATATAAATAAGAAAGGTAAGATATGAGAAAAATGAAAAAAAGATTGGCCTTTACGCTAGTTGAGCTCCTGGTCGTGGTAGCTATCATCGGGATTTTGGCTACCGTCGTGGCTATTAGCTATGGCAACGCCGTCGCCAAAGCAAGGGATACCAGACGGATGAGCGATCTGAACGCCATTTCACAGGCGGAACAGCTACTCTATCAGGACAAAGGAGATTATAAACTGAATGGTTACGGCGCAGGTGGTCTAGGGGCAGGTAATTTTAATGAAGTTTATAGTGGAACAACGCTTGCCGCTGGCTTTGTCGCTTCTGGATATTTAACTAATACTTTGATCGATCCTTCGGGCAGTACATGGTGTGGTGGCACTGGTAGCAATATTCATCCGTCCTGCTATATGCTGTACGCTGTGACTGGTTCTTATAGCGTATATGCTGCGCTTGAACAACCTTCTTCATCTACTAAAAATATTCCGCTAGATTCAGGGAGTGGTAGCACCACTGGATGGAGCAGTAACAGCACTTGCACCAAGGTTCATTACAACCCGCTTAATTATGGTGGCTTTATAAACTATTGTGTCGGGAATTAAATATGGCGAAAAGTGGTTGCTCACTCACCGTTCTTGTGTCATTTCGACATTACGGAGTAAAGAGAAATCTCATGTGCATGCTTGTTTGTATTTAATCGCAGGAGATTTCTCGTCCCGACTAGTTGTCGGGATGTCGAAATGACAAGCGTGAGCGGACATTCACCGCCAAAACTGTTGACGGCTTGAGATATATATGGTAGGATAATTTTAAGTCCTACCATTTTGGTTTGGAGATATCCGGCAACAAAATGTCAAATAAAAATGATCTTACCAAAATAAAACAGTTTCTTGACTCGGCTGAAAATTCGATCCGCGATGCGCGGGCTCTGATTTTTCGGTCGGAGATTGGGGAAAAGGCAAGACAGATAAAAGCCGGGGAAGGCGACATCGTCGAAGGAATATTCGACGGCGAAAAGATGGTTTCGTCCGACGGCAAAGAGTTTGAAATTCCGGCCAACTATGCCTCCAAATCAAAGCTGGTAACCGGCGATATACTGAAACTGACGATTCTGGAAGATGGTTCATTTCAATTCAAGCAGATTGGACCGATTGAGCGAAAGAAATTGATCGGCAGTCTGGTCGAACATGGCGCGGGAAAATATAGCGTCGAGTGTGGCAAAGACAGCTATCTCGTTTTGCACGCATCAATTACTTATTATAAAGCCGAAGTAGGGGATAAACTGACAATTTCCGTTCCGGCAAATCAGCCGGCGGAGTGGGGAGCGGTGGAGAACAAGATTTTATAAGTAACGAGTAACAAGGAACGAGGGACGAGCAGAAGGAAGTGATTCATTATACTTGTCCCTAGTTCCTACTTAGTTCCTCGTTCCTATTTATAAGTTAATCAAGGGAAGCGATGACAATCAAAAATTTTTCTCCTTACAAAGTGATAAGCGAGGCGGCGAAGGTTTTGAAACCCAATGAAAAACGGGTTGTTTTGGCGCGTTTTGGTATCGGCGAGGACCACAAAACTCTGTCAGCGATCGGTAAAACCCTGAAATTATCCCGCGAACGGATTCGCCAGATTGAACGTGAAGCGCTCAAAAAAGTCGCCCGCGAGGTTGTGGCCAACAACAGCTCTGAAATTGCTGAAATTTTGACCGATTTTGATGAACGGGGCGGAATTTCCAGTCATGAAAAAATCGCCGAAAAATTCTTGGAAAAAGATTTGCAAAATGACAAAAATCAATTCAATTCTCTTTACCTGATTTTTGTCATCATGCCTGAAATTATCAAAATCGATAAAACCAAAGAGCTTGAGGCCGGCTGGATTTTGGCCACCCTCAAGAAGGAGGACGCGGTCAAAGTTATTTCCGATTGGGTTTCTCATTTGCAAAAGGCAAAAAAGCCACAATCAATCGAGGTTTTGATCGAAGCTCACCCAAATCACAAAAAACACAAAATCGCTTTTCTTTCAAATTTGCCTGAAATCAGCAAAAAAATTATTAAAACCGAAGACGATCTGATCGGTTTGGCAAACTGGCCGGAGATTAATCCGCGCAACGTCCGCGACAAAATTTATTTTGTTTTTAAAAAAGAGAATAAACCGCTCCATTTTGCCGAAATCGCCAGAAAAATCATGGAACAAGGTTTTGACCAAAAAAAGATTGTTCGCGCCACTGTTCACAATGAGCTGATTGCCGACTCGCGTTTTGTCCTAATCGGTCGCGGCATTTACGCTCTGCGTGAATGGGGCTACTCCGAAGGCACGGTTGCCGATGTCATCAGTGAAGTTTTAGCGGCCAAGCCGGCCGGCATGAAAGCCAATGATATTGTTGTTGAAGTATTGAAGAAACGGGCGGTCAAAAAAAATACCGTTCTGATCAATCTTCAGACCAAACCGATTTTCAAACGGGTCGGTGTCGGCAAGTTCGCACTAAAATAAGTTGTAAGTAGTAAGTTGTAAACGGTAAGCAAATAAGCCACTAATTTAGTGGCTTATTTGCTTTTTCCGCTAGCTTGTTGCTCTTATTACGCTTTTTTTACTTTTTACCAATATTATTATATAATGATGTCAGCGAGATTTTGCTATAATTTTTTGGTAATAGGAATATATGTACTACATTTTATACGCGGTTGTTGCCCTTTTGATTGTCGGACCGGTTTATATGATTATCGCCATCACTCAGATGCGGCGAAAAATGCGCAAAATCGACTGGCTCAACGCGCAGGAGTACACCGTTTTGCGGATTGACGTACCGCGCAATAATGAAAAATCGCCACTGGCGGCTGAGCAGATGTTTGCCTCCTTGCACGGCATTTTTTCCGAGTCGGCCGAATTTCAAAATCATATTTCTTTTGAAATTGTTTCCAAAGATAAATATATTCAGTTCTACATCTATTTGCCGGTTCACCTCAAAGATTTTGTCGAGGGACAGGTCTATGCCCAATATCCGACCGTCGAGATAAACCAAATTGAGGATTATATTACTCACGCCGACATCAACGGCAAAAGCTATGCCATCTGTGAGCTCGATCTGACCAAACCGGAAGTTTACCCGATCAAGCAGTTTACCGATTTTGAAGTTGACCCGCTTTCCGGTGTCACTTCGGTCATGTCCAAACTAAATGAGGGCGAAGAGGTTTGGTTTCAGATGATTATTCGGCCGGTAGGGGATAATTGGCAGGAGCGTGGTCACGCTATGGTCGAGTCGGTTCGCTCGGGTAAAAAATTGAAGGGTGGGGGAGTCGGTGGCAAATTTGGCAAAGCCATTTTTGGGTTTTTATCCGCACTCTTAACTCAAGCGGTTAATCCGGGAGCGGAAACCGTTGAAATCAAGTCGGAAGTAAAGTTGCCCGCCTCAGTTGAGGACGCACTCAAAAATATTGAACAAAAAATCACCAAGCTTGGTTTTCAGACCAAAATCCGCATTTTAGCTCTCGGCCATGATTCGGTCACAACCAAATTAAAATGTCAGACCATCGCCGCCGCTTTTAAGCAGTACAACACGACCAATCTCAATGGTTTCCGCATCGGCGAGATTGCCATGAATGATCAGGCGATGTGGAAGGATTATGCTTATCGTTCCTTTGAAGACGAAGGAAATATTTTCAATATCGCAGAGTTAGCCTCAATTTATCACTTGCCCCATATGTCGGTTTCAACGCCAAATATTGTATGGGCCGGCTCAAAGAAAAGCGAGCCGCCGGCAAATTTACCAATCCGCGAAAATATGCTGGCAGAAGAATTTACCGTTTTGGGTGAGACAAATTTCCGCAATCAGTACAAAGAGTTTGGTATCAAGAGGGACGACCGCCGCCGTCATATATATATAGTAGGTAAGTCGGGCGTCGGTAAGTCAACTCTGATTGAAAATATGGCCATAAATGATGTTCAGTCGGGCAGGGGAGTTATCGCCGTCGATCCGCACGGCGATTTGGCCGATAAAATATTGGCCTGTATTCCGAATGAGCGAGTGGATGATGTGATTATGTTTGACCCTTCCGATCGCGAATATCCGATTGCCTTTAATCTGCTTGAGGCGGTGGATGATGACTTCAAAGGTTTGGTCGCTTCCGGTTTTGTCGGCATATTTAAAAAGATCTTCGGCGAATCGTGGGGACCTCGTCTTGAACATATCTTGCGCAATACTGTTCTGGCATTGCTCGATTTTGACGGCTCGACTATGCTTGATATTCCAAAGATGCTGACCAACAACTCTTTCCGCGAACGGGTTGTGGATAAGATCAAGGATATGGTGATTAAGGATTTCTGGATGAATGAATTTGCTCAGTACGATGCCAAGTTTCGGACCGAAGCTGTTTCGCCGATCTTGAATAAAGTCGGACAGTTTTTATCCTCTTCCACCATCCGCAATATCGTCGGTCAGCCCAAGTCCCGTATCAATATTCGCGAAATTATGGATCAAAAGAAAATTTTGGTTGTCAATTTGTCTCGTGGCAAAATCGGTGAGGACAATTCGGCTCTCTTGGGCGCCATGATGATTACAAAGATTCAGCTTGCGGCAATGAGCCGGGCTGATGTTACGGCCGATCAACGTCCCGACTGCTATCTCTATGTTGATGAGTTCCAAAATTTCGCCACCGACTCATTCGCTACCATTCTTTCCGAGGCCAGAAAATATAATTTGGCTCTAACAATGGCTCATCAATATATTGCTCAAATGCCGGAAACGGTTCGCGACGCTGTCTTCGGCAACGCCGGCACCATTATTTCTTATCGTGTCGGCGCGGCCGATGCTGAGGTTTTGGTCAAAGAGTTTGAGCCGGTTTTCCTGGCCAACGATCTGGTCAATCTCGATAAATTTCATACCTATGTCAAATTATTGATCGATGGCATTTCCTGCCCGGCTTTTTCGGCGCGGACCTTGCCGCCGGTTCAAAAATTGTCAGGCAATCTCGAGAAAGTAATTGCTCATTCCCGCCAGAGTTATTCAAATACTCGAGCTCAGATAGAGCAGGAGCTGATTGATCGCAACAAGGAAGAAGAAGAGAGAATGAAGCGCGAGGCTGAACTATTCAAATCCGGTGGGCTGGAAGCACTTTTAACCCAAAAAGGCGGATCGGTTGTCGATGTTGGTCAACAACCAGCCGCCGATCGCTCATTTTCGACTGAATCTAAGGCACAGCCAACCACTAGTAGCCACCCGCTGACCGCTCCGGCTGCACAATCTCACGTGTCTGAACCCTCACCAATTATTGCTGAAAAAACTAACGACAATAGGGGAGTGGCCGCTCCGGAAGAGACGAACAAAACAGACCAAAATAACGAACCGGAGAAACCGTCAGGTCCGCGAGTAGTTCGTCATGAAAATATTCTGAACGGTAAATTGTATAAAGAGCGAACGGCTCGTGGCGGAGTGAAATGGTATATCGGGGAGGAAGTTGATGAGGAAAAATTGCGCAAAGGCGGTACGATTGTTGATGATAAAGCTAGGGAGCTGGTTGAGCTGACCAAGCCTAAGAGCAGCAGAGAAGCGGAGGAAAATTCGGAAGAAGCCGTGAAGCAGAGTAGCAGAGTGGCGGAGGACATCACAGTTGAGGAACAGCCAACAGCTGACCGCCAACAGCCAATTGCATCGGTCAATGAAGAAAACGAACCACTAAAAGAACATTTGGCTCCGAGCACCGAAGCTCCGACTAATCTGCCGATGATAGAACAGGAGCCGTTGCCGGCAATAATGACGACTCATTTACCACAAACGATGGAGGAGGGCGTAATCCATCAGATAAATCCGCCGGTCGTTGTTTCTGATGACAAAAATAATGTTCCTGATGCCGGCTGAAAAAATTTTCAGCAGGCAGGGGATTTATAAATCGGGGGAGTGGCCAAAAGAGCGGTTCTTTTGGTCATTTTTTTGTCATTTAATATTCATATAAAACAAGACAAAAGGCACAGAGGATTAGATGTACCGATAAAAATAAAAATGAGAGAGTATTTTTATGAGAGTTAATCCAAGATTTAAATCATACACAAATCGTTATCGGCTAATTTCACCGCTTAAACAATGTCGCATAACATACATTATGCGACATTACTTTATTTTCATTTAAACCTCATTTGACCCTGCGCTCAGTTGATCTCTAGTCGCTATGCTTGCTCTGGTCATCGAACGAATCGCTTATGCCGGTAGCCCTAGTCAAAATCCTCTACAATCGGTTTTAAGGCACTTTTTAGGCTCAAATGGACATATTTACCACCCAATATATTAAATCCTGCATTGGCTAATTCCAAAATTTCATAAAAATATTAAGTCACTTAAGACACTTAAGAAACTTAAGATTAAGTTATTAAAAAAAATATCCGTCAATCTATTTGCACGGATAATTTCATACCTTGAGCTGCTTAGGCCACTTTAGATGCTTAAGGAATAATATAAATTTTTATTTTTTCTGGCTCTCCCCTGCCCTGATCAGATCTCTCGGTAGGCTCGGGACGACTGCGTCAGTATTTAGTTTTTAGCCGCTTTCAGCGATTTTTTCTGCCAAACAACCAGGAGTGGTGTCGCATTGAAAATTGAAGAGTATGTTCCAATTACGATGCCAAAGGTAAGGATGGCTACAAAGTGTCTGATCGAGGGGCTACCAAAAACCAGCAGGGCGACGAGGACGATGATTGTAGTCATGGAGGTATTGATTGACCGGACAATAGTTTGATTGATACTTTCCTCGGCCGAAAGGGCAATATCTTCATGCGGATTTTTGATGAAATTTTCCCGCAAACGGTCGTAGACGACAATAGTGTCATGGACGGAAAAACCCATGATAGTGAGGAGGGCGGTGATAAAGAGGGCGTCAGCTTGCATCCAGACAAAGAAGTGTCCCATCACGGCCACGAAACCGGTTGTAATCAACAAGTCGTGGATAAGAGCGACCACGGCGCAGACGCCAAATTTCCATGAGGAGAGAGGCTTGGGAACTTTGCGAAAGGCAAAAGCGACAAAAATGATAATGCCGAGAGATGCCAAGACGACGGCCCAGATCGATTTTACGGTCAAGTCATGGCTGACGACTGGTCCGACGGTAGAATATTCCGTCTCGGAGTAATCCGATATCTTGCTTTTTAAGCCTGATGTGAGCGCATTATGCTGTTCATTTGTGAGTGTTTCAATCCGGATTTGATAGGCACTGTTGCCGCTCGGTTTGATTTGATAGTCGGAATATTTCTGGCTGTCAATTGCACTCTTGGCCAGATCGAGAGCACTCCCCTGCCCCGAGGTAAATTCGATGACGGTGCCACCTTTATAGTCAATGCCGAAGCGCAAACCAAAGATGCAAATGGCTGCAATTGAAATGACGCCCAGAGCAATTGAAAGCGAAAACCAGATCCAGCTGTTTTTAATAATTCTATACATGAATAAATCTCTTTAGCGGGCTTGTTGAAATTAATAGCAAGATAGTGCGGGTAACAGTGATGGCGGTGAACATACTGATGACGATACCAAGCATCAATGTAAGGGCAAAACCACGAACCGGCCCGGAGCCGGTCACGAAATAAAGTATCAGGCAGGTAATAATGGAGGAAAAATTCGAATCGCGGATTGAATTCCACGATCGATTGAAACCATCGGTGATAGCTAGATTGAGTGCCTTGCCTGATTTTAATTCCTCTTTCATTCTTTCAAATATCAGAACATTGGCATCAATTGCCATACCAACAGAGAGGACAAATCCAGCAATACCGGCCAGTGTCAATGTGACGGGAATTAATTTGTACAATGCTAATGCAATGGTGCCGTAAATTGCCAATGCCAAGATAGCGACCATGCCGGGAAATCCGTAATAAGCGATTATAAATATTGCTACCAGCAGAAGCCCGACCAAACCGGCGACAATACTGTTTTTCAAGGAATCTTTGCCGAGCGTGGCTCCGACGTTTTGTTGCCCAATCAATTTTGTCGGTACAGGCAACATACCTTCGTTGAGTCGTTTGGCCAACTCTTGCGCGGATTTAATATCTTTGGAGCCGGTAATAATAGCCTGACCGTCTGAAATCTCCGATTGGACGGTCGGAGCGGAAACAATCTGTTTATCCAGCACGATAGCGATTCGCTTATTCAAATTGTTCTTAGTCAAGCTTTGAAATTTTACTTTACCGGAGTTGTCAAAGCTGATTGAAACAATCGGTTCCGACTGTACGGTGCTACTTGTGCCACCCTGAAAAGTGGCCTCGGCTTTGGTCAAGTTTCGGCCGGTCAAATCGGTCGGTAACCAATATCCCGGATAAGTGTAAGTCGGATCGTAATAATCGTTGAGCTGAGATCCGGTGCTGTCTGTGCTCTCAGTCATAAAGGCTAGTTCATAGGTAGCACCAATACGTGAAATCGCTTGATCGATATCTTTGATGCCGGGAAGATCGATTACAACGCGGTCTCCCCCGCTTGTGGTAATGGTTGGCTCGGAAACGCCCAGCTGATTTATTCTTTTTTCAAAAACCGACTTCAAATTATCGATGTCCTTGACCTTGTCTTTTGACTGTGACAAATCGGCTTGATAAGTCAGCTCAGTGCCGCCGACCAGATCGAGGCCAAGTGAAGCTTTTATTTTATTTCCCCAAAAAAAACTCTGTGGCATATCAATAAAAACGGCAGTTGCCACCACCAATAAAATACACGAGAGTAATATCCAGAGCTTTAGCTTCATATAAATATAATAAGGTAATATTTAGCGCAAGTCAATGCAACCTTAGAGCGTGTTAATCGGGAAAATAATGGCGTCACCTTGGCGGAATAGAGCCGGCAAAATTTCATCCTCAAGCATTGAAAATCCCTTGGGCAGTTTATTAAATATTTCGCGGTTAAAAATATAGATGCCGGAAAAATCATTTAAAGAGTCGGTTAATATTGTGGCGACAGCGTGATGAGAGCGGTGATAATTGATGACGAATTCTAGGTCAAAATCATATTTCTTGGGGCTATTGCAGACGATAAATGTCTCACTCTTTATCTGATTTTTAAGAGCCAAAAGCGCGCCACCCGATCCCTCGCCTTTTTGCGAATATTCCAAAGTGAAGTTATAATCGGAATCATCTCCGAGTGCGTCTTTAATCTTATTGCCAAGAAAACCGGCCGCCACATAAACACGGTCATATTCGGCGGCATCGATAATGGAGAGGAAATTTTTAGCGGCAGGAACGGCTTTCAAGGCATTGTCGCCACCGAGTAAAACAACGGCAGAATTGGTGACGTTGTGCCCGATTGCTTTTTGCACCAGTGTTTCGATGGCGTGTGAGCGATTCCTAGTCAAAATCCCATCAATAGTCTTGTCGATTTCGTCGAGTACTTTCTTCTTAATTGAAATTGTAATTCTTTCTCGTTCCATTGGTTCCTTTCGCTTAGAAATTAGAAATTAGGATTTAGAAATTTTTTTTAGCATAAAGATGAAATGTTTTGTGTTCACCAAAACATATCATACTCTATCATACTGCAATCCTGTCAAGGAATACCTTGTATGACGAAGTATGATTTTTTGAGGACTGAACTATATTTCTTGCAACTTCTCTTGGAGCTCTATAAAATCTTGTGGAACCGGTGCGATAAATTCGGTTTGCGTTTTATTGCCGGTTATTTGGATTTTCAATTTGTGGGCGTGAAGCATTTGTCGTTTGATATTCAGCTTTGCCGAAAAAGCAGTGTTCTCCTTGGTCGAATAAATTTTATCTCCCAAAACCGGAAAACCGGCTATTTTTGATTGTAGGCGGATTTGATGAGTACGGCCGGTTTCAATCACAAATTGAATAAGCGATATCTTGGTACTACCGGATTGAAAATATTTCAAGACTATATAATTGGAAATCGCCTCTCTCCCCCGCTCCTGACCAACTTCAGCCATAACTTTACGGTCTTTCGGATTGCGGCCTATATAATTAACTAGTTTTCCGGATTCATTTTTGGGCCAGCCGAGACAAAATGCCAGATATTCTTTCTTGGCAAAGCGATCCTTAATTTGCTTGGCGAGCAGAGTCATGGTTTTGGCGTTTTTGGCTACGATTAAGATGCCAGAGGTGTCTTTGTCGAGGCGGTGAACCATACCAGGTCTGATTTTGGAGATTTCACTATCGTTAACAGTTGCCTCTTTGATTTTAGGGAAGTGAGAAACAAGTGCGTTGACCAGTGTATTATCGCAGTTTCCGGTCGCCGGGTGGACGACTAGGCCAGCCGGCTTGTTAACTGCGATGACATTTTCATCTTCATAAATAATATCAAGCGGTAGGTCCAGCGGCTTGAGTGAGAAATCGGCTACTTTTTCGACGAATTCGATCTCAATTTGGTCGTTGGCGACAACTTTGTAACTTGGTTTGACCGCTTGGCTGTTAGCCAAAATATGGTCCAATTTGATTAGATTACTAAAATAGGAGCGTGAATACTCGGGAAATCTTTTGGCCAAAAAAACATCCAGCCGCTCCCCTGCTTCATTTTTTGTTATTAGAACATTCATATTATTTACTGAGATAAGCAGAAATATTGGTATCGCTGTTCATCCGATGACGATTCAAAGTAAGCGGATCGGAAAATTTAGCAATTCCACCATTGGTTGTGACGGCAAAATCATAGCCGGCGTTTTTGACCGCGTCTATGACGGCGTCATTATATTTGCCGGAAGGGTAACAAAAACTCACAACTTTTGTGCCGGTTATTTTTTCCAAGTCCGCTTTGCTATCGAAAATTTCCGCTTTGGCCTTGTCGATTGTTCCCTTGGAAAGATCGGGGTGTGACAAAGTATGAGAGCCAACTTCGACCCCGCTAGCGGAAAGCTCCTTAATCTCTGTCGGTGTCATATACATACCGCTGTTATCGTTAACAATGATATAGACAACGGCGGTCATATTATGCTTTTTTAGCTCCGGCCAAGCATTATCATAGAAATTTTGATAGCCGTCATCAAATGACAAAATAATCGGCTTTTTAGGCAAAGGTTTGGTCAGAATATCATTAAAAGTAATGGTCTGATAGCCGTCTTGCTGGATTAGATCTAGCTGACTGGCAAATTTGGCCGGAGCGACCGAAAGATTGGTGCCGATCTGATCAGTTGGATCATTGTAGTCGCGGATGTGGTGGTACATCATAATCGGGATCTGGTAACCGGCGATTGTTCCATCGGAAATTATTACTGAATTTCCCCCGGTCGTAATTTTAGCAACTGTTCCGGTAGCGGTTGCCGTCTTTTGTTCTCCTGCCGGAGCCTTGGCAAATTTCATCGATACAAAAAACACGCCGGCGCAAATAAGAACGGCAAGGCAGACTAAAAGAATGGTTTTGAAGTGGCGTTTTTTTCTCACGGCAAGAGTTTATTTTTTTCATCGGTACCGATGACCGATTGATTTTTAATTTTTTCAACGACCGAAGTAAGCTGACGATTCCTTGTCGTAGCGACGGTCTCGTATTGCCGATTGGTTGATTGAATCCGTTCGCCCAGCTTGTCAACTTCTTCTGAATATTTAGTATACTCGACATCGAAGCGCTGAATTAGGCCAATAATGTGTTGAAGATTTTCCTGATATCGGAAATTGGAGTAGGCCTGTCTTACCATTCTTAAAATTGCAGTGAAAGAAAAGGGGCCGGCTAGCACAACCTTTTTGCGCATTGCATCCTCCCAGACATCGTTCATCTGATCATAAATGTATGAAAAGATCATCTCGTTGGGGATAAATAATATCACAAAATCAACCGTTTTTTCTTCCGGATTGATGTATTCACGAGTTGAAACCTGCTTAATTTTTTCTTTGACATCACTTTTAAATGTGGCAAAATGGCGTTTCTTTTCGGGATCGTTTTCTGCTTCAATCGTTTTGACGAGCGAGGCGTAAGGAAATTTAACATCGATATTGATCTTGGTTTGATCGGGTAGAAAAATTGTAAAATCAGGACGGGTACTCTGCGTTTCCTGTGCTTCATTTTTGGAATATGATTGACCAATAACAAAGCCGGCCATCTTGAGTAAGTCTTCGGCAATTTGCTCGCCAAAAGCGCCACGAAGCTGATTGTTTGAGAGCAAATTTTTTAGCTTGTCCGTACTGATTTTGAGGTCGGAGGTAATATCTTTATATGATTTCAATTCATTTTGCAAAGCGGAAAATGAGCGGACGCGATCATCATCACTCTTAGAAATGCGCTCCTCATTTTTGCGGATATCTTTGCGGATTTCCTCGATTAGATCGCCGATGGCGGACTTTTTGCCCTCTAAATCAACTTTAATTTCATTTTTCTGAGCGCCAAGTATTTCTTTGGCTGATTGCAAAAATTGTTCCGAATTCTGTCTCAAAGCTTCGGTTGATATTCTCGAAATCCGGTCCTCCAGTCCCCTATCCTCAACGCCCGATTTTCTTTTCAGCAAAATATTGACCACTATTGTGCCAACCAAGGTCGCGACAAAAACCGAAACTACAATTAGTATTATATCCATAATTTCCTTTTCTCTATTCGCTTTTTCCTTTTCGCTTACTATTATACCACCCGAACAAAACAAGAACAAGTGGATAAAAAAACTCCCATGATAAGATATGCGACACTGTGACAAATATGGTCGATCGACCATATTTGTCACAGTTAGCTTACTCGGTTTTGACTCTTTTACTTTTTCGGTTTTCCTTATTCTTTAATTTGCTTTGAATTGTTTTCTCGATATTTGTTAGATCGGAGACAATGTAGACAATATACAGCCACACTTTGTATTCCTTTGCCGCAAGTTCGACATACTCACCAATGTTCCGGTTGCAAACCCATAAACTTTTCTGAATTTGTCTAAACCCCATTCGCTTAATTGTTCGTCGAAAGCCGTCGCGGTTTGCCCTTAATTGTTCTGGTATATCAAATGAAACAAATACATGTGTTTTGTCGGTCGGCTTTTTGATCGCGATCCTATCAATAATCAATAATTTTGCTTTGTTTGTAAACCGAATCGATTCGCTGTTGGCGGTTTTTCTAACCTCAATATATCCTCGTCGCTTTAAACCAGAAATCAGCCCGGCGATATTTGCGCAGGTTAATTCTCTCTCGTTTGAGAATCCGCTCATCATTCGGTAAAATTCCTTCCGATCGAAAGCATCTACCAAAGATTCCGGAATTCCAAGAAAAAAATCAATCACTTCAATCGTAAAATTCTTAATTTTTTGTTTCGTCTTTTTTTCCATAAATATATTATATTACTTTTAAAAAGCTGTGACAAATATGGTCGATCGACCATATTTGTCACAGCGTCAGTAATAGAAAATAGGAGTTTTTGTAAGGTATTTGATTTATGTCAATTGGGGTTAGCCCAAAAGTCAAAATTTTACCCGGGCAAAACAAGAACAAGTGGATAAAAATATCCCCTCGGGAATAGATCGGTCTGTTTCTATTCCTAAGGGGATGGGCTCAGTTATTTTTGGGGATTCTCCCCAGGGCATGCTGTAACGCCTTCCGGCCAAATAACATGGCCGTCCACTATGACGAGTTCGGTTGTGCCTTCACGCTCAATCTCCGCCATAGCTTGTTCTGCCAGTTCGGCGTCGATCTTTAGCAAAAGCGCTTGATACAGCTTGTATGCATCCTTCGGTATGATGGCGAGCAAGACTGGCTCCCCTGCATCGCCAACAACCACAATCTCGTCATTCTGCTCTGTCACGAGATCAACGCACTTTGGGTGCCAGCCAAAAAATCGGATAGCTTGATTTCCATGGTCTTCCTCCTTTATATCGGGATGATTTGGTTACAAAAAGAATAGCACAACATCGCTATTTGTCAATGAAAATTGAGGTCATTCAATACTTGCTCTCGGGGCAGATTTCATTATAGGGGCAAAATTGGCAGGTGCGGAGATCGGGTTTGGCGGTCATGTTGCCACTGCGAATGCCGGCAGCGACTTCAAAGATCATTTTTTTAACCTCTTCCAGTTCTTTGATGCTAAATATTTTAGTTCCGTTGAGATTCGATTCGATAAAATGAAGTGTTGTCTTGGGGATAACTTTGTATTTCTCAAACCAGGCCAAGGCATAAATCATCATTTGAGTTGAGTCCTTTATCCGCCGGTCGGCATCTTTTTGGTCTTTGACCGCCGATGTTTTAAAGTCGCGGATTTCGGGAATAATATCTTGGCTCCCACCCCCTCTAGCTCCCCCTCTGGCAGGGGGAGAAATTACCAAATCGTATCTTCCGTTGACTTTGACTTTATTCTCGCTGAATTCAAAAACTTGTTCGACGGCTGAAGGAGCAGTCGGCATTTTCTGATCTTCGTCAAAAAATCTAGACAAGGTCAAAATGCCCTGCTTGTGGCGCAAATCCTCCTGTTCGCGGGTGATGAAGCCGACGTTTTTGAAGGCCTGATTGTAGTCAGCTAAAAGCTGTTCAAGTGTCGGTTTTTGGCCGGCAATTTTACGCGAAAAATAATGGTCAAGGGCGGCATGGATGGCCGTGCCGTACATCAGATATTGATTTTCAAGCAGAGGAATTTTTACGATATGGGCAAAGTAAAATTTCTTAGGACAGGAATAGTAGTCGTCAATTTGCTGGCGGGACAATTTCAGTATTTCGGCGCTAAATTTATTCGGTATTTTGGCCGGATGAGATTCGAGCTTTTTAAACCGTTCAATCTTTTCCAGCGGTGAAAGTTTTTTCTTCAGCTTCTCCGGATTGACTTCTTGAAGTAATTCCAAAACAAATTGAGAGAGTTTTTTGACTCTTTTTCCACCGTAATCATCGGCGGCGGTCAGATACAAATTCTCCTTGGCGCGGGTAGCGGCGACGTAGAATAGCCGGCGCTCTTCCTGCAGATGAAAATCCCCTTCCGGCAAACGCTCGTTGATTAATTCAAGCGGAATCGGTAGTGGGTCGTGTTTCTCTCGTGTCGGAAAACGGTCAGCCACGCAGTTGGCAATAAAGACGACCGGCCACTCAAGGCCCTTTGAGGCATGAGCGGTCAAAATATTGACGGCGTCCAGATCGGGGTCGATATCGGAGCTTTTTGGCTCGTCACCCGCTTCCAAGATCAATTCAAGCATATTTAGAAAGGCCAGCACTCCCCTCTCGTCACTTGAGTGATTAAACTGAGCGATCCGGCCAAAAAACTTGGCGATATTATTTATCTTTAGTTCATTTTCGATTGACGGATCGAGAGTCAGCTTCTTTAAATACGACTTTTCTTTTAAGTATGAATAAAGCACTTCGCCGGCCGGATCGTTTTTCTTTTGGCGATACTTTTGGATATCGTTTGCTAAATTTTCAATTTTCAATTTACAATTTTCATTCAATTCTTCAATTTTCAATTTTTCAATAGAATTTAGGATTGATTGATTCTCTCGTTTCGCTAAAGTAAAATACTCCGATAAAATTTCATGAGGAATATTATAAATATCGCTGGTCGCTAATTCATATAGCGCCAAGTTATCGTCGATATAGACAAGACATTTTAGAAAAGCGATCAACATCTTCACTTCCGGCTGGGAGAAAAGGCCGGAGACGCCGGAAAAAGCATGAGGAACGCCGGCCAGATTGAGGGACTGAATAAATGGTTCGGCATGTGAATTTGCTCTTACCAGAATGGCAAAATCGTTGTACTTAAGTTGTAAGTTGTAAGTTGTAGGTTGTAAGTTTAAGCTCATCAGCTCTTGAATCTTTTCAACTACAATATCGGCCTCGGCTGAGAGGGTTTCGCAGTGGAGTAGTTCGGGAAGACTCCCTCGTTTTGGAGAAATTAATCTTTTGTCAATTTTATTTTGGATTTCCAGCCGATCCGGATTGTTGTGCTGAATGAGCGCATATGATGAATCCAAAATCTCCTGTGTCGAGCGATAATTTTGATTTAAGACGATTTGTTTAGCCTGTGGATAAGTCGAGGTGAAATCCAAAATATTTGAGATAGATGCACCACGGAATCGGTAAATTGACTGATCGTCATCACCGACGACTGTAATATTTCGGTCTTTGGAGGCCAACAATTTCACAATTTCATTTTGGGAAAAGTTTGTGTCCTGATACTCGTCGACCAAAATATATTTAAATCTTTTTTGACACTCGTTTAATATTTTTTTGTTTTCTTTTAGCAATTTGTAGGTCAGAAATAATTGGTCGCCAAAATCAAGATTGCCGGCCTGAATCATCAAATCATTATATCGCTGATATGCATTGGCCAGCTCTAATATATTTTTTGCCTCGCTTCCTGTGTCATCCTCGGGCTTGACCCGGGGATCCAGAACTAGATTCCCGCTTTCGCGGGAATGACAAATCGAGTGAGCATATTCCAGATACCGTTCAGGGCTGATTAGCTCATCTTTTAGCCGCGAGAAATGCGAGAGCATGGCTTGAATGTGACTGAGCGGATTGGCAATCGGACGGTAATAATCAAGATCAAAGGCGTAAATATTTTGTCGCATAAAAATGGCCTGTTCGGTCGCGGTCAGAACCTTGAAATTGGCTGGCAGGCCAAGGTCAAGCGCAAAATCGCGCAGAAGTCGGTCGCCAAAGGCATGAAAAGTCGAAATCCACATGTCGGTATAGCCATAAGGGACTAGCTGATCGACGCGGAGCTCCATTTCGGCCGCCGCTTTTTCGGTAAAAGTCAGGGCTAAAATCTCGGAGGGTTTGGCCAATTTCTGATCGATGAGGTAAGCAATGCGGCGGGTAATGACAGTTGTTTTGCCGGTACCGGCGCCGGCAATAATCAAAAGCGGGCCTTCTCTGTGTGTAACGGCTTCTTTTTGGGCCGGATTTAATCCGTTTAATATACTCGATTTGGCATCAAATAAATCTTGTTGCATAAAACCAATATATGCTAAATATCAAGATTGAGCAATAAAAAAGCCCCTCCAGCGATCTGGAGGGGCGGAGGGCGGATTACCCCACGTGATGGCCGACGGGCAAAGCCTGCGTCGGTACACGGGGCGATCCGGCCGGACCGAGTGATGGAGGAGAACTCCTCCCCAGGATTTTCCTCTTTCACTCGGTGCCGGGTGGTCGGAGAGACAGCAACGGTCAAATGCATGAAATGGGCATTACGCACCGCATCTGGCCAAAATGGCTTATCTCTCCGACTCTTCGTCAATAGTATTATTGCTCTGGGCAGTCATTCTGCCCAGTGAGCGATGCGAGAATCGCATCGGCGACCATTGACGAACGTGATTCAATATTTGGAATGATATCAAATTTACCAAAACTTGTCAATAGCTCGATAAAGTGTCGTCGTAACAAGTTATTATTTAGGGTGCTTTATTATTTAATATTTTTAATCTATTATTTAATTATGCTATGTCCCGAATGCAAAAAATCAGATACCAAGGTGGTCGATTCCCGCGATGATCAGCGCATTGTCCGCCGGCGTCGACAGTGTTTGAAGTGCAATTTTCGCTTTTCTACCTATGAGCACATCGAGTCACCGAGGATAAAAATTATCAAGCGAAACGGTAATGCCGAAGATTATATGCGAATCAAACTGTCTCATGGCATCAAACTGGCGCTTGAAAAGCGCCCGGTCACTCCGACTCAAGTTGAAAATCTGATTGACACGATTGAACACGAGCTGACAAAGCTGAAAAGTAAATTTATCTCCAGCAAGCAGGTCGGTCAAATCGTAATTGAAAAATTGAAAGAGGTTGACGAGGTCGGCTACCTCAGATTTCTATCGGTTTATAAAAGCTTTGGCTCGGCCTCGAAGTTTCAGAAAGAAGCGGAAAAATTGGCAAAAAAATAGCAGGAACAAAGGAAGCAGAGTGGCAGCGAAGCCGCGAAGCAGGGCGGGATATTCTTAATTCTTTATTCTTAATTCTTTATTCTTAATTCTTTATTCTTAATTCTTTATTCTTAATTCTTTATTCTTAATTTCTTAAGGAGTGATTGTGAGCGAGATTATTCAGATCGGAAGCAAGGAAGCATTGGAAAAGGTGATCAAGGGCGACAAGCCGGTACTGGTTGATTTTTTTGCCCCCTGGTGCGGACCCTGCCAGATGATGGGCGCAATGCTGGACGATTTTGTGACGGAGTACAAGAACATTGATAAGGTCCAAATCGTCAAAGTCGATATTGATCAATTCAAGGAACTGGCCGAACAATTCAACGTAATGTCGGTGCCGACTTTTGTTTTCTTTGACAAAGGCAAGTCAGTCGATGTGATGACCGGCCCGCGACCAATGGACGAGATTGAGAGCAAGCTGGATAAGCTTATAAGTAGTAAGTAGTAAGTAGTAAGTTGTAAGTTCGCTGCAAATAGTATTAAGATAAAAAAATATCCATCACATTTGTGAGGATATTTTTTATAGCTTACAGCTTAATTCTTACTACTTACAACTTACTTGAGCTTTCTCCTGATAAATGCCGGCACTTCGAGCTCGTCGTTATCCTCATCTTCCGTCGGTAAATCCATTTTTATTTCCGGCTCCGGGTCGGATTGATTGTTAAAGAAGGAGCGGTCGCTCCGGCGCAATATTTGCGAGGCCGGAATATTGGAAGAAGTATTATCGGGGGTGGCGTAGAGTTTTTTTTGCGGTTTGCCCTGCTCCGATTCAAAACCGGTAGCAATAACGGTGATTTTAACTTCGCCCTGCATCGCTTCGTCGATAATGGCACCAAAAATGATGTTGGCATCGGCATCAGCCGCCTCGGTGATAGCCTTGGCCGCTTCATCAATTTCATACATGCCGAGATCCGGTCCGCCGGTAATATTAAATAAGATGCCTTTTGCGCCGTCGATTGATAGCTCGAGTAACGGTGAGTCAATTGCCGCCCTGGCCGCTTCAATTGCCCGATTATCCCCTGTTCCATGACCGATACCCATCAGGGCGCTACCGGCATCGGACATAATCGCTTTGACATCGGCAAAGTCAACATTGATCAGACCATGATAAATAATCAGATCGGCGATACCCTGAACACCTTGACGTAGGACGTCATCGACGATGCCAAATGCATCAAAAAGCGAAGTTTTTTTATCAATAACTTGGAGCAATCTATCATTTGGGATGGTAATAAGAGTGTCAACTTTTTCTTTCATTTCGGCGATGCCGAGCTCAGCAATTTTTTTGCGCCGGTGACCTTCAAAGGAAAAAGGCTTTGTAACGACTCCGACCGTAAGTGCACCAAGCTCCTTGGCAATATCGGCCACAAAAGGAGCCGCGCCGGTGCCGGTGCCACCACCCATACCACAGGTAACAAAGACCATATCGGCGCCTTTGAGCGCCTCATAGACCTCTTCTTTGTTCTCTTCAACCGCTTTACGGCCAACTTCAGGATCGGCGCCCGCACCCAGTCCGCGAGTTGTCTCTTTGCCGATCTGAATTTTGACCGGCGCTTCATTAAAAGACAACGCTTGCGCATCGGTATTAACAGCGATAAACTCGATTCCGCGCAGTTTCGAATTTATCATTCGAGTAACGGCGCTCCCTCCAGAACCGCCAACACCCACCACTTTGATATTGGCAAAATTGACAAGTTCTGAATTTTTCTCGATCATAAGCGATCCTTATGGACTAAATAGTATGATAGTGTAATACCTTCCGAGTGATATCGGATACCGGTTATGGCAAAATGTTTTTGAACATCGACTTAATTTTGCCAACAAAATCACCCATCCCGGGGATATCGATTCCAGCCGGGCGGCGCGGAGAGGTCTTATCTTTGCCCCAAAGCATCAAACCTATGCTTGTAGAATATATCGGATCTTTCAACTTGTCAATAAGGCCGGAAATTTCAATTTCAGATTCCCCTATTTTGACCGGTAATCGCATACTTTCTTTTGCCATTTCAATAATTCCCTCAAGTTTTGAACCGCCACCGGTCAGAATAACGCCGGCAGGCAAAGTGGTATCGACGCCGGCCCTGGTCATATTGTCTTTCACCAGCGCAAAGATTTCATTTAAACGTGCCTCAACAATCTCGGCTACGTATTTTAAATTGACTGTTCCCTCCTCTGTTTTCGAAATTTTTGATAAATCAATCTCGATTTTGTCATCAATCTTATCAGCCATGGCGTAGGCGTGCTGAGTTTTTATGGTATCGGCCACATCAAGATTTGTCCGTAGGGCGATGGCGATATCATTTGTAATATGCATCGAGCCGACCGGTACGACGCCACAGGTGATTAGCTCCCCTTCTTCATAAACGGCATAGGATGTTGTGCTCGAACCGATGTCGATAATCATGGCGCCGATTTCAATTTGCCTTTTGGAAAGCAAGACCTTGGCCGTAGCAAGCGGAGAAAAAACCAGATCATTGATGGCAAGACCGGCTTGTTCGACGGCGCGTAAAAAGGATTTGGTGCCATTTGAGGAAGCGGAGATGATGTTGGCGTTGACTTCTAGCCGGATGCCGACCATGCCGACAGGATCCTTGATCGTTTCAGTCCCGTCAATAATAAAATTGATCGGCAAAACGTGTAATATCTCGCGATTTGGCTTGCTTGGAATGGCCCGGGCCGCTTCTATCACACGGGCGACGTCTTCGGCAGTGATTTCACCGTCAGGACGGGAAACGGCAATTACGCCACGGCTGATTTCTGATTCGATAAAAGGGCCGGAGATGCCGATAGTGGCATTGTCGATATTAAAACCGGAGGTTTTCTCGGCCTCTTGCAGAGAAGCGGTAATAGCTGAAACGGTTTCTTCTGTGTCGATGATTACGCCTTTGCGCATTCCCTGGTTTGAGGACAAGCCCATACCGAGAATGTCGATAGTCCCATTTTCAAACTTACCGACGCAGGTCGTGACTTTGGTATTGCCGATGTCGACTCCGACTGAGATGTTTGGTTCGCGCCCCACGATCCCTCCAGTAGTAATTAAATATTATAATAAACGAATAATGCAACGGAAAGTATTCTATTATCAGTTTACAACAAATACGGCTTTGTGTGCAATGCTAATATTTCAGAATAAGGGTTTTTATGTGCGGAAGAAATATCAGCAGGGCGACAACGGTGGCGATAATGGCACTAATCAGCACGGCGCCAGCCATGGCGTCCTTGACTCGACGGATAAGCTCATGATTTTCGGGATGAAGAATGTCAAAAACTTTTTCAATCGCCGTGTTAATAATTTCGATGGCAAAGACCATGATAATGGCGATAAAAAGTATGGCCGCCTCAAGACGGGTAACCTCCAAAACAAAGGCCAAAACGCCGACTAGAAGCGTAATAATAGCGTGAACGCGGGCATTTTGCTCGGACTTGAGTAGAAAAATAACGCCACGAATGGCGTTGTCAAAACTGTCGATAAGTTTTCCAAAACTAAACTTTTTATAATTATCAGGATGCTTTACCGCGTTTACGCGTTGTTGTTCTTCTGAGGTCATGTTGCTCCTATTTATTTATGCAGTAACAAGGAACCAGAATCGGGACAAGGTACTAGTTAAATAAAATATTTCCTTCTACTCGTTACTTGTTACTCGTTCCTAACATTTTTTGTTAATTTTTGATTCTGCCTCTCCCCATCCAGCTTCATCCGATTCGTGATCATAGCTGAGAAGGTGAAGAAGGCCGTGTTTAAGCACCTCTTCAATCGACTCTTCTTTCTCCTCAACAACTTCCGGACAAATTACAACGCTGCCGAGTAATCTTATTTTAGCCGAGGGGACAACGATTTGTGGAAATGACAGCACATCTGTCGGCTTATCAATCTGCCGGTGATCTTTGTTCAGCTTGGCAATTTCTGACTTATCGATAAATAATACTTCGCAGTAAGTGTTATCCTGATCAAAAGTGGACAAAACGTGGCCGACGATTTGATCGATATCTCCAGCTTTAGCAGAAACTTTGTTGATTATTTCTACTCTGTTCATCTTGAGAGAGCTTCTTTCACCAATTGGGCAACCATCGCGCCATCGGCTTGCGGACCGGCTTTTTTCATAACGGCACCGATAGTCCAGCCAACATCGGCAACGGAAGTAGCATCAAGGTCGGTCGTGACCTCGCTAATAATTTTTTTCAATTCATCCTGAGACATTTGTGCCGGCAAATACGGTTCTATTAGCGCAATTTCAGCCTTTTCGGTGGCGATCAAATCGTTGCGACCGCCTTTTTCGTATTCGGCGATTGATTCAGCCCTCTGCTTGACTTCTCGACGGAGTAGCTTAACCACGTCTTCATCAGTGGCCTCGGTTTTGCTGGCGATTTCCTGATTTTTGAGCGCACTTTTTATCATCCGCAAAAGCGAGACGCGCGCTTCGTCATGTCCTTTGTATGCTTCGATATAGTCCTTTTCGAGCTGTTCCTTTAGCGTCATAATAATTCTTTGAATTATTCAACAATGGATGGCTAATATTTCTAATGTCTAATGGCTAATAATTTGCTATTAGGACATTCGCTATCCGTTTTTAATTTGGTCACCTACCAGCCGCGTTTCAGTTTATTAATTTCCTGACGGCGAATGGCGGATTTGCGGCGTTCACCGCGGTTAACTTCTTTTTCAAAAAAGCGTCGTTCTTTGGCTACCGTCAAAACACCGCTGAGCTGAACTTCACGGTTAAAACGGCGTACCATGACGTCGACGCGTTCCTCACCTTTTCTTTTTACTTCGACCAACTAAAATCACCGCCTTCCGGGAATTCAGAGAGTTCTGAACAGATTAATTACGCTTCAGATTATATTATAAAATGACCGAAAAAACAAGATAGGCCGGTTTAAGTCAAATCTCCCAATTTGTTTCCGCCCAATATGTGGAGGTGGATGTGACCGACTACCTGTCCGGCATCAGAGCCGGAGTTAAAAACGAGCCGATAACCGGTTTTATCAATCCCTCGCTCTTTAGCGATATCGCGAGCAGCCAGAATCATTTTAGAGATTAAGTCGGCGTCGCTGTCATTTATGGCCGTGACCGAAGGAATATGGCGCTTTGGGATTAATAAAATGTGAATTTTTGCTTTTGGATTGATATCGTCAAAAGCAATAAAATCATCGTCTTCAAATCGAATTGCTGACGGAATTCCTTTTCGAGCAATCTTGCAAAATAGGCAATCCATACATTCCTTTTCCCCTCTCCTTCCAAAGGAGAGGCGTAGGTGAGGTTAGATTATTTTTAACCTCATCTAACTTCTCCTCTCGACTTCGCTCGAGGCAGGCTCTTGTAAAGGAGAAGGATTAATAGCTGATTAAATTACGAATTTTTCCAATAAACGGATTAACGGAGATTTGCGCCGGTAGCGGCGACGGATTCGCGGTTTTCGGATTATGTCATCACCAATAAGAGTCGGCCACGACTCTTTGAGCCATTGATTTTGTAGTTTTAGCTGAGAGCCCAATCCCCTCTTCTTGAGCTCATTATCGACAAGACTGCCACGATGAGGATGACGAGTTAGTTGACTGAGTGGCGAGGCAAAGCCGTGGACATAGTGGCAGAGCTCGTGACCGATCGTCGCTTCAATCACATATTCCGGCACGGCTTCATCTTTGAAATATTGAGTCATGTGGATAATCGTATCAGAGCTTTTATCGCGTCGGCGGATTTGGCGGATGCTGGCCAGCCGTCTTTTTGAGTACCGGCCGAATAATATATGTATTTCGTTTGGTCTCTCAACATCGCTAAAATGTTCCCGCCAAATTGCCTCCATCTTTTCTTTTAAATAGATATTGTCGCGCATAAGCAAATCTTATACCAAAATGGATAGTAAATTCCAGAGCTAAATTTGCAAGCTATTAACATTACGACAAAATTGGGGTATAGTAAGTCTATCATTTTACGCATAAGGAGGTAGAAATGTGCGTACAATAGTGATAACGGTCACTGCCACTGCTATTTTTGTAGCGTTGGCTCTATGCGGGTGTAGTACAGGCCCAAATCCGCCACCGCCAAAAGTCTCGTTAGCGGTCAATCGTTCCGGCGGGGTTCGCACTGTCACGTTGACCAATGACAGCGCCATGACAGGCACCTTTGCGGTCTGCGCTCGACGGTCAGACAAAGGCCTCATCTTAGAGGCCGTTGATCAGTGTACCTTCGCAAAATGCGCCGAAGTCAATCTTGGCGCATACTCGGTGGTCGCCGGAACAACCGAGATTTACTGCGAGGGCAGATGGCTCACCCCGCAAGGAACACGTGAGGATATCAGCCCTGGGTTTGCAGTTCAAATTAATCCGGGACAAGGGTCTTTGTTCCGATTCGACGTTGCTCCTGCCCTCAATCTGGGGGCAGGAGGATTTTTTAATAAGTAAATGATGACGAAAAATTAATTACCTTTCCTGCTTGATTTGTTAGGGCAAGAGAGATTAGATATACACCATGGGAAAGAGCACTACCATTAGACTTTTCCCCGTTCCAGATAATAGTTTTGGCCGGATTTAATGCCGCCATTTGACTACTGCTCAATGTTCCGCCCGCCCCAACCGCACTACCAAGTATAGATCTGATTGTCCATGTTAAGCTAAGTGGCTTGTACAGTTCGTCATTGCCATAAACTATATTATAGTTACTGCCAGCTTTATTTACAGTAATAGTAACCGATGGTAATTTATTACATGAATTATTTGCCACCGCTGTTTTGGTTGGGTTGGAATCATCGCAATCCTCTACGGCAATGGCTGCGGCCGGACAGGTTGACGGTTTCGGACCAATCCCCCATGAATAATATCCATCACCATCGTTGTCAACACAGGCGACTGAGGGTATTGGGGTTGTCCCGACCGGGTGGACGTCGGCGGAGGGGCTGTCAAAGTGAAATGGAAAAGTATCTACCACTGTGGCCTTGATCCCTAATATCGATGCAGACCAGGCCATACCGCCTGTTTGATAAAATAAATATCCGCCATCTGAGGTATTACAATTTTTGTTCCACTGATTGTCGTCGAGACTAATGGAACCAAGAGTTGAAGCCGGACAGCTCAGGTCGATTCCGGCTGGAGCCGCGTCCATCGGATATGTATTTTCCGAAACGGTTGTGATAGTTGTCGGTTGCTGATTGAGACAGTCCATAGACCAAGCGCCGGACTTGCTGTTATATTGCAAATCCTGAAAATCGCCATTACCGGCCGGACAGGTAAAATTGTAATTTGGCAGAGGATCAAGATTGATGTAGAGAGTTGATTTTTCTGAACTAGCCGTGCTAGTACCATGGCAAAGCTTCATCGGAGTGCCGTCAGGTCCGAGAATAATGAAGTTGGATAGTAGTCCATCCGGGCATTTCGTATCGGCTACCAATGGGTTGGCAGGGACATTTATCGACTGACCCGATACCGTCTGGGTTTGTGTTTTGCTACATTCGATTTGCCAAGTTCCGTCTGAGTCCTGCCAAAATCCGGTCGGAGTTTCTCCTGCCTCGGGGCATTTATCGGTCGGCGCAACTGCGAGCGGAGTATGAGTCTCGGTATATTTGGGCGTGCTCATATTAAGATTTGTGCCCCACGAAGAGCCCCAGCTGTTTTTTATAATCCAAGTTAGTTTATTATCAATCGTTGTCCAGCCGGCGACTAGCATGACATGACCAAACTCCCCAAATCCGGCGGCAATCGGACCATATTTCATTATCTCATTCATCAGATCATAGGAATGTCCGTTAATCGAGCCGGGATAGTTACCGGCAACATCAACAGGATGACCGGTCTGAGCATTTTCCCAGCCTTGTGGCGTAGCCGGCTGATTTATTGTGCAAGACTGGGTATCATCAGCGGCTTTATATGGATTTAGCGATTCATCCATTAGCGGAGTGCTGACAAATTTGCCCAGTAACTGGTTGCCGAAACCGCTATTGCAACCGCCAGAGCCACACATTGCCTGTTGTTCGGAGAGATCGGCGTTGATGTGTTGATTATATTTAATATTTATAGCCGCTTCAATTTGAGCCACGGCCGCAAAGGCATAGCACGAGCCACAGGTCGATTGATTTTTAATGCTGGTCAGCCAGTTTTGGCCGTCCCGATTCGTCCAAGTAAATTCAGAGGGAAATCGATCAGCCGGAATGGTTGGAGCGGCTTCCGGGCGCATTGTCAGATATCCTGAATTGTAGGAGTCTATCATTTGCGTGTTGGCAGACAGATATTTTGTGCCAAGTTGATTGCTCCGAGCTGTGTATGTTTGCGTCACGCGATCGTTCATCGCTACTTTTAGGTTGAGATTGTGCTTGGCGATATATGTGTTTAAGCCACTGATAATATTGTTGGCCGCCGTCGAACGGTAGATGGCGTTGACCTGGTCTCGGGCATTTTTGGGTGATAATCCGCTTGCGGTTTTGGCTGAGATCATGGCTCGGGTTTTCGAATCCAATTTGGTTTCTTTCAAGACCAGTGCTATATTGCTGATGCTCCACTGGGAATCCTGCGCGTAAATTATTAAATTCTGCGGCTTAATATTGTCCAAAGCGGCTGTTTCCACCGGCAGATTGTCAAAGGTGAAAGTGCCTTTGCCGGCAAAATTATATTTTTCCGTTACCAAATTTTCCGATCCGTCGGTGCCTTGCAAGACCACGTTGATGCCGGCCGTGTCGGTCAAAAATTGACCACTGCCGCTAATTTTTATGCTTTGGAGCGATTTGTCAATTTGGCTATTTAAAGGGATTACACTTTTGACATAATCAATCCCGTAAATTTTAGTGCCGTTTGCGTCATAACCGATCATCGTAGTCGAAGTTGATTGCACAACTTCATTAACCGAGAAAGAATCAATTGCACCGGCAAAATCAGAATTTGCGCATTTAACGACGGGCATTACAACCAGTGAGCCGGAAACGAATGAATTTGAAGTGGCAACGATTTGACTGACAATAGTCCAATTGGAATTGCTAATATCGGAAGGTAAAATCGGCCTGTCCATCGATTTGTTTATAATCGATAGACCGCTTCTCTCTTTCCACTCCATGCGCATTTCAAATTGTTGACCGGTGATGGTGCCCTTCATACCAAAGGAGACGCTGTAGGTCTTGTTTGGCAAAGATTTTGCAATACTGTAATTGTTTATCAGAGCCTGACATGTGCCACTGACAGAGTGGATTCGTGTCGTACCGCTTCTGAGCGCCAACACTTGCGAACCGCTTAAGGCCTCGGGGTCGTTTTCGGTCGTTCTGCCGAGGACGCGACTTGACGCATCAAAGTTATCGGCCAAAAGTACGGTCGAGCCGCTGTCAGCCTTGTATTTTGTAATAAATAAAAAAGTACTGACCGAGATAATCGCAATGACCGCGATAGAGATGATCAGCACTGTATGTTTGCTCAAAAAAATGCGCATTTCCCTCCCCTGCTAATTATTTAGATTATTTACATTATACTTTAAAATTTAGTCAAAACGCCATATCGCCGGCTAAAGTAAAAATCACTCGGCAGATAATTAATAGCATATGTTGTCATCCTCGGGCAGGCGTAGCCATGACCCGGGGATCCAGCTACTTTTATTCTGGATTCCCGATCAAGTCGGGAATGACAGTGAGTGGTTATCGAAGCCGCTCTTGACGCATTATAAGTATAATGTTAGTTTGATGGTGCCCAAAAACTATACTACGGGCAAGGAGGTGGCACTAGATGCTACAATACAGTAACCCTCGCACCGACATCTTGGAGCTGTGTGCTGCGGTCAAAGCCGCATTTGACTTTAAGACCCAACATGAGGGGCAGATGCAGGCAATCTTGGCGGAGGTAGCGAAGGAAACACACGCGCTGGAACCATGGTTGCGTGTTAATGTGTTCGAGTTTGCTCGTCTGGCGCTTTCAAAGCCGGAGTTCGCAGCGGTTGGTAGAGAGTTAGAGGCGGCAACCCGAAGGCATCAAGAGCTGAGCAACCGTCTCTTGGCGATCCTCGACGTTCGTCGGCGAGATCCCTTTCCTGGCGATATCCCTGAACTTTGTAAGGCCGTTATTGAGGCATCGCTTACATGCGGAAATGGCAGGATACCGTGGCAAGCGGTGGCCTTTATCTGGACGCAACTTGTTTTGCTCCCGGATGCATCGATGAAATTGCATGATGCTGACGCTCGTTTGATCGAGTGGCTACGACAGTTTGGTCCGGGTGCTGATTGGAAGATCCATTTCCCCGATGGATTTGACGATCAGGACGATCCGAAAGAGTGGCCGGTAATCACAAACGCCTTAGCGCGGGAGGCGGACAAGATCGTCGTCGATCCTCTTGCCGGGTTGGATCCTTTCTCTGGGGATGCCGAGGAGCCGGTATTGTTTATGCTCTATAAAGAGCAATTGCGTCGTCCGCCACATGGCTGACAACCAGTGGCGCGCTCCTACGTCCGATCGCAGAATCAAATCTGCGGTCGGACATTTTTATACATTTTAGGACTTACGCGTTTCAATATTACTGCGTCATCCCAAACTTGATTTGGGATCCAGATATTACTTGACTGGATTCCCGCCTACGCGGGAATGACATCAAGCGCGTAAGTTCTACATCTTTAACTTTTTATTCATGAACCAGAAAATATATTATATAGTTTGGCATTGTGTATTCCTCCCCTTGATAAGGGGAGGTTAGGTGGGGTTGAATAATTGTTCAAATTTAAACCGCCTCTGCTTTCTCGTTTTTAAGCTGTGGGGATAAAACCAATATCTTTATCTTGCCCTGTGACAAATATGAACGGCCGTTCATATTTGTCACAGATTTTCGACGGCTTTCATTGAGATATTCATTTCAATACGTTGTCAAGTTTTTTTTCTGTTGCAAGTCAGCTACATGTTCCCCTTAACTATTCAGCGATATGTTCCCGGAAAGAGAAGTCCTGCTGTTAGTTTTTAGATAATTTTCTTTTAATTTCCAAAGTACAAATCAGCTCATCC
>Ga0118677_10002447_pt1 | contig 37343 bp, 37 predicted proteins | sample AliMusrvi5mmetaG_FD_86154 | JGI IMG/M metagenome (GOLD analysis project Ga0118677, IMG submission 86154) | reverse complement strand
GCTCCAACCAATCCATCGGAGCGGCGATCACGGCGCTCAACGTCATCATCGCTGAATCCCTCGAATACGTCGCCACCGAGCTGGAAAAAGCCGCTCCCGGCAAGCTCAACGAGGCGATCCAGAGCGTGCTCGAGAAGATCATCAACGAACACGGCCGCGTTATCTTCAACGGCAACGGCTACTCCGACGAATGGCATGCCGAGGCTGCGAAGCGCGGTCTGCCCAACCTCAAGACCACCGTGGACGCCCTCCCGGCTTACACCTCGGCCTCCACGGTTGCCGCCTTCGAGAAATTTGGCGTGCTCACCAAGCGCGAACTCGAAAGCCGCGAGGAGATCGCGTTTGAACAATACGTCAAGAGCGTGAACGTCGAAGCCAACCTCGTCCTCGAGATCGGCAAGACGATCATCTACCCTGCCGCCGTCCGCTACCAGGGCGAACTGGCCGATACCGCCGCCAAGCTCAAAGCTGTCGGCGTGGAAGGCTGCATGTGCACCCTCAATAAGGTCGTCGATCTGACGAAGGAACTGCAAGGTGCGCTCAAGAAGCTTGAGGAAGTCCACGGGCATGAGACCGCCGGTGGCGTTCATGACCATGCCAAGCATTACTTGGAGGAAGTCATCCCGGCAATCCTGGCCGTTCGCGCCCCAGCCGACGCGCTCGAAGGCCTCATCGCCGACGACCTCTGGCCGCTGCCGACCTACCAGGAAATGCTCTTCATCAAGTAAGCGCCCCGCGTTTACCTGAAAAACAAGCAACCTGAGAAAAATAGCAAGGGCCGTTCCGAAAGGGACGGCCCTTTTTTCCGGCCCGAATTTCGCGGCTTGCAAACTGGGGCAAGGAGGAGATGATTTAAGAAAATGGGCCCTGGATTTGTGATTTTAGTATGGCTGATTCTGGCGGGCATCTACGGCGCTTTGGTCCTCGTCTTTCTGGGGCTCTGGCTGTACGGAAAAAAGAAAAACTGGCGTTGGCTGAAATGGCTGGCCGGAATCCCCGCCATGGGGATGACCCTTGCAGCGGTCAGTGGGGTCAGCCTGCTGATTTACGGAGTGATTGACGGTTGCCATCCATCAAGCGTCTTTAGGAACACCTTTGGGACCGCTCCCTCAGCCCAAATTTCGGAACTCAAGAGTGACCTTTATTGGTTTGCCGATACCGGCAGCGTGTATTTGCGGTTCAAAACGATCCCGGAAGAATTCCAGCGGTTGATTCCCGAGGGGCTCGCGAAAGCAACGCAAAAAGAAATCAGCGATCTGTCATTGTTCTATCAGGATGGCAGCCCGTCTTGGTGGAACTGCCAAGTCAATGCTCATTGGATTTATTATCTCAGGGAAGACCATCGGCATGGGTCCAAAGACGGCCCATCCAAGAAAGGCTTTTACAGCGAAACGGAGATTTTCGCGTATGATCCCGAAACCCAAACGGCTTACTACCATTTTTCCGGCATTGATTGATTTACCTATCTTTTTCTTCGTGCCTTCGTGTGATATTTTTGGTCCCGCCCATTAAAATCCTGCCATGATTCCTGACAACGCTCCCGTCCCCCTTTCCCCGCTGCACAGCATTGAGATCGCCGAGGGCTTGCGCTACCTGCTGACCGCCCCGCGCGACAAGGATTTCACCATCCGCTCCATCGCCCGCAAGGCAGGCCCCGACGGGCGCGAACTCGTGAAGATGGAGCTCGTCATTGCCGGTTGGCAGACCCGCCATGCTCACCCGCTGGCCGAGCGTTACCCGGTCCATTTCGTTAAATCCTACCATCCGTGGAGCTTCCACGGGGATCCGCAGGTCGAGTTTGACAACCACCGCATCGCCGCAGAAATCCTCGGCGCGCCAGAGCCCATCGGCTGCGACGCCAACACCTTCCGCTCCGCATTCCTGCCGGGCCGCCCGTTGAGCCGCATCTCCCCCTTCACCAACGTGGAACCGCAGGAAAGCTGCCTCGGCATTGCCCAGCAGACCGACCCCGCCGCGCTCATCGGCCTCTGGAAGCTGGCCGAGGAAGCCTTCGCGCAGGTGCAAAAACTCCACGCGCAGAACTTCTTCCACCGCGATCTCGAGCTGCACAACCTCATCGTCTGTTCCGCGCCCGTGCGCGTCTTCCTCATCGACTTTGAAAGCGCCACGAGGGATTTTCACGGGACGGAGGAGGAGCGGGAGGAACTGTGCTTCAACGACCTGGCGGAACTCCTGCGCCTGGCCATCTACCTCCAGAGCGGCTTGGGCCGCCAGGAAGGCCCGTTCGCGGAAGCCTCGCTCGCCGCGCTGCCCCGGCTCTTCCGCGCCGCCTCCCTTTCCACGTTTGCCGCGCGGCTGGACGCCGCAGACCGCCGCGCGGTGGGCGGGTGAATAGCTCCGTCTACTTCGGCTTGATCCCCAGATGCCGCAGCAGCAGCGCCGGGCGTTCGCTGTGGAAAAGCTCGTCGCGCCAGTTGGCGCTGTAGCCGGCGCCCTCGTAGTCGGCGATGATTTCGTTGAGGTAAATTTTTTCGATGCGCCGGTCTCCGAAGCAGCGGATGTTCATGGCGTAATCGGCCATCGTTTTGAACCGGGGCTCGAAAAGTCCCTGGCGCGCGAAAATCCGGCGGTCGTAAAAAATGGCCTGCTGGCAGGGGGTGCGCTTGCGGAATTTCTCGGGCGTCCACGGGCCGTCCCATACGACGTTCTTATCCTGCATGAACACGTCGCCATAGACGAAGCCGATCTTGCCCGTGGGCAGGTGCGGGGCGACGCGCTCCAGGACGCCTTCGCGCGGGCAATCTCCGGCACCCAGAAAATAGAGGTAGCGCCCGGTGGAGAGGGCGATGCCTTTGTTCATCGCGTCATAGACGCCCCGGTCCGGCTCGGAAATCCAACGCAGGTGGGCCTCGTTGGCGCGCAGCACGTCGAGCGTGGCATCGCGGGAGTCCCCGTCCACCACGATCAACTCATACAGTTCGCGCGGCTGCCGGAGCACCGCGGCGATGGAGCGCTCCAGCTTTTCCGCGCAGCGGAACGACGGGATGATGATGGAAAAGAGCGGGCCGTTGAGGTTCACCGGCTCGGGCTCGGGTTGGAAAAACTCGGCCAGCCTTTGAAGGAGTGTGGTAAGTGCCATAGGGTGTTACTTCTTTGCGCGCGCGGCGGCGGCGCACGCCGGGTATTTGCGGGCCATGGTCCAGGCGTCGTAATGGCGCTCAAAGAGCAGGTTCCATGCGTAACGCAGCGGGTTGTAGGCCGCGCGCGCCTCCCGGAACGCCTGCAAATGCGCCAGCGCAAGCCGCGCGGGGGAAAACTCAGCGGCCCGTGCGCGCCCGCGCTCCGACAGCGCCGCACGCAAGGCGGGAGAGCCGCAAACGCGCTCGATGACGGCGGCCATCTCCGGCGCGGAATGGGGATCGAAATTCTCCACGGCATCCCCGCCCACTTCGGGCATGGAACCGGCGCGGGAGGCCGCGACCGGGCATCCCGCGGCCATCGCCTCCACCAGCGGCAGCCCGAAGCCCTCGAAGAGCGAGGGAAACACCATCATCTCCGCGTGGTGGTAGAGCCAGGCGAGCTCCTCCGGTGTCACATAGCCCGCAGGGAAAACACGGTCGGCCACGCCATACTCGGCGGCTTTTTGCATGACAGGGTAGCCACCGTCCACATCGTGCCCGGTCAAGACCAGCCGCAGATCGAGCCCCTTTTCCACCACCAAAATCCGCAGCGCGCGCAACAGGCCTTCGTGGTTTTTGTGCTGCCAGCGGTTTGCGGGGTAGAACAGGTATTTTCCCTCCGGCAGCAAAGCGGCGGGACGGCGCCCGGTCTCCCCTGCCCTGAAATAAAGCGGGTCGGCGCAAAGCGGTGCGACGCTTATTTTATCGGATGATATACGGTAGTGCTCCGAAATGGTCTCCCTGGAGAAATGGGAAATCGTCAGCACGCGGTCCGCCATCCGTGCCGAGCCGCGGTAATGCCACTCGCGGGTAAACTTTTGCTCCTGCGAAAAGAAGTCCGGAAAAAACACCTCCTGGTTGTCCGGGATCGTGACCACGGTGGGGAGCGACAGGGGGCGCGGGGTCAGGATGACGAACGGGGAGAAGTAGAGATCGAGCCCCTTGAGATGCTTCGCAACACGGGAGGCCCGCCCGAGTTCCACGGCGTTTCCACGCCAGCGCGAGGAGGGGAGCTGGGAGAGTTCGGCCACGTTCCCGGCGTTGTGGAAGAAGACGTATTCGTTCTCGTCATCGTGCGCGAGCAACTCGGTGAAGAGACTCAGGAAATATTGGCGCATGCCTCCAATGTTCGCCTTGAGCGGAAAGCAATGGACGCCGATTCGCATGGGACGTTGTGGGTTGTGCGGCCCTTCCGGGCCTGCGAGGGCGGTGGGGTTAAGGCGCCTGATCGGATCCGGCTTTCTCGCAGGCCGCCAGTTCCATATCCGCCTCCACCATTTCACGCACGAGTTCCTCGAAGGTGCGCCGGGCGCGCCAACCGAGGGTTTGTTGGATTTTAGCCGGGTTGCCGACGAGCTGCGTCGGTTCCGCCGGGCGCACGAGGGAGGGGTCCGCGACCAGGTAGCGCTCCCACGACAAGTCCACCGCCGCGAAGGCCGCTTCCACGAAATCCTGAACGCTGTGGGTCACCCCGGAGGCCACGATGTAGTCGTCGGCGGTGGGGTGCTGGAGCATCATCCACATCGCCTCGACATAATCCCGGGCGTGGCCCCAATCCCGGCGGGACTGGGTATCCCCCAGTGTGAGATTCTCGGCCAGGCCCAGCTTGATCCGCGCCACGGTGCGGGTGATTTTGCGGGTCACGAAGGCCTCGGCGCGGCGCGGAGACTCGTGGTTGTAGAGAATGCCATTGCAGACAAACAGGCCGTAGCTCTCCCGGTAAACCTTGGCGATGTGCGTCATGAATGCCTTGGCGCAACCGTAAGGGCTGGTGGGCTGAAAACGCGTTTCCTCAGTCTGTGGAATTTCGACAGCCTCGCCGAACACCTCTGCCGAGGACGCGAGGAAAACCTTCGCCGGGGCGGGCATGGCGCGGCAGATTTCCAGCAGCCGCAAGGGGGTCATCGCCAGCTCATGGCACGTCGCTTCGGGAATCTCGAAGCTCCGCCCCACATGGCTCTGTCCGCCGAGGTGATAGACTTCCGAGGGGCTCACTGCGCGGAATACATCGCCCAGCGTTGCGTCGGCAGTCAGATCGCCAAAATGAAAGCACAGCTTCTTTCCATCAGACCGCGCGTTCTCCACCATGCGGCGCATCACCGGGTGCGCGAGGTCTCGCTCCTGCCAGGCCAGCCCGTGAACCTCGTAGCCCTTGGAAAGCAGCAACTCGGCCAGATAGGAACCGTCCTGGCCGGTGATGCCGGTGATGAGTGCTATGGGGTTTTGCGGGGGGGCAGTCTGCATGGGGGTTCGGTCTTAAATTGCGGATTCTTTCAGGAAAACGTGCGCGAATCCAACCCTTTCCTGTTCTCCTACGGCCTGTTTTTTCCACGAGGCGATGCGGGTCTTTGCCCCTTTTGCCGCTCTTTGCTTTGTGGGGAGGGGCCCTGAGGCTTCTTTTTGAACTCGTTTCCGCGTTGGGACTGGGGGCGTCTGACCTCCGTTGGGTTTTGCCGCTGGGTTTTCTCACGCGCCTCCTTCTGCCCGCCTTTCCGAGCCTCCTCGGGAGCCGGTTGGAAATCGATCTGCTGCTTATACATGTCCACCTTTGCCACGGCCACTTCCATGCGTTCCCCGGCGGCGAAGACGCGATTTTTCTTGCGGCCCACGAACCGCATCCGGGCCTGGTCATAGACGTAGAAATCATCCGAGAGCGCGGAGACGTGGACGAGCCCGCTGACGAGAAACTCCGGGAGTTCGACCACGAGCCCGTAGTTGCGCACGTCCAGGATGACGGCGGTGAACTTTTCGCTGCGCGCGGCGGCCATGGCGAAAAACTCGATCTTCTTGAGCTGCACGGAGGCGCGTTCCGCGTCGGCGGCAGTGCGTTCGGTCTGAGAGATGTGCTCGACCACGGCGGGCATGTCTGCCGCGGCGAGGCGCTGGCGGCGTTCGCCGATGTGCCCGAGCACGCGGTGCACCACGAGGTCCGCGTAGCGCCGGATGGGGCTGGTGAAGTGCGTGTAGTTCACCTTGGCCAGGCCGTAGTGGCCGAGGGACGCCGTGCCATAGACGGCGCGCTTGAGGCTCTTGAGGAACGCGATTTTCAGCGCGTATTCCTCCGGCTTGCCCTTGATGGCTTCCAGCAGCCGCTGCACTTCCGCGCGCACGGTGAGATCTCCCACGCGATAGTTGTACACGCGCACCAGCTCCCGGTATTCGGCGAGCTTCTCGGGGTCCGGGCTTTCATGGACGCGGTAAACGGAGGGAAAATTCTTGTTCTTGGTCTCCTTTGCCACGGCTTCGTTGGCCGCGAGCATGAACTCCTCGATGAGCTGGTGGGACATGTCGTTCTCGATCTTCTCCAGCTTCACCGGCTTGCCATCCGCGTCCAGCCAGACCTTGACCTCCGGGAAATCGAGGTCGAGCGACCCGGAGGCGAAGCGGTTGCGGCGCAGCAGCGAAGCGAGTTCCCACGCCAGCCGGATGTTTTCCGTGACGGCGGGCGGGATCGTCTCGGTGCGGTCCGGCACCGTCAGGGGCAGCGGGTCCGGCGTTTTTCCAGATAATATCGCATAAGCCTGCTTATACGTGAGCCGCGCGGCGCTGCGGATGACGCTCATGGAAAACCGCGCGCTCTTCATCTTGCCGCCGCGGGTGAACTCGATGAACGCCGAGCGCGTGAGCCGTTCCACGCCCGGCTTGAGCGAGCAGATGCCGTTGCTGAGCCGCTCGGGGAGCATCGGGATCACGCGGTCCGCCAGGTAAACGCTGTTGCCGCGCTCGAAGGCTTCCTTGTCGAGCGCCGTGCCGGGGGCCACGTAATGTCCCACGTCGGCGATGTGGACGCCCACGCGCCAGCCGCCCTCGGTCTTCTCCACCTGGATCGCGTCGTCGAAATCGCGCGCGTCATCCGGGTCGATGGTGTAGATGAGCGCCCCGCGCAGATCCTCGCGGCGGGCCAGTTCCTCGGGCGCCACCTGCTCGGCAATGCGGTGCGCCTCCTCCAGCACCGCCACCGGGAAATCCGTGGGCAGGTGGTGCTTGCGGATGATCGAAAGCATGTCCACGCCGGGCGCGGACGCAGCCCCGAGCACCTCGATGATCTCGCCCTCGGGATTGATGTGGCGGGATTTCCATTCGTCCAAATGCACCACCACCTTGTCCCCCACCACCGGCGGCTTGGGCAGCGGCGCGGCGCCGGGATGCACGTAGATGTCGTGCATGATACGGGGATCATCCGGGATGACGTAGTAAAATTTCTTGCTCTGCTGGAGCGTGCCCACGAGCGTCTCGCTCGCGCGCTTGAGGATGCGGATCACGCGTCCCTCGCGCCGCTCTCCCGCCGTGGGAAGCCTGCGCCGGAGCCGTTCCACGCCTTCCAGCCCCTCGTGGATGATGCGGGCCACCACGCGGTCGCCGTTCATCGCCGTCCAGGAGTTCTCACTCGCGATGTAGAGGTCCGGCTGGCCGGGGCGCTCGCTTAGCAAATGCGCGTTGCCGCTCGTGTGCACCTGCAAAACGCCGGTCACAAGTTCCGCCGCCTCCGGCAGCACATAGCGGTCCTTTCGGATGCGGGCGATCTCCCCGCGTTCCTCCAGGTCGCGCAGAATGTCGCGAATCTGCACGCGGTCATCGGGGGAAAGCCCCAGCTTCTTGGAGAGCTCGACCTTGTCGAGCGGTTGGTAGCGCGGCGAACGCATCAGCGCGAGAACGCGCCCGGAAAGGTCTTGCGGTTTGGTGCTCATGGCAAAGAGGCCTCCTGCAACAGAAAAATCATGCCGCAGTTTACACGGTTCGCGAGGAATGGGAATAAGATACGTGGGGGCGGTGCACGGAGGAAAAATCCATCAGGAAATCAGGTAAAATCAAGGAAAGGGGAAGAAGAGAGGAAGACATCCACAGATTTCGCAGATTTACACAGATTTTTCGGAAAAGAAGTGCGTGTCACCCGGAGGATGGCAATTCCGGGATCAAGAGCTCAGAAGAAGAACCCTGGGAGGAGCTTTGGAAGTCATGCCAGTTTTAAAGCGGTGCTCGAAACGAATTTTTCTCGTTCCCAAACTCCATTTGGGAACGGCCTTCTCTGGGCAACTCGATTGCCCTCCTGGTGCTCCCCTCGTTCCCACGCTCAACTTGGGAATGGGAATTTCCGTGTGGGATTTTGAATCGGCGCGAGCACAAGTCTTTGTAATTACTAGACTTGCGGGCCGATTTCAATCCCGGTTTTCGTGGGCCGTTTGGGGCGGCCTTTGTCGTGTCTGACAAAAAATTGACAACACGACTAAAAACATGAAATCACCCATTGAAATCAGCAATGGACGCGAGAGCGTCAAAATCTACAAGGGCACGAACCGGGGTCGAGCCTATTTTCAAATCTCCTACTACCGAGCCGGGCGGCGCGAACGCCGGACTTTCTCGGATAAGGAAAAGGCGAAGCAGGAAGCGAAGGTCATCCTCGGGCAACTCGCCTCCCACGGCGAAGCCACTGCGGAGGCGATCCGAACGACGGACATTGAATCCCTCGTCGCCGCCCGTGCGGCGCTGGACGGGCTGTCATTGCCCCTCCACTTGGCCGTCGAGGGATTTGCCGGGGCGGTGCGACAGTTGGGCAAGCCAGTCGATCCGTTTGCCGCATTGCACGAGGCGGTCACGTTTTACATGAAGCACCACCCCGTTGGCTCCAAGCGGATCAAATTGGAGGAAATGGCAAAGCGATACCTTGATTCGCGCAAACTCCTCGGGCTTTCCGATGGACGGGTCAACGCCGTCTCGGTGGCGCTGAAGGGTCTGCTCAAACAGTTTTCACCGGAAGAGCGCGACCTGCCTGCGGGGCGGGAAATCGCGCAATGGCTGGAGAAAAAATATCAATGCCCCGGCACGAAAAATTCCTACCTCAAGACGTTCAAGGCGTTTGCCGCCTGGGCGGTGAAAGAGAAGCTGGCAACGACGCAGACGATCACGGGGTTGGAGTATTGGAAGGATGTCGGGGGAGAAATCGAGGTTTACACCCCGGAGGAACTGCGCGTCATCCTTGGCAAAGTTCCCACGGTGGCGGTTCCGTTCGTGGCCATCGGCGCGTTCGCAGGGATGCGGGCGTCGGAAATCAATCGTCTGGACTGGATCGAGATCAATCTGGAACGCGATTTCATCCTCGTGGGGGCAACCAAGACGAAAACGGCGGCCCGGCGGTTGGTGCCAATTTGCCCGAACTTGAAAGCATGGCTGGCAAAGTATGCGCGGGAATCGGGGCCGGTGGTGCCGTTGAGCGATAGCCGGGTCAACCAGCTTCTCCGAGAACCTGGCATCCCGCGAAAGCAAAATGCGCTACGCCATTCCTACATCAGCTACCGGCTGGCGGCGATCAATGACACCCCTCGGGTGGCTCTGGAGTGCGGCAACAGCCCCACGATCATTTTCAAGCACTACCGGGAACTGGTCGCGCCGGAGGCGGCGAAGGCATGGTTTGAGATCATGCCGGAATGAACTGGGTTCGGCCCATGCCGCATGTTGACACGGCGGCATGGGCATGAACATCGACGAACAAATTTCAGAAATCATGACCTTGAAGGAAACAGCGGCATACTTCCGCTGCTCCGAGCGCCACATCCAAAACCTCATCGTGAGAGGGCTTCCGCATTTCCGCTTGGGCTCACTGCTGCGGTTTCGCCGGGAGGACGTGCTGGGCTATCTAGCGGGCGACCGGCGGCGGATTCGCCACAAGCAGCGTCAAGCGATTGCAGAAAACCTTGGGTAATCCCCGTTCATTTGGTCGCCGTTCGAGATGGTTAGGAAAGCCCTCGCCTCCGGTTTACAGAAAACGGGAGGGGTTCGTCTTGCGAATTTTGTATTTTTCTGGAAGGATCGTTGCAACACCTTTCATTTGTCACTCAATCTAGGAACCAGCCCCAGCCCCCCTACAGCCCGCAGACACCCCCGGAACAGTGCGAGAACAACTAGCCATTACCGATGCCTAATCTTTCATGGACTGAAGTTCGCGACCGCGCAATCGCTTTTTCGCGCGACTCGGCTAAGTCGGCGAGCGAACATGCTGAAAAACAGACCTTTTGGAACGATTTTTTCGCCGTCTTCGGTCGAGAACGCCGCACCGTCGCGAGCTTTGAAGTCGCGGTTAAGAACATCCACGGTGCTTACAACTACATCGACCTGCTCTGGCGTGGCGTGCTCCTCGTCGAACACAAGTCTCGCGGCAAATCCCTCGCCGCCGCCGAATCTCAGGCCTTCGCCTACATCGAAGATCTCTCCCGTGAAGGTCGCTTCGACGAGATTCCTCGCTACGTCATCGTCTCTGATTTTGCGCGCATCGCGCTCTACGATTTAGAGCCGGACGAACAGGCTGATCTCCCACGCTTTGCTGAGCGGCAGTATACCGTCACAGACTTTAGTCTCAGCGAACTTCACCGCTATGTACGCCGATTCGCTTTTCTCAAAGGCGAGCGCACTGTTCGTATCCGCGAGGAAGACCCCGCAAACCAAAAAGCATACGACCGCATGTGCGAGTTGCACGACGAACTCGAAGCTAACGGATTCAAGGGGGAACCCTTGGAGCGATGCCTCGTTCGACTGTTATTTTGCCTTTTCGCAGACGATACCGGGGTCTTTGAACCGGACACTTTTGAGACTTTCATCCAGACCCGCACCCGCGAAGATGGTTCCGACTTGGGACTCTGGCTTAATAAGCTTTTTGCCGTCCTTAATACCCGCGAAACCGACTGGAGTCCCGCAGACCGGGATGTTTTTGCGGGCTTCCGGTACATCAATGGTGACCTCTTCAAAGACACACTGCCTTTCCCAGACTTTAACCGCTCCACCCGCAAAGCACTGCTTGAGGCCTCAGCCTTCCAGTGGGCGCGCGTTTCTCCAGCCGTATTTGGAAGCCTCTTCCAGGGCATCATGGAAAAGGGTGAGCGCAGGCAGCGAGGTGCACACTACACATCAGAGCGCGACATCCTTAAGGTCGTCCATCCCCTCTTTGTTGATTTTCTGGAAGCCGAGCTCATTGGCTTGTCCGGTGATAAGTCCACTCGCCGTGCTACACGGTTAAAGGACTACCTACAGAAGCTTCGCAACCTCCGCTTCCTAGATCCTGCTTGCGGCTGCGGAAATTTTCTGGTCATCGCCTACCGTGAACTGCGCCGCCTAGAGTTGCGCGCTCTGAATGAACTACACGCCGATGGCGAGCAAGCCGAGGCGCTTGGTCTGCTTGTCCGGGTGAATGTCGATCAGTTTTATGGCATCGAGATTGACCGCTGGCCTGCCGAGATAGCTCGCGCGGCCATGTGGCTCATGGATCATCAGATGAACCAGGCTGTCACAGAAGCCTTTGCCCGCGATTTCGCGCGCCTACCGCTTCAAACATCTCCTCACATCATTACCGGCAACGCGCTGCGCCTAGACTGGAAAACAGTCCTCAGCCCTGCGATGTGCAGCTATGTACTCGGCAATCCGCCGTTTGTTGGAAAAGCATTACGCAACGCGGAACAAAAACACGATATGGACGAGGTTTGGTCCGGTGTAAAAGGTGCAGGAATACTTGATTATGTTACTTGTTGGTATCATAAAGCCGCCGAATACATCGCTGGAACGAACATTCCTGTCGCGTTTGTTTCTACCAATTCGATTTCGCAAGGCGAACAGGTTGGCATACTATGGGGGGAACTTTACAGACGCTGGAACCTGAAAATCCTCTTTGCCCACCGCCCCTTCGCTTGGGCCAGCGAGGCGCGAGGCAGTGCCCACGTCCATGTTGTCATCATCGGTTTTGGTGCTGACCGACCCGGTAAACGACGACTGTTTGATCTTGATCCAATCGATGAGCAACTCACGCATCAGGACGTCGACAAAATATCGCCCTACCTCGTCGCAAACTCCGAAGCGATCGTGCGAAAGGCAACAGGGCCGATCTTCAGTCAACGCGAAATAGCCTTTGGCAATATGCCGAACGATGGCGGGCACCTGTTGCTTTCTCCTTCCGAGCGCGAGCAACTTCGCAGCGAGTGCCCAGATGCCGACGCTTTTCTCCGACCCTTTCTCGGGTCGGACGAATTCATCAACGGCATCGAGCGCTGGTGTCTTTGGATCACAGAAGATCAACTCTCTAAAGTTCGCTCTCTGCCGCCAATTATGCGCAGGATTGAGGCGGTGCGCCAGGTCCGCGAGCAAAGCCCACGTCTGACAACCCAAGAACTCGCATTGACACCTTGGCGATTTGGCGAGTTGCGTCAACCTAAGTCCCGTTATCTCGCCGTGCCGAAAACGTCATCAGAGCGACGGCGGTACATTCCCATCGGCTTCCTCGACCCCGAAGTGATCGCCAGTACCGAACTTCAAACAATCGATGGTGCTGATTTGTGGGATTTTGGTATCCTTACTTCTGCCATGCACATGGCCTGGGTAGGAACGGTCTGTGGCCGATTGGAGTCTCGATTCCGCTACTCAAATACACTCGTCTACAACAACTACCCGTGGCCCGAGATGATCGATGCTAAGCGGCGAAGCGCGGTGGAAGCCGCCGCTCAAGAGGTGCTTGACGCGCGGAAGCCGTTCCTCCCCCCTGTCGGCAACAGCACGCTCGCTGATCTCTACGATCCGCTGACCATGCCAACCACGCTGGCCAAGGCACATGCTGAACTCGACCGCGCCGTGGATCGTTGTTACCGCGACACAATCTTCAAGAGCCACCGCGAGCGCCTCGAATATTTATTTTCCCTTTACGACAAATTCACTACTCCACTCCTCCCATCGGCTGAAAAAAAGAAGGGAAGGAAAGCCAAAGTGTTCGCGATGCCTACAGAAGCCTTGTCCCCGATCGACTCAACGAATGAAGAGATGGATGATCCCGAGATGCCCGAAGCTGACAAACAGTCTGAAGAAGTGCCTTGGTATCAGGATGCCTTGCGTAAAATGCAGGAAGGCTTCGGCGACGACGGCACGGACCGTCTCGCGGATATGCTCGAAAATCTAATTTCATCCGGAAGATTTGTGGAGTGCGATACCGATCTCGGGGTCATCGCTGACCAGGAATCCCAATATCCGCCCGACGCTCTGATTACACTACTCACGTTTAGCCGCTCGGCTAAGGCGCATCTTCCAAATCGCGCCCGAATCCGGGAGGCGGCTTGCCGACGTTTACTTGCCCTAGGTAAAAACGCGGACGAAATCCTCAGAAGGCTCTAGCAAAATGGATCGCGTTTTTGTGTGGCCTCCGAATGAAAATCTGGATATTCCGGCGAATTACGTCGGTGTGATGATCGAAAAGCGGCCGGACGGTGGTTTTCACACCGGAGTGCTGTATTGCACATCGCAGAGGGGAGCCCACGTCCTTCATCTTCTTGGTCACCTTGGGGGCACGCAGCGTCGCCGGTTCATTAACGAAAATCCACAACCCTCTCAACTTTGCGTGTTATGCAACGTGGATCCTGTAGAAATCAGAGCGCTGGCGCGGGTTTTTCGCGAAATTTACAACAAGAACAGTAATTCCGGGCTTCCTTATGGATTCACCTCGTCGGCCAGTCAATGGTTCGATGATGACAAATTGCTAGTCCAAGTGCCACTTGGAGACGGACTCTGTTGCCAGACGTTTGTGCTCGCTGCATTCCAAGCGGCCAACATGCCGCTAATCGACCCTGCTGAAGCGCCGACACGTATTGACGATTATGAGTTACAACGTGAGTTTTTCGACAACATCATCAGAGTGGCAATCCAAAATGCCAAACCCAAGACACAGGAACATTTTGCGGTAGTGGAGACCAAATTAGGTGCTGCTATTTACCGTCCTTTGGAGGTCGTAGGCGCAGCGAAATCGGATGCTTTGCCATGTTCCTTTGCCGAAGCCCAGGCAAATGGCAATGACTTGGAGCCGTTGATTCCTCCTACCGTCATCTTGGGGATGGCAGCCGAAGTTGCGACAGCGGATACCGCCGTTGCACTCGCTGACGCTACTCCTGGGGGGAGTGGCGTGATGCCTGATTAAGAAGCAGCGATTAAGGATTTACCAGCCGATAGGTTAGCGGCTCCGGTTCATTCTTCCTCATCCAGTTGATCCCTCTGATCCTTGAGCATCTCCACCACGCCGGTGAGTTTCAAATGAAAGAGCGGTGTCCATTGACGGCCCTCTTGTTCAAACGGCTCCCCTGGGAGCGGGACAAGACCCCGGATGTCCCGCGCGAGGCGGCGGAAGGCTTTGCGCAGCTTTTCATGATCCGGGTCGCCGCTGGGTGGATTCTCCCAGAACCCTTTGGCGGCGATGCGCCCCAGGATTTCGATCCCCTGCGAGTAACCCCGGCCCGATTTCTTCGGGAAGCGGTATTCGCCGCGCTGCTGCCCATAGCGCACAGTAATCTTCCCTGATAAATCCACTTCCATGTGAAGGTTGTCCCACGACCAGTCCGGCTGAACATCCAGTAGGGCCGCGCGGTTCGATGCGCCGACCTTCGGAATTTGCACGTCGGCGGCTCTCGCCAGTAGCGTCCCCCTGTTTTCCGGCACTTGCGCAAGCCTTTCCGCCAGCGGCTCCAATTGAATTCCCCGTTCCCCTGCTGCTTTCACCACCTGCGGGTTCAGCCAACGGGCCGATGGAACCAGCAAAGCGCACTCGGGCAAAGCCGCCATGTCCCGCAACAAACATTGGGCGTCCCCCAGCGTGCCAGCGGGAAGATACAGGTAAACCGGGCGGGTCACACGGCGTTGCGCCTGGAGAATCCCGATCTGCCGAGTCTGACCGGCACCGCTCCAGTCCCCCGCCACAAAACCGAGTGCCGGGCCGAGCACCCTGCCAATCTTTGTCCAGTCCGGGGCGAGCACCGTCGCCGCCTCTTGGGTCAACGGCAAAGGGGTACGGAGCGGCGGTTCATCCGCCACCGCTACAAAATCGCTCTCGCCTTCGGGATACAGCGTCAAGCGACGTGTGGGGCGGTCGGGATCAATCACCGTGTCTGCCGTGCGGCGAATCTGCAGCAGGAACGGCTCGGCGGCTTCCCACTCGCTGCCCATGAGGAAACGCCAATCCGCGGCTGCCGCGCCTTCGGTGCCGATCCCCTCAAGCGCTTTCCAGAAGAGCGGCTGCATGTTGATCGTTGGCAAAGTGATGGTTCGCCAGCCATTCTTCCACGGCGGGAATTCCAGCAGCGCCGGTGATGGTGTCGCGCTCTGGGCAAATCTTGACCTTCACCGCGCTCCGGCGTCGCGAGAGTTTCAGGCTCAAGGTCGCATCGATCAAGGTGGCCGTTTGTAGCAGATCGACGCTGAACTTATTCAGCGCGTCGAACAGGTTTCCTTGTTCCAGCGTCACTTGTTGCCCACTCGGGATGACCAGCTTCAACCGCTTCAATTCCGCATGCTGCACAGTTCCCGACCGGTCGCATTCGAGAGTCGCTGCACCGTCCCGAAGCGGTTCCAATGAGTAACGCTGAGAGTGAGCCAGTGCGTTGGAGGATCCATGAAAAACCCGGCCAAAAGCTTTCCGGTAAATTTCCTGAATCTGGCTGCCCACGCCGGAAATCTGCCATTCACGGGTAAGGAACCGGTAATGGGCGATGTCCATGCGCTCAGGCCGCAGCAACTGCAACTGAGTGCGCCCATCCTCTCCCAGCACCCCGAGCCGGGTCAGCAAATCGCCGTGGCGAATGACGAATGCAATGCCTTCGGCCTCATTCCGCACATGCACCCGGCAGTAGCCGCTTCGTGCGTTGTCCCGAAACCACGGCGCGAGCATATCTTGAAGCGCGGTGATGCGCTCGTCGGTCACTTCCAATACGGGAAACGAACCGTCAGCCCGGTAGGAAACCATCGAGCGCACACACTTGAGCGCCTGGCGGTCGAACTCGCGCCATGCGATGGCCGGAGCATTGAGCAGGATTTTCACGGCCAGATCGGCGGGCGTGTCGTCCGCTTCCCGGTATTGCGCCACCACCTGATGATATTCCTCCTCGAAATTGAGCGTGCTTTGGGTTTCCGAAATCAGATCGAGCAGTTCGAGGTGTTCGATGAGATCGGGCGGCGTGGACTCGGTGGGCGAAGCCAGGACGAGGCCGAGCTCGGTGAAGTCATAGGATGCGTCGAGCACCTCGGGCAGAGGGACATTGCGTGATCGCAAGTAGCCCAGGTGCGGGCGGAACAGCGCAGTAATGCTGGCGGGCTTCATTTTCATCAGAAGCTCGGGCTTGGCGAATCGGGATTGTCGGACGGCAGGCATCTAAAAATCTCTCCTTTCTGTTAGTTTCAGGGGTGGGCTGAAGTGGATCGAATTGTAGCAGGATCAGGGAAAATTCCAATTGTTGACGTTGGCAACAGAGGAAAATAATTCCCGTTCAAGGAGGCATCGGCACGGGCTCAGATTTTCCCTCGTAACGGCCGATTTTTGGGCGGTTCCACAGAATTGTTCCACGGCATGGCATTGGGACATGGCATTGGGACATGGCATTGGGACATGGCATTGGGACATGGCATTGGGACATGGCATTGGGACATGGCATTGGGACATGGCATTGGGACATGGCATTGGGACATGGCGTTGGGACATGTCCCAGCACGACCTCCGGGGGTGTAGAAAAAATCTTCGGCACGTTTTTACTCTGATATTCGCCAAAAACCGGCCCGGAGATTGGGACATGTCCCCCTTTAAGGGGTGAAGCCACCCTTTTCCGAAACCGGCACACCAAACCGCGCCATCGGCACCGGGGACTGAAGTTGACACCCACCCGTTACCGTATGAGCGAAGCAGAATCCATCCGCACCAAACCAGAGGGACCTCTCTGGACAACCGCCGACGTTGCCCGGTTTCTCGGGTGCAGCGAACGGCAAGTTTACGTCCTTCGTAACCAGGGACTCCCCTCGATCCACGTCGCCAGTCTTGTCCGGTTCGATCCGGTCCAAGTCCGGGCATGGCTCAATCGGGGCACCGCCGCCCCCTCGGATGAGCGCGCCCACCAGTTGGCCGACATCGCGGCCACCGGGGACGACGACAACGCCCAATGCGCTGCCGCTGATCTGGCCCGCGAGTTTCCGACCCACCACTGACCCCTTTCGCTCGGGGCCATGTCGGCCTCGGGCAATCCACAAAACCAAAAAACACAGGAGAAAAACACCATGGCCACATTGCCACCACCAAAAACCAACAGCGGCTTCGGAATCACCGAATCCGCCCCCAAGGGAACCTTCATCTGCACCTGCCTTCTCGTCCGGGACGAGTTCGGCGTGATGCGCAAGAAGTATCAGAGCGAGGAACTCGTGAAAACCGACGTCACCCGCTTCCTCTTCGGCTTCGTCCACAAGAGCGGCAAGCAGTTCCTTGTCGAGAGCCGGGAGATGAAAATCTCTTCCGACCCGAAATCCGCCCTATTCGCCTTCCTCAAAAGCTGGCTGGGCGAACCACCCAAGGTCGGTTGGGACTACTGCTCGTTGATCGGCAGCGGGGCGCTCGTCACGGTTGAGCACACACCCAGCCAGAAAAACCCCGGCCAGTTCTGGAGCAACATCGCATCCATCGCGCCGGTGATGGAGGACCTCAAGAGCAAAGTCCAGCCCGTCACCGCGTTCGTCCTGCCCAACGCGGCAGGAGCCGAGACCGATGCTGACGCCGACCAGCCCTACTAACCCACATCCGCAACCCTGACATGGGGGGGCGTGTTCAGCCGCGCCCCCCTTTTTCATCCCAATCCCACTTTTTATGGCCGTAATACTCAAACCCCGCGAACTCTCCGCCCACTGGTATTCCCGTGCCGGCGCACCTGCCCACCGCATTCCGAAAAAAGACGGGGCGGGCGACCGCCCCACCAACATCACCGATGCCCGACGGCTCGGGCTGCTGCCGTCCGTCACCACTGTCCTCTCCATCCTGAGCAAGCCGCAGTTGGAAAAATGGAAGATGCGCCAGGTGGCGCTCGCCACTCTGCGGGTGCAACCCAAGTCCGCCGAAGAACCGCCCGAGTATTACGCGGAGCGGGTCATTGACGAGGCGTTCCAGCAGGTGGAAGACGCCGCCGATCTCGGCACGCGTATCCATGCCGCCCTTGAACACGGACTTGCGGGCGAGCATTACCCCGAAGAGATGGAAGTTTACGTCGAGCCGGTGTTCCGTTGGAAAGCGGAGAAACGGATCGAGTTCACCGCTCGTGAATTGGTGGTGGTCAATGCCGGAGCCGGGTTCGCCGGGAAATGCGACGTGTTTTGCACCTTTGGCAAGCAGGGCAAAGGCATCCTCGATTTCAAAACGAAAAAGACCGAGCCGGGCAAATCGCCGGAGGCATACCCGGAATTCGGCATGCAGCTTGCCGCCTACGCCGCCACGCACTACGGCGTGGATGCCCTGCCGGAAGTGCGGGCCGCAAACATCGTGATCTCCACCACCGAACCTGGCCGGATGGAAATCGTCAAACACGAGAATCTGCCGGAGCTTTACGCCTGCTTCTTAAATGCGTGCGAGGTGTGGCGGTTTTTGAAGGGGTACGATCCTCGGCAATGGGAGGGTGGCGCCGATGCGCGCTGAATTCGCCAAGCTCCAGCTCAGTCCGGAGCAAACCTCGGTGGTCGATCCGCTCATTCGCACGGCGCGTGAACGGATCGGCCCCACCGGGGAGCGCCGCACGTTCGCCCCTGCGGTGGTTTTCGGCGAGGTGGATTATCCGAGCTTCAATGCTCGCGAACCTGAAAAGGACATTGCCCGCGCGGAGTTCCGCTGTGGGGTTGTCTCCGCAAAGGCCGCTCGCAAAATCCGCAAGGTGCTGCAAGAGGAAGCTCCGCAACACCCCAGCGATTCTCCTGCACCGCATATTACAGCACACCGGGTAGTAGCTGTCGATTTCGAGACGTATTTCGACAAGGACTACGACGTGGCCAAGCTCGGCTACCACGCCTACGTACACGATCCCCGGTTCAACGCCTATCTCGTGGCCCTTTGGTCGGACGACGGTTGGCATTGGGTGGGGCATCCCAAGGATGCGCCATGGGCGGAAATCAACGGGGCCGTGTGGCTTTCGCATAATGCGCAGTTCGACCGGGCGGTATTCTTCCGGCTCCAAGAACTCGGCATTGTGCCCGCTGGTATCGCGCCTATTGATTGGCATTGCACGGCGGCGCTCGCGGTTTATCTCGCCGCACCTCGCGCACTTGCCGGAGCGGCGCGGGAACTCGTCGGGGTGCCCATCGATAAAAGCACACGGGCCAAAGCACGCGGCGACGACGGGCAATCGCTCTTTGGTCAGTCCCCGGAGATGCTCGCCTACGCGCTCAAGGATGCCGAAGCCTGCTGCCGGATTTGGATGGAGCACGGCGACAAATGGCCGACCAGCGAGCGCCGTCTCTCGGCGCAGACGATCCACATAGGCGAACGCGGCATCCAGATCGACGCCGCTTACGTGTCTGCATCCATCGAACGCTTGGAGCAGGCCCGGAGCAACGCTGCCGCTCAAATCCCCTGGGCGCGCTATGCGCCTCCCACGAGTCCAAAGGAACTCGCCAAGGCATGCCATGCTGTTGGGATTACGCCGCCCACCAGCACCGCCGAGGATTCCACGGAGTTTGATGAATGGCAGGAAACTCACGGCGCACGCTTCCCGTGGATCGCGGCAATGCAGACTTTCCGGCGCGCCAATCGGAAGTTGAAAATCCTTCAAGCCGCACTCATTCGCTGCCGCGCGGGCCATGAGATGACTTTCTCGCTGAAGTATTTCGGCGGCTTCACCGGGCGCTGGTCGGGTGGCTCCGGCCTGAACCTTCAAAATCTCAATAAGGAAAAGGATTTCGACGTGGACATCCGCCGGATGCTGATCCCGCGCCCCGGCCAGGTGTTCGTGATCTGTGATCTGGCGCAGATTGAACCCCGCTGCCTCGCCTATCTCTCGGGCAACTGGCCACTTCTGGAACGCATCGCCGCCGGGGAAAGCATCTATGAGGCTCACGCCCGCGCCACGATGGGGTGGTCTGGCGGGCCGCTCAAGAAGGAGAATCCCCGGCTTTATGGTCTGGGAAAAGCGAGGGTGCTCGGACTCGGGTATCAATGCGCGGCTGAGAAATTTGTCACCGTGGCCAGAATCATGGGCGGCATCGAGATTACGCTCGCCGAGGCCGAGAAGACCGTAACCGATTTCCGCCGATCAAACCCGCTGATCACCGGCCTATGGGCAAAGCTGGAGCGCGAGTTTGTTTCCCGGCACGGCCAGACCTATTTTCTCAAGCTCCCCTCGGGCCGTTACCTCCGCTATTTCGCCGTGGACGCGGAGACGATGACCGCCGCAAACGAGCGAGGCGGCACACGCTTCGCCTTCTACGGCGGCAAGCTGGTTGAGAACTATATCCAAGCAACCGCCCGGGATGTGTTCGCCGAGGGATTGCTCCGGGTGGAGGACGCGGGATACCGCATCCTTTTCCATGTTCACGACGAGGTGATCGTCGAAGTGCCGGAAAACGAAGCCGAAGTCGTCCGCGCAGACATCGAGCGGGTGATGAGCCATTGCCCCGACTGGCTGGAAGGCTGCCCCCTCGGCGCCGAGGCCATCGTCGCCAACCACTATCTCAAATGAACGACATCAACCCATCCCTCGTTCAAAAGTTGCTTTCCCTGGCGCTCGATCATGCCGCCGCGCCGGGCGAAGTGGAAAACGCCGGGCGCATGCTCATCAAGCACCTGCGCAAGGCCGGAGCAAAAGCGGACGATTTCCTGCGCGGCGGTGCGCCGAAGGTGGTTTATCAAGACCGCGTCGTCTATCGGGATCGCGTGGTCGAGAAAATCAAGGTGGTTCATGTGGATCGTCCGGCGGCATCCCATGGCACGCCTCCGCCCGAGATTTTGATGCCGTTCGGCAAATTCAAGGGCATCCCCGTGGCCGAGATCAACCCCAGCTATTTGCAGTGGGTTTTGAACAACTGCGAGCGCATTGACGCCTATCTCGCCGCTGAAATCCGCCGCGTCCTCAAGCTCGACCAGAAATGATTTATGGCTGTTCTCGATAAACTCACTCCCACTCTTCGCGCCCTTCTCGACAATCATCCCGAGCCGGGCCAGCGCAACGTGTGGCTCTTTCGCGTGGCGGCTTGTTGCCGGGGTAAATGCACGGAGGCTACATTTCGGCGCTTTCTTTACACTTTGCGGGATCGCTGGAAAGTAGGCCGTCCCCTCACGGACGCGGAAATTGAGCGGGCTATCTCCCGCGGGTTCAACGGCACAAAGGTTCCGCCATCCCAAGCCCAGCGCCTCCACCGGATTTTAACACCCAAATGGCCGGAACCGAACGTGGCAAAGCGCCTGTTCTATGCTGACGCAACGGAGCCGCTCTTTGATCCTACCCGCGCATTAGACATCTCCCCCGAAGCTGTGCTGGATCAATTATTCCCCGGTGGCGGGTTGCTATGCCTTGGCCATGACAAGAGCAACGGCGCAACCTGGGATCGGGAGCATTGGCGCGGGCACGAGGCCGACTGCCAATTCATCGTGCCCAACCGGATGAATGCAGCCACCGGTTGCAACGGCAGCGGGCAGGAAAGCTACCGGTGCCTCGATAACACCGGCCCCCGCGAGCATCTGGTCATCGAGAGCGATATTGGCACCAACAAGGACGAACAGGCCCGGCTGATTTCCTATCTCGCCACAAAAGCACCTCTCGTCCTCGTCGTTGATTCAGGCGGCAAGAGCTTGCACGGCTGGTTCGATTGCCGGGGCGTCCCTCACCATCGCGTCGCTCGCTTTATGCAATACGCGGTGTGGCTAGGGGCGGACCGGCATCTCTGGAGTCCGGCTCAATGGGTGCGAATGCCCGGCGGCACTCGCAGCGGCGGCGCGCGCCAGCATGTCCTCTTCTTCCGACCCCAAGGAGGTCAACAATAATGGAAGCCACAAAAAAAACAGATGCCCGGCAGACGTTTGAGGGCGTGGTGGATCCGGAATTTGACGCCACCACCCCTCCCGACGTGAAACCATTCACGGTATGGACGATCAGCCAGTTCCGCTCGTGGCAGGAACCTCCTGATCTGAATATCCTCGGCGACGGCCTCCTGCAAAAAGGAGGACTGGCCGTGGTCGGTGGCCAGGGCGGCGTGGGGAAGTCACGATACGCCCTGCAGCTTGCCATTTGCCAAACGCTCGGCCTGCCGTTCGTCGGACTGGACACCCACGGCAAACCACAGCGGTGGTTGTTCATTGGTAATGAGAACTCCATCTCCCGCATGAAGACTGACCTCGACGCCATGCTCTCCCAATACACCGAGGAGCAGATCGACATTCTTGAGCGTCACCTCTTCATGCAGGCGCTCGTTGATACCGACGATTACTTCATCAGCCTCGGCGACGAGGACATCAAAGCGCGCTGGATTCAGACGCTCATGGAATTTCGGCCCACCGTTCTCGTGGCCGATCCTTTCGGCAACATCCTGGACGGCGATATGCTCAAGGACGCCGACGTGCGCCGAACGATTGCGGAACTGACCAAGATCGCGCGGGAGGCCAATCCCCTGATGGCCATCGTGATTCTGCACCATGCCCGCACGGGTCGCCAAAACATCCTCCAGGCCGTCGGTTGGGACAAAGGCAACTTCCTGATTGGCAGCAAGGCGCTCTACTCCGCCGCCCGGACGGTGATCAACATGGCCCCCGGCGATAAGGAGGATTCCAGCAAGGTCGTGATGTCCTGCGGCAAAAGTAACAATGCCAAGGCGTTCTCGACGGTCGGGCTGTGTCTCAACGAGACCACCCACTTCTATGAGATCGATACCGACTTCGATCTTGAGGCGTGGGAGGCGGACGTGTCCGGGGAACGCTCGGGCAAAGAGAAGAAGCTCACGGTGCAGGACATCATTGACCATATCGCTGCTGCGGGGGGCAAGTGCGACAAGGTCGAACTTATTGAAGCGCTCACGACGGCGTTCGATTGTTCGGCGAAGACGGCCCGCCGCCGCATCTCCGAGGGTTTTCAGCTCCAGTATTTCCGGGCTCCAACGGACGGAAAAACCATCCATCTCACGGCCAAAGCAAAGGCCAGAAAATCAACCAAACCCGACGATGAAGATGATCCATTTTAACCCAATCAAGCCCTCAAAAAATTGCAGGGGCTTGACGGCCATAAATCAAGCCCCCCTTGTTTCAGGGGGCTTGATTGGCACGCAACAAATTGCAGCCCAGGAACTTGCACGCCACTTCGGACAGCCTTTTTTGACTGTCCATGCACCGTGTCCATGGACAATGGACACCCCCCTTTATAGGGGTGTCCTTTGTCCAACACTGGCGGCGACTCGGAAAAAGGAGGTCGGCTATGAGCGATAACGACTACGCACGGCGACAGGTGGAACTCGACAAACAATACGCAGGTTCATTCGACACGCCCGATGCCAGGAAGTGGATCGAGAACCTTTCTGCTGCCGAACGTCGGAAGCTTGAAGCTATGGGATTGCTCAAACCGATGTTGGATCGCAGTGGCGCGACGATGCGCGATGAAGACGCTTCGGAGTCGATCATGGCATCGGAAGCACCGGACTTTGCCACGGCCATTGACCGGGAACCGCTTGCCCCTGTTGCTGAGCAACCGGCCTCTGCGGCAGGCGATGTGCTGGCGTCCTTCTGCGCCAGGGTTCGGGGCCGTGCGAATCCCGCACTGGTATTCGATGCGATCTGCTACGCCACTGGCGTGACCGATGTGGAAGGCGTGAGCGCCACGGAACTCGCTGCGAAGTACGGCATCACCAAGCAGGCGTTTTCCAAGATCGCCGTGGAGTGGTGCCAGACGTTCGGCCTTCAACCATCCCGTTCCATGAAATCCAAGCTGGCCCGGAAAGTTTACCGCGAACGCGCAACGCGGGCTCATGAAAAACGTCTACACCGCGCCTCGTCGTAAAGTTGACAGCCTGCCTTTGCCATGACCGAGCAACTCGAACTCAATCTCGCCCCGCAGATTCGCGACGCCTACAACGAATCCGTTCACCTCGCTGTCGATGCGAAGGAACGCGCTTCTCTGGCGGTAACGAAAGCCATCGAGTGCGGGCAGTTGCTCCTTCAGCAGAAACAATCCCTTGGGCACGGAAGTTGGCTCGAATGGGTAGATCAAAATCTCCAAGGCATTTCCTACGAGACGCTCGCCCGTTACATGCGCGTTGCCAAGGCGGCATCGCAGCAGTTGACCGCTCCCGCCGCCGATGCAAATTCAAATTTGTCACCGGTGACAAATTTGGAAAACGCCCCCACGCTCAAACAGGCGTATATCGCTTTGGGCATTCTTCCGATGCCAGTAGAAAAGTCGAACAAGCCTGATCCGAACAAGGGTTGGGTCAAATATGTGCGGTTCATCGACGGCTTCCGGCTCTGGTTCAATAAGCGGATGGAAGATGATCCGCTCGATACGTGGCCGGAAAACGCCCGCCGCATTCTCAAGAACGACCTCCGCTGGATCGCGGAACTCTACCAGCGGCTGTGATTTCGATGCGCAACATTGCCCACACCCCATCGTCGTGATGCCCTTCACTCTCATCTCGCATCATCCCCTTCGGCGGCAACCCGCGCCAATGTCGCGCGAACACGGCAATTACCCAAATTTACCCAAATACGACTCAATTTTACCCAAATACGGACATTCCGCACGATGCCACCAGGCAGAAAAAAGGAATCTATTGGCAGGGAACGGAAACCTTAGGGTCGTTCAGTCCATCGTTCAATTTGCATGAGATTCTGTTTTTCCCACTTCCCACATAACGGCGGGACGCCAACAGAGTAAATGGCCTCGGAATCGGTGGGAAGTTGGGAAGCTCACTTCCCACATTTGGGAAGTTTGACACAGGGCCGTTGGCATGCCCGCCAAAGAGTCCCGCCTTGAAAAGAAATTCGCGTTCCTGTGGCGCTGTTTGGACGGTCCCCCGCTGGAACGGGAGTTCAAGTTCCACCCGCAACGGAAATGGCGAGCAGACTTCGCGCACCTCCCCAGCCAGACATTGATCGAGATCGAAGGGGGTGCGTGGGTCTCTGGTCGGCACAACCGGGGCAGCGGGTTCGTGGCCGATGCGGAGAAATACCTGGAAGCGGTGCTCGCCGGGTGGCGGGTGGTGCGGTTGACCGAGCGGCAGCTTGAGGCGGATTCAATTGAACGCCTCATCGCCCTTCTTGCGGGAGCGGTCAGTATTCCTCCGGCAGCAGCACCGTCGTCACCTGCCGGTTCCATTCTGTGATGACGTAGATCGCAACGCCGGGGCGGACCTCGTATTTACTCAGGAGGCGCTCGCCGTTTGCCAAGGCGTTTTCATTGGCAAGGATGTCCTCGAATCCGAGCATCTCTCCCCAGTCGCCCCGAACGTGCCGGTCGAGGTATGGCGTGAGATCGACTCCGAGCGCGATTGCTCCGGGCGTGGCGAAGACCTGGCCGGGGTGGAATTTAACCGGGGATGTCATGCGCGGCCTCCCTCGTCCAATCGCATGTTCTCCTCGTCTTGCGCTTCCACACAGGTTGGGCAGTAGCCACCGCCGTTCAGTTCGTCAGCGGCGTGGGGCTTGCGGCATTCCGTGCAGCGGACTTGGATGCGCCGCATCCACACATCCTTGCCTGCGGCCAGGGCGAGCAGTTCAATCGGGACGTGGTATGGGGGGCGTCCCTTCGGTTTGATTTCCGCGAACCGGGCACCGCCGATCAGGTTCTTCATGATCCGCACCGTGGTGGTGCCGAAAGTCTGGATGTTGGTTGGCCCGGTGGGATGGTCGTTTCTGTTTTCTGGATTCATGGTGGGTGAGTTATGCGTTGGCCAGCGGACGGTTGATGCGGATGGATGCGCCCTTGGTCTTTCCGGCGACATAGCTCTCGGAATCAACCCGGCGGTTTGTCTGGCGACGATTTCGGAGCTTCCCGTATTTCTCGGCAACGTGCTGGTCGATCAGCGCCTTGGCGTCCACGATCATCAACTCGTATTTGCCGCGCTGGTCGGCGGAGTAGGATTCCTCGGCCCGGCGTTTTGCTGCGTTGATTTCCGCCTTCAATCCGTCATGCAGTCCCCGGTAGTAGGACTTCTTGTCGGGATTGTGCGTGGTTCGCTTAAACTCGTTCCAGCATCGGAAGAAGGTTCCGCGCAGGAAGTGGAAGACGAACACCGCGTATTCCACATCCACCGGCGTCCCTATAATGTCCACGGGCGTTTGCTTGTGACCTGGCATCAGGATCACGCGCACGTTGAAGTGGTTTTGCAGCAGGGAGAGGATCAGGAGATCAGCCGGGTTGAGCACCTTCGGGAGATCGACCTTCGCGCTGTTCACCTTGAACCCCGCGCTTGTGTCCCCGTTGCCGTCGCGTTCCATGCGGAGCACGGCGGCGTCGATGTTGTGGCGGGTCATCAGTTCGTGGGCCTTGGCCAGTGCGACCTTTGCTTCGTGTTCGGTCGCCCCGCGCGAGGTGTCGGCCAGGCGGAGCAGTTTGCGGATTTTATCCAAAACGGCATCGTGGCTCATTGCGCGCCTCCTTTCACTTGGCGGAGCGCCTCCTGAGCGGTCAGGAATGCTGCCATGTATTCCGGGATATTCCGGTGGCCAGCGGTGGCGATCAGTCGTTCGATTTTTTCCAGAGCCTCGATGAGGGGCTGGCATTCAGGGTTCAGCCGGTGGGAAGTATCCCCCGGTGTTGTCGCGTCAGGTGAGTTTGGTGTCTTCACGTCAAGACTCTGCCTGTTGCCAAGGGCACGTCCATAGCTGACTAGCCATTGGATAATAAAGACGCCGTTGGCATGGCACCTGAGTTACAAGCACCATGCCAAGTGCCTCTTTATTTATCACCGCCCACTTAGACATAGACGTGCCAGTGCCACTAGGCAGAGTCTGGACATGAAGGGGATAAACCGACCGACAACGCTGATAGAAATTCAGACTCAGGCCATCGAATCGATCCTGAGTTTGCCAGAGCAAGGAACCCGCGCCGCCTCTCATGGGCGGTCGCTATTAAACAAGTCACCCCGCCGACTCCGCGCGATTCGCAAAACCTACGAACGCCACGCAGCCCGCCAGGGATGGATCCCGCGCCAGATCGATGCGCAATGGGGCGACATCAAGGACATGGCGAAACTGGAGGCCATCGCGGAATGACTAGCGCTCTCTCCAACAACAATTTCACCACGACCGGGCCGGAACCGCTGGCGTCCGATACGGTCCAATCACATCAGCCAGCAATTGAAAGTGAACAAATGAACAACGACAACAACACCATCGAGTTCCGCAGACTGCGGGACACCAAGAACACCGTGCGGTTTGAAGAGGAAACGACGCCGGGTAAACCGCCGGTCATCGGCACCATCTACATCCAGAAATGGTTTGCAGGCGACACCGACAAACTGACCGTCACCATTGCAAAGGAGGGCAAGTAATCATGGACAAGCTGTATTACATCGTCTGCGAGGAAAAAGGCGCGACGCTCTTTGAAGGTCGGTTTCAGGGACGCACCCGCGCAGCCGCCATCAAGTTCCTCAAGGAACAGATCGGGAGGCAGGGACTCAACGGCACGGTATTCACCGTAACGGAAATTCCCGTCCCGCTGATTCGGGAGATCGTGGAGGCCATCATGAAAGGCGAACCGCTGCCGACCGGCGCGACCGCTGCCAACGCCCCGGCCCCGGAACCCAAGGTGGAACGGTTCGACGCCTACTCCGGGCAAGAAAAACCGGAACCAGTGGAACCACCCAAGCCAACGGCATCCCTGGCACCGTTGACCGACTGGAAAGCGGTAAAGCGATTCTACCACGAGTGCCATAGCCCGAGCAAAACAGCGGAGGAATTCGGACTGTCGGTCAACACCGTCAAGGCGCGTATCCGCAGGGAGGGATGGAAATGAGATACAAATTCTCCACCTACGAGGTGCGCGTCCAGCGGCTACAGGAATGCCCCGGCTCGATGAAAGTCGATTCGCCGGAGGCAGCCCTGACCTACTGGCGTGAGAAAATCGCCGTCGCGCCATGGTATGACCCCGAGCGCGAAGCGTGTGCGGCGATTCTGCTCAACACCCGCTACGTGGCCACCAACCACACAATGGTGAGCGTCGGCACCCTCAATGAATCGGTCGTCCACCCGAGGGAAGTCTTTCGGGCGGCGGTCGCAATGGGCGCTTACGGACTCATCTTGATGCACAACCATCCCTCGGGCGATCCCTCTCCATCGGAAGCCGACCGGCAAATCACCCGCAAACTGGCCGATGCCGGGCGCATTCTGCAAATCAACCTGCTCGATCATGTGATCGTAGGCACTCCGGAGCCATTTCGCCCCGGCCATTTCAGCTTCCGGGAGGCGGGCATCCTATGAAGACTATGCGCAAACCAAAAATAAAGACCCCATCGCCGCTGGCATGGCGTCCCGCAGGTCCATCCGACCTGATTGGTAAAGCCGGGGAAGTGGCCGCGTCTCTGCTCGCAAAAGCACAGGCCACCCGGAACAACGGACGGCATCCCATGAAGGTGCTGCTCTACGGCCCGCCCGGTGTCGGGAAGACGAGCATCGCCGAGATGCTTGCCGCGGAATTAGCTGGAAGCCCGTTTGCCGTTGAGGATTTCAACGGGAAACTGGTCGGCGTGGAAACCGTGAAAGCGTGGATGGGCGGGCTGGCCTACGGCAACCTGTTCGGCGATTTCAGTGTGCGAATCGTGAACGAACTCGACCGCTGTTCGCGGGACGCACAGGACTTGCTGCTCACCTACCTCGACAAACTGCCCGCCGGGCGTGCGTTCATCGGGACGAGCAACCTGCAACTCGACCTGCTCACGGAACGATTCCAGACGCGCTTCCAAGCGATAAAGCTCGCCGCGCCATCCACGGAGGAGATCGCCGAGTTCCTCGTCCGCAAGTGGGATGTGGATAAACCGGTCGCCTACCAGATCGCGGTCGGGAGTGGCGGATGTGTCCGGGCGGCCCTGGCGGATTTGGAAAACTGGCTCGATGCCGGGATGTCGCCATGAGCGCCAGGCTTTACCGCATCACCTTCGATGCAAAGGGCTGAACCGTCGTTTCATGGAACTTCAAACGATCATCCACGGATGAAATCCAGGCTTTGGGTCGGATGGCAAGCTCTACTGGATGTGCGCCCATAAGTAATTGCGCGAAGGTTACACCGAGGGGCGGTGTCCGTTCTAATTGAACGCCGATGAGCCTCTTTATGGAATGCATTTTTAGTCTCGCCTCCATGTCTGCGAATCATACATGATAAGGGCATGACAGATCATGCCCCTGATTCGGTTGAAGTGATTGATTCGCAGACATATCGCCTGATGCGGTTTTTTGGTTTGGCAGGAGTCGCCATGGCATACCTTTATGTCATTTTGGGAATGCCGTTTTCTTTGGGCGGGAACCGCCCCGTTTCTCCGGAGTATGATCCCGGCGCTATGTCTTTGGGTGCATTTCTCCCCCTCCTCGTCTGCACGATAGCCTTATTCCGGAGGATCTTGAGAAAAAGAACTTTGTCCATTGTGGCTTCCAATCCCGAAATAGGATTGGCAACCTTGATCGCCAAGGCTTACTGGGGGTTCTTGTGGAGGTGGACATTGGTTTTGTTGGTCGCCGCAGTTGCGGCATCAGCCAGCGTAACCGATATGGCTGGCGCAGTTCGCACGATGAGCGCGGCGATATTAGCGACGTCATTGGGCCTGCTTGCCAGTATTGATGTGCCATTCAGGATGCGGAAGCTTCCGAGCGTCTCAAAAAAAGAATCCTATTGGGGGTGGATTGTTCTTCTGGTCATCTTCATATCGCTTTTCGCCTTTGTTTTGGCACGAAAAGCAAGCCGTCCTGCTGGGACAAAGGAAAGAACAAGTTACGCCGCGAAATCTGCTAATCCCAAGCTCACATCATCAACCTGGGGGCTTCCCGTTCAACTCGGGCAACCCAAAGAAAGCGTTTTTGCTGCCCTGGGAGAGCATTCGCTTAATTTTCCAGAGTTCATGAAACGGCGTCGCGCTCTCAGGGATGATCCATCATTCGATTTTAAAAAGCTGTATAGCAACCTGGAGGTTGAAAAACTACGGATCGAGACTTTGTCCTCAGGTGAAGGGGAACGCGAAATGACCCTGTGGTGGCAGCGCCAGGGGTTCGTGATCGATTTTAAGGATGGCCGCGTATCATCCATTTCTGTTCATGGACGGCGCTCGTATGATCCGGAAGACCCCCTGCATATTGAACAGTATTCAGGCCCCATCGTTATGGGGATAACCACCAACGACAACTTTGACTCTCTCCAAAGAAAACTAGGCCCACCAAGCAAATCAGATACATCCTTTGGTAAGTCTCATCATCAATGGAGATGCCCTCCATTCCTGATAGAAATCTCCACATGGGCAAAGGACACTGAAGAGAGGGGAACTTTATGGAAACAAGGAGAGATCACGGATTCCATTTCGATAAGCAGCCTTGCTCCTGTGTTGGAGGTAGAAGCCGAGTATGCACGGCAACAGAAACTCATTGCGCTTTCAGGGAAAAATCTTACACCCAAGGAGATCTTCCACCTTTACTCTGACAGGGTTGTTCAAGTCGAGGCGATCAACTCAAAGGGAGAGGTTGCACAAATAGGGACTGGATTTGCCTGGAGGGATTCAGAAATCCTCACCAATCGCCACATCGTTGAACAAGCACGGCAGGCCAAAATTCAGCGGCATGGCGCATATGAAGACCTCTGGATTGAAAGAAACAACAAAGAGCAAGACTGGGCCATTTATTCATCTCGATTAACAGCAGCATTGCCTCCCGTGGCCATTGCTGAGGCATTGCCGGAAATAGGAGATGAGGTCGTTGTCATTGGAAATCCCCAAGGGTTGAAGAATAGCCTATCGACCGGCATCGTAGCTGGCCTCCGGAAAGAAGGTAATGGCATTTGGATTCAGATTACCGCACCTATTTCTAAGGGATCGAGTGGCTCACCGGTTTTTGACAGTAAAGGACGGCTGCTCGGGCTGGCTACAATGATGCTCATTGATGGGCAAAACCTCAATTTCGCGACTTTCGTAAAGCAAGCACAAGATAGAGCCAAAGCAAAACCGGGTGAGGATGAGCAAAATAAATGGCCCTTAGATGCCGTGCAGGAAGATCCATTGTATATCGAGGAAATATTTACCAAGAAATCGCATTCCACTGCTGAAGTTCAGGAGTGGAGTGAAAAAATGATCTCGCGGTATTCCGATCCCAAAGATCAAGAGGACATATTCGAGCGGACCGCTACTGAACTCTACCTTTTAAAGGACTATGCCACCGCGATACAGTTTTACAAAAAGAAGATGCAGTTGGTAGGGGAGAATTGGGTTGATTTCCAATCGATAGGCGACTGCTTGTCGGATATGGGCAAAACCCCCGAGTCAAAGGCTACTTACCTTCGCGCCATTGAGATTGCAATTTCAACGAAGGAGTCCGATCCGGATACGGATTACAACCGGCTTACGAGTATTGCTAACATGTACTCCCTAATCGGCAATGAGGAAGAAGCTCGTCGCTGGGCACTTACGGCGCTCAGTAAATATCCAAAGGGACATTGACTCTTCGTATTGGCTTAACCCAATGAGAATCCCTAGTTACACAAACTGATTATTTTGCGGTTTCGTCCGCCTTACCTGTAAATTCCATCGATCCGTCCGCGTGGCGGTGATATGGACGGACGTGGCCGGGGACTGGTGCTGGTTCAAAGCCGGTTGGTGCAGCCCGGAGAACTGGCGACTTATCGTGCCGCTGCTCCCCCGGATCGAGAGGATCGTTGACATCCTGCCGTTGCACGATGACACGCAACGAACCTCCCCATGAGCTGGAAGCAACACCCGCAACGCCGAAAGCGCGCACGCTTGCGAGCGGCGTCGAGGTCTGGTGCAGCTTCGAGAAGCTCGTGCCCGTTGAGGAGGTGATGTCCAACCCGCGCAATCCGAACACGCATCCGCAACGGCAGATCGAATTGCTCGCGAAGAACATCCAGCATTTTGGGTGGCGCCATCCCATAACCGTTTCGCGGCGGAGCGGCCAGATCGTCTCCGGTCACGGGCGTCTGATGGCCGCCAAACATCTCGGGCTTAAAATCGTGCCCGTGGATTTTCAGGACTTCGCCGACGAGAACGAAGAACTCGCGGTGCTGGTCGCTGACAATCGCCTGGCGGAACTCTCCACCATCGACCTCAACGAACTGGAGAAGATCGCCGCCTCGTGGAAAACAGAGAATTTCGACACCCTGCTCGCCGGATTCGAGCCGGTGGACCTTGAAGCACTGCTCAATCCCAAAAACGACGCCCCAAAAAATGACAACGGCGCACACGATGAGGAACTTGAAAAGGGCGACATCAACATCGCCGTCGGCCTCTACCGATTCCAGGTGACGCAGGAAGCGTTCATCGCGTGGGCCGATGGCATCAAACAGGAAGTTGGGTTCGATAAAGGCTCCGTCGTTAAAGCCATCCGGGAGCGCCTTGGATTATGAAAATCTCACTGGAATCACTCACTGCAGTTTCCCCCTCCACTTACAATCCGCGCTCGGCTGATCCCAAGCGACTGGACGTGATCGAGCTTTCCTTGCGGAAACTCGGTTTCCTCGCCCCGATCTACGTGGATGGCGACGGCGAAATCCTTTCCGGTCACCAGCGCCATCTCGTGGCAACCCGTATGGGTGCCACGAAAGTGCCGGTGTTCCGCACCAAGCCGATGCCGCTCAATCAGCGCAAGGCGCTCAACATCGTCTTCAACCGCGCCACCAACGATTTCGACATCCATCACACCCCCGACAAAATCACCCGTGAACTGGAATCGCTCGACTTGGATACGCTCGCCGCCGCGATCCCGGACAAGGCACCGGACAGCCCGGAGTTCCTGCGGTGCGCACATCCCTCGGAAGTCAGCGTGAAGGAACTTTGCAGGATCAACGCGGGCCGATGGGTGCAATACGCGCGCAACCTCGCTGCCACGCTCTACCGGCACGACATCGTGATGCCGATCATCTGCCGGGAAAACGGCCTCGTCATCAATGGCATCGGGCGTTTGGAGTTGCTGGCCGAAAAAGGCGTGGAGTTCGCGCCCGTGGTGTATGTCACCGATGCGGAGGCGGAATTCGCGCGGGCCATGATGAACCTGCTCTCGATGGATTTCGACATTCACACCCGCTACGCCGACCTGCTGCGTTACAATTCCTTCCGGCGCGCACGGCGGGTGCGTGAGGAACTCGGCAACGGCTTCATTTTCGCCGTCCACGGGGCAAAGCCGTGCCACAGTTTCGATATCAATCATCCGCGCCAGCGGGCGGCATGGATCAAGGAACATGGCGCATGTGTGTTGGATTTTGGAGCGGGCCATTTGACCGAGACGTTCCTGCTGCGACAGGCCGGAATCGATTGCACGCCGTTCGAGCCTTACCGCCTGGGCACCGGCTCCGGCGAGATCAACAAGGCGGAGAGCATTGAACTGGCCCGGGCGTTCCTGGCCGACGTCGCCGCAGGCAAGGATTGGACATCCATCTTCATCAGCAGCGTGCTCAATTCCGTGCCCTTCCATGAGGACAGGCAACATATCGTCACACTTTGCGCGGCGCTTTGCCGACCATTCACGAAAGTCTATGCCTGCGCATCCAGTGCAACTGAGACCGGATGGCGGCAGGTGCAGGGCAAGGCGTTCATGAACGAGTCCAACGCTGGGAACATCTGTTTCCGGCTCGACTACGAACCGGGCATCCGACTGGGCGATTTTCAGGACAAACCGAAGGTTCAGAAATACCATACTGAAAAAGAATTCCATTCGCTCTTTATCCCCTTCTTCCGCTCGGTTAAAGTAGCGGAGATGAGCAACAATGTGACCGCCGCCTGTGCAAGCGCAAGGGCGGTCGATGTCGCCCGGCTCGCAGCGGCCATCGAATTTGAATTCGATTTGCCCTATCCCGACGGCACACGCATGGACTTAGTTGCGGATGCGAAAGCGGCTTTCGGGAAACGATTGGGGGTGGCGCTGTGATTTACCTGCTCGACCTCAATTACACGCTGGTCGCCAATTCGGCACCGCACGGCACGTCTCCCGCGCCGATGCAAAAGCGGATGGAGACAGAACTTTATCGGCAATGGCTGGTCGAGATGCTGCGTCCGCATCAAGTCATTCTTATCACCGCCCGGCCCGACCGCTGGAAAGCACCGACGCTCGCCAGGATTCAGGAATTGACCGGCTGGCAACCGATGGATGCCTATTTTGACGACGGCACGATACGGACGCCGCCCGCCATCAAACGCCGCATTCTTCTGGATCGGATTTTCCCGAAGCACGGGCGCGGAGAGTATTACGCCATCGAGAGCAACCCAAAGACGCGCGCCATGTACGCCACGCTCGGGATTCCCTCGGTCTGGGTGAACAGCACCGGCAAGGCGCTGCGGGATCACCGCCGTCTGCTCCGTGAGTTGCCCACGGCGCCACCACAGGACGCATTCGACTTCTGTTGACATCCCGCCTCGGGCATGGAAAAGCCCGAGACCATCCCCTCATCTAAAAACCGCGATCACGTCCTGCCCAAGGGTAAATGGGAGTTTGACGCCGAAGTCACCGATGTCTTTGAAGAGATGCTCCGGCGGTCGATTCCGCAATACGACGTGATGCGTCAAGCGGTGTTCAACATCGCCTCCCGTTACGCGAAAGATAAATCCGCCATTGTCGATTTGGGCTGTTCGCGCGGCGACGCTTTGGCCCCGCTGGTGGAACGGTTCGGCGCTCACAACAGGTTCGTTGGCGTGGAAGTCAGCCAGGCGATGCTTGAAGCGGCCCGGAAACGCTTCCAAGGCTACATCGACTGCGGGGTCGTCTCCATCCGAGACATGGACCTGCGCCACGGCTTCCCGCCCGAGCGCGCCAGCGTGATCCTCTCCGTTCTCACCCTCCAGTTCACCCCCATCGAATACCGGCTCAAGATTGTCCGGGACGCTTTTAACGCGCTCCTACCCGGCGGCGCTTTGATCCTCGTCGAGAAAGTTCTAGGTGCGACCGCTGATCTCGATGCCGCCCTTGTCGATCTGTATTACTCCATGAAGCGCGACCACGGCTATTCACAGGAGGAGATTGACCGGAAACGGCTCTCGCTGGAAGGCGTGCTGGTTCCCGTGACGGCGGCGTGGAACGAACAGTTGCTGCGGCAATCCGGTTTTGCCGAGGTGGATTGCTTCTGGCGCTACCTCAATTTCGCCGGGTGGATCGCGGTGAAATCGTAAGATGGATCAGCCAGAAATCAGCCCGGAGCAGGCGGCCCAAGTTCTCAACGCGGATTTCGGCAACCTGATCAAGAAGGTCGCGGGTGGAAAACCGCTCACCGTGGCCGAACGCGCCCGGATCGAATCCCGCGCGGCGGGCAGCCAGGATTCGATGGCCTATGCAAAGACCGCCGTGGAACTGGCGTCGCTCCTGGGAGTGACTCGCCGAACGATTACCGCCTGGCAGAAACTTGATGGCTCACCAAAACCGCTTTCCAACGGCATGTGGCCCGTGGCCGACTGGCGCGAGTTTGTCCGGGTGCGCGGTCTCAAGGGAACGAAACCGGCTCCGGGCAACGAGGAAGCACTCAAGGCGCGCAAGCTGCTCGCCGAGGTCGAGGAGCGCGAGTTGCGCATCGCGATCAAAAAAGGCGAGTTCGTGCGGATCGACCAGGTGCGTACCGAGTGGATCGGGTTGGTCGCGCAGGCCACGGCGATTCTCCGGGCGAAGTTCGAGAACGAGCTCCCCGCGATCCTGAGTGGGCTGGATGCCACCGGGATTCAGGCGGAATGCCGCAAGGCGATTGACGAGGTGCTTCGCGCCTTGCATGAGTCATGAAGATTTTGCACGACATCTGGCGCGAGGCATGGCAACCGCCCGACCGCCGCCCCGTGTGGCAGTGGGCGGAATCGCATATCACGTCCATACCCTATTCGCCGACGCCCGGGCGGTTCCGCATCGCAAATTCGCCACAAATCCGGGAGGTCTTCGATGCGCTGGTCGATCCGAAGATCCGGCTTGTTTCCATTATCGCCTCGGTACAGTCGAGCAAAACGACCGCCCCGGAAATCGGTATCTGCTACATCATTGCCAATCTCCCGGGGCCTGCCCTGTGGCTGGATCAGACGGACGAAGATGCCAAGGATCAAAGCGAGTCCCGCCTCCAGAAACTCTTTGAGGAGTGCGAACCGGTTCGGCGATTGCTTCCGACCGGTGTTCACCGTCACAAGCGCCGCAATCACACGATCCATTTTTCCAACGGCATGACGCTCTGGATGCTCGGGGCGCACAACAAGACCAATCTCCAGCGCCGTTCCATCCGTTGGCTCATCGGCGATGAAACGTGGCGCTGGCCACAGGGGCACATGGCCGAAGCCGAGGCCCGCGTGACGGCATTCGGCTGGCTCGGCAAGTGCATCTTCATGAGTCAGGGTGGCGAGGAGGACGACGACACCCACCGCAAACACGAGACGACCGACATGAGGGAATGGACGTTTGCCTGCTCAAAATGCGGTGTCCGCCAACCGTTCAAGTGGGAATGCGTGGAGTGGTCGAAGTCAGCGCGCGACGAACACGGCGAATGGGATTACGCCGAAGTGCGCCGCACGGCGTCCATGCGGTGTGAGTCGTGCAACCACTACTTCGCCGACAGCGACAAGATGCGCCGGGAGTTGAACGCCACGGGCAAATTCGTACCGCTCAATCCGCGGGCCGCCCGCGAGAATGTCGGATTTCATTGGAATGCGCTCTGCACGATGAGTTGGGGAACTCTGGCGGAACTGTATCTCCGGGCAAAACACGCTGCCCGCAAAGGCGATACCACCAATGCACTAAAGAATTACGTAGCCTCCTTCCGCCTCAACAAGGATTCGGAGAAGATACTGGCAGACAGTTGCTTCAGCCATGTGCAGCACGGTGATTATGAAGCGGCCATAGGCGAATACAATACGCTGATGACGCTCAATACTTCTAATCCGTTCTACTACTTCTATCGCGGTGTTGCTTACTTTGGTGCCAACAACGTGCAGCACGCCATCAAAGACTGGGAAATGGCTATGAAATTTCAATCAAAAGATGTACTCCAATCAGCCTCCTACAACCTCAGCATCGCCTACGATACAGTTGGCAACGACTCTATGGCTGTATACTACATAGAAAAAGCAGCAAGCCTAGGCTACCAGGTAAAGCCTGATTTTGAAGCCAAGCTAAAGGGTAAGTATGAAGCACAGTTGAAGAGTAAGAGGAGGAAGTAAAATGAACGAATTTATGGATGGAACATCGCTTACAGTAGTCTGTTGTTTTTGTGGAGAGTCACTATTAATGAAAAGCGCTACAATATTAAATATAAGCCCCGGAATTAATAC
>Ga0118677_10002445_pt1 | contig 37363 bp, 34 predicted proteins | sample AliMusrvi5mmetaG_FD_86154 | JGI IMG/M metagenome (GOLD analysis project Ga0118677, IMG submission 86154) | reverse complement strand
CCCACAGGCAATAATACTAAAACCGGTCGTGCTCGCGCCCCGGGGAATATTCACCTCCGTATCTTCGGCGGGTATTGGCACATTCCAACAATACGCCCAAGTCTCAGTGAAGTCTGCCGCCTGGATCGCGGCTTCCAGCCAGCGAGTTTCTCCGGTGGCATCGTGGAGTGCCAGGAATGCCTCCAATGCCATGAACCCGGCTTCTTTGTCGGCGACGGGGAGCCGGTGCCGCTGTCCGAAGGTGAGCACATTCCCGGTATGCCCGATTGGCAACTGGATGGCGTCTTCGACGACCGGGCCACGATCGTCCACAGAGGGACTCGCGAATACATCAGCGGCCTCAGCCGCCAGCGAGGGCGCCACGCCCAGGACCTGGTCTTTCCGCACGAACTGCGGGAAATGGTTCATGCCAAGTCTCCCTGGGACATTCCGGGGAGGCTGGCTGCGGCCACGGGGGATGGTGAGCTGGAGGCCGCGATCGAGGAATTGGTCCTCGTGCGCATCCTCCTGGAAACCGACTTCTACGGCCTTGCCTGGGAGGAAATGGTCGGAGATCCCGACGCCCACCGACTGTCGGAGACGGCCTGCAGGCTGAGCCGTGGCGTCTCCCGATTCCGGCGACTCTGGGACGACCCGGATAACCGCCTGTGGCTGGCGGCGGCCATCGGCGATTGGCCGAGCGCAAACGAGCTTGCCCAGTCGCACGACAATCCGGAAATCAGGCTCGCGGTCGCCGAGAAGTTCGAAACATATCGGCAGCGACGGCTCGCGATTGCCCGTTTCAACCTCAGCCTGGAACCTGATTCGGCGGACGATCTGAAGGTCCTTCACAGGGAAGCGGCCGACGACTTCCATGCCTGCATCAATCGGGCCATCGAGACGACCGAAGTGAACCCGGCCCTGGCGGAATTGCTGGCGAAGACTGGCGATCCCCTGTGGAACGAGTATTTGTTCGCGTCCTTCGCGCGGGTGTCGGATGACTCCAGCGCATACCTGCCGTTCGAACTGTTCAGGCTGGCCAAGCCCCTGCTCGAACGCGGCTGTCATGCGGACGATGTGCTCACCACCTTGGCGACGCAGGACCAGGATCTCGACCGCGTGGCGCTGATGTTTCTGAAACACGCCCCCATGCAAGCCCTGCCCGTTATTCGGCGGGCTTTGCGGCACGAGCACGTCGAGCCTGTGTCCGAGGAGGATGTTGCCGAGTTTGGGCCACCGACGTGTCCCAGCGACCGGAGGCGGACGGCAGCCATCCTCTCGATCATCGATCGGCCGTGGGCGGCACAAGAGCTAATTGCCGCAACCAGCGACCTCTGGGAAGAACGCCACGACCCAACGGAAATCGTGTCGTTGGTTCTGGCGCTGGAGGAAAGCGCCGATCCAAAGACCCGTGCCGCCGGCGAGGAATGGCTCGCCCGGATTGGCGCTTACGAACACCTTGAGAGCGAAACGTCTCGATTTCGCAAGGAATGGCACGTCCTTTACGAGGAGGCCATCGCGCTCCAAGGGGTTTCCGTAGAACCTGGCCACAAATAGGAGATAACCATGACCAAGAAGAAAAACAAGAAAGGCCAGCGGCCAAAAATCTCCCCGGTCGTTAAGGCGCGCAACCGCATATTGCGGCGGCCTTGGCGATCCCAGCCGGGAACGCCGCGGGTAGTTTCCGACTACCTTGCAAAAGCCGGCTTGACCTGCAAGTTGTCAACCGATCTGCACGAGGCGGACCTGCTCTCGCGCTTTGGCGACGCGGCAGTAGAGTACCTGAACAGTTGCGGCATCGATCGCGAAGTCACAGCCGAGTCCCACGCTCTTACTTCCCCCAATCTCGATATGGCGCTGGCGATTCGCTCTAAGCTCTGGGGCGACCGCTACGAGGAATTCCTTTCCTGGTTCACCACGGCCAACTTGCCCCCGGTCGAACGCGTTCTCGATATCGGTTGTGACATCGGCATTCACACCTGTTTCTTTGCGATGCAGTTTCCGTACGCCGAAGTCACCGGATTTGACCAGTGCATGAAGTGTATCCAGTGCGCTCAACGACTGGCCGAGAGGCTGAACTTGAAGAACGTACAGTTCCTACAGGCCACGCTGCCCAGTCTGCCCGAGGGCCTGATCAACCGGAAGTTCGACATGGTGGTGTCGAGTTGTGTTGCCGGCTATTTCGATGATGCGCCGCTGACCCCTGTACGATCGATCGAAGAGGCCCAGGCTCAACCCCTCGGCCCTAAGCAGGTTGAGTACGCGAGGATTCAGGCCGGCTTCCTGGCCAATGAAAACAGCCTCCTGATTGCATGCGATCGGTTCGTCTTCCCCAGGACGCTGGCACGGTGGATTCGGGGACTTCGCGAAGCCGGGATTTACGTCCACCACGACCGGATCGAGCTGCTCGAATTCATCAACGCATGGGATGAGCCGATTAGCATACCAGTGCTTGTCGGGTCTATGCGCCGAACCGATCTAGTAACGCCTGACGAGATTCGGAAACTGTGGTTGGTAGACTTTTCCGGACACGGCGGCGAATTGGCTTACTTGATGGCCGCGGCCGAGTACTTCTTTTTGGAAACAAGTCCGAAAGAACTGCTCGTAGGATTCCGCTGTACTCCCCCCGGCGCTCCAACCTATTGCAAGGAACTCTGGAAAGCGGGATCGAGCCTACTGACCTACAAGTACGACGCCAGCGGCGGCTTCCTCCTTGAGTACGATATCGAGAATCTGCCCGAGATCCTGGAGGGCTGTCGGCACGCCGCCCGCGCCGATAGTGACGGCGGGACCGTGGAGGAATACGGCCCGGAGGCATATTCTCAACCGCCCGCAGGCGCGAGCGATGACAGTGCCGCCGACCGACCTGCGGGGGAAACGCCCGCTTCGGAGGCAGTCGCTGGGTCCGGCGGTCAGGATGTCCCTGGAACCTGATCCTGGAGCGAGAACCAATTGAACAGGAGATTACCATGACCAAGAAGAAAAGCCAAAAAGGCGCAAAGAAAGACCAGAAACCGAGAATCTCTCCGGTCGCCAAGGCGCGCGAGCGCATCTTGCGTCGGCCGTGGCGATCCCAGCCGGGGACGCCGAAAGTGGTGTCCGAGTACCTTCCGAAGACCGGCATGACCGCTAGGGTCTCGCAAGAGCTATTTCGTGCCGACCTGCTGACGCGATTCGGCGACGCGGCCGAGCGGTACTTGGAGAGCTGTCGCGTCAGTCGCCGCGACAGTGTGGAGTCCCATGCCGTTATGTCGGCCAACCTCGATCTGGCGACGGCAATTCGATCCGAATACTGGGGCGACCGGTATGAGGCATTCCTTTCGTGGTTTGTGACGGCCGGCTTGCCACGGCCAGGGCGTATCTTGGACATCGGCTGTGACACTGGCATTCAGACTTGTTTCTTCGCCACCTTCTACCCGGAGGCACAAGTCATCGGCGTTGACCAGTGTGCGAAGAGCCTCCGGTGTGCCCAAAGGCTGGCAGAGCGGCTCGGGCTCAAGAATGTACAGTTCGTGCAGGCCATGTTGCCGGAACTGCCTCCTGACCTTGTGAGCCAAAAGTTCGACATGATCGTTTCGAGCTTCGTAGCCGGCCCATTCTTCGATGAGGTGACGGTGCCCCTGCGCTCAATCGAAGAAGCTCAGTCCAAAACAAGGGACCCAAGACTCGAAACATACGCAAGGCTCCTGGCCGGCCTCCTAACCGATGAAGAAAGTCTGCTTGTGGGATTTGAGCGGTGCCGAGTTCCAGTCCAGTTGGCACGCTGGATCCGAGCGTTGCACGATGCCGGCATCTGCATCCGCAAGGATCGTATCGAGCTGATCGAGTTCTCCGACGAATCGGATGAGCCAGTGTACGCGCCAGCGTTGGTCGCGACCAGGCACACGGCCGACTTGATGACCCCCGACGAGATCCGGCACCTGTGGCTGAAGGATTTCCTCACGCGTGGCCGTGATATCGGCTACCACCGTGCAGCGGTTGAACAGGACTTTGTATCAGAAACCTCGAAAGAGCTGCTCAAGGGAATGCGATGCACATTTCCCGACCTCTCACCCTACCGCAAGGAACTCTGGCGGGCAGGATCGGAGGTGCTGTTTTACGTCTACAACAGCGATGGCGGCATGATCCTCGATGCTGCTCCGGCGGACGCGCTGCCCGAGATGCTGGAAATGCTTGAAACGGCGTTCTGCGACAAGCGGCGGCCGGCGACCGAGGAATATGGCCCGGAGGGCTACGATCAGCATCCGGATGGCGCTGATGGCGACGGGGCCGTTGATCGACCCGCGAGCGAGGGCGGCGGACGAGGCGACTGTCAGGACGGGCACCAAGCCACGTGAAAGTAGCAAGACAAGAGACAAAACACGCCGATCGCTCGCGGGCGCGATCGAGGTGCTCCAAGATGGCCCCGCACACCAAAACCTCTTTTGTGAAAGGAAAAGCTATGACAACAAACGACGCGCAAAATAAGCACGACGGCAATCCGCCGGATGCCCGGCCTGAACTGCCGGGACTGGAATCGAAGGACGCCTTGATGAAGTGTGGTGACTTCGACTTGGACAACTGGGCTACGGTGTACTTCTTCTTATGGGTCACCGACACCAAATGCAATCCCGATCTGGGAGAGACCATTGCACGTGCTCTCGATCCCGCACGTCGCACCGACCCCGAGGTCCTGGAGGGATGGATCACCCCAGCGTACCTGCTGGCATGGGACCTCCTCACCTGGCTGCTGGAGAAGGTCACGGATTGGTGCGAAGCGAATCTGCCCGATGGTCATCCCATTGGGTGGCGCCATCTCGTTTCAAAGAGAAACGCACAAGGCGATCCCGATCACAACCTGCTGTTCGCGTCTCTGATGGGAGCAGCGGCTTCCATGATCAACTTCGACCAAGTCGCGGAAGCTCTGCTCACTAAGACAGGCTATCGCCAGGAGATGCATGTCCCGTTGAGCGAGTTGGTCGAGCGGCAGTCGATCCAAGATAGCGCCCCTGAACATTCCCGGTCGCCCCTACGACAAGCAGCCACGGGACGAGAATGGAAAGCTCACAACCAGGAACTTCGTGTCAAGCATGGCCCGCGATCTGTACCAAAACCACGATGCGAGCCAGGGCCGGCAAACGTGACCCCCAAAGTCCGTGTGCAGGTGTCAATGTCTTCTGTCCGTGGTTGCGATTTCCTTCGCGACCACGGGCACATCCCCCGTGGAATTGTCACGGTGGACTTTACCGGTCGACACGCGCCGATCACTCGGGGGCGCGATCGGCGTTATCACAACCGCCCCATACAAAAAGGAGAATTCCTATGACTAACCCAGAGAATCGGCGGGTATCGCCTGACGCTTTCGCACAAATCGTTATGGACCGCCTTTACCAAACCAGCGAGACGGCAACTGTCAATTACGACCGCGAACGCTTTTGCCTTCAAGGCGATGGCGACGAGTATCTTGACCTCAACGAGTGCCACAAGGTGTACTGCGACGCCGATGACGAGTCACGAACGAGGCTGCTTTCGGACATCGCCCGAATGTGGTTTCGGCAGGATTACACGTTGCCGGACGAATTCGAGGACGCAACCCACGACTTGATGCCCTATGTTCACAGCCGCGGCTTCTTCGAGCTGTCCCCCCAACGCTGGCCCTATCAAGTCCTGGGCGAGCACTTGGGCGCCACTATCGTATACGAACGGCTTGAGTCCAGGCAGCTTGTGCCGAAGGAAATCCTCGATGCCTGGGGCGTGTCGCTCGACCAGGCCCTGGAGATCGCTAAGGAGAATCTGAGACGGCTTCCGGCGAACGTCGCCATACCGAACTCGGACGAGACTGCGTGGTATCTCAAGACGGGCGATGATCGCTGTTCCGCCTACCTGCTGCTCACGGACATCGTGCGGCTGTGGGATGTGCGGGGCGACGCCATTGCAATGGTCCCCAACCGGGATACTCTGTTCATCGCCGGTTCGGAAGACGATAAGTCGCTGGCGCAGATGGTCAAGATTGCGATGGCAGCGTCAGAGTTCCCTCGACCGATTTCTGGCATCGCTCTGCGGCTGGCCGACGACACCTGGGTGCCGTGGCTACCTGCCGAATCGCACCCCTTACATCGAGATTTCAAGCAACTCCAGCTTCGTACGTTCGAAGCAGAATATGCCGAGCAAGAGAAGCTACTCGACAAACGGTGCGAGGAGACTGGCCAAGATGTCTACGTCGCGCCGTTTTGGTGTCTCACAAGTCCCAAAGGAAAGCCCGCCAGCGCAACCGGCTGGCCGGCCGGCGTTGAGTCGATGCTACCCGAGACCGATGTCATCATGTTTATGCGCAATGAGACGGACTCCGCGATCGTGACGTGGCAAGGGGCCGTAAGCATCGTCGGCAACCTGATGGAGCCGCTGAACATGTACCCGCCCCGTTGCCGCGTTCGGGAGTTCCCTTCCCCGGAACAACTGGCGTGGATGGTGAGCGAGCATAGCGCTGAGGGATAGGAAATTACTGAATCTAGTGTCACGAAGCAAGGAGATGACTATGTCAACTGGACCTGATCGAAACCCGCGCGGTGTTCGCGTCCGGCAACGAAATGCTGCTGGCGAAGTTGTTCCCGAACCACAACATGAGGATAGCCCGACTGCCCTTTTCGCGCAGACGTTCGCCGTCATCGCAAATGGGCTGCACGCGCTGCCGGAGAACCTCGTCGAGGCCGTTCGGGCCTTGCCGGAGCGGTTCTTCCTGCCACCGTGGATTGGGCGCGGGCTCCGTGGTCGTAAACGGCATGGAATCGTCGGATTGATGAACGCGCTGCGGTGGGCCGAGCAGTGCTATCAGACCGACCCGGCGGCGGCAGGGGAACGCGTGGCTCGGTCCATCGCCATGTACATGGCGGCAGGAAGCGAGCCGTCCTGGACCATGTCTGCGGCCACAGGACGACGATTGCTCGATCGCCTTGTGGCCAATCGGCTGGCAGAGGTCGCGGCCCCCTCGACTGGCGAAGAACCTTGATGACGAACGAATCAACATGCAACGGTGGTCGCACGGGGCGACTGCCTTCCCATCCCAGTTGACCCTTTAACAACACAGAACCTATGACCATGGAACCCACACAGAATGTCGTTACTCCGGCCCGCACCCCCACGATGGCCGATTTGCTCAAGGTGGACGGCGAATTCGCTTTCCGGTTAAACGAAACGCGTGCTGCCATACGGGAAGATTCGACGCTCCGGCTCCACGAGGAGCTTATCCGAAACCTCGATAGCCTACGACGCCCGATTCGCGCGAGTTACGCGCCCCCTACAGAGGACGCTGTCTTGCGATATTGCCTGGCGGCGCGGGCGAAGGAAGAAATGCCGCCGACGCTTTTCGACGATGCTCAGCGCGCGTACATGCGGCAGCCCGACGATTACGACATTCTGCTCGGGAACCTGATCCCCAAGGATTTTCTCGATACGGCCTACGCTGAACTTGCGCGCCAGGCGTACCTGGAAAACACTAACGCCACGGCCGATGAGGACTGGAGTGTTTTCCTGAAGATGCGCAAGGTCATGGGCCAGGATGGCCTCTCGGGGCTGCCTACCGGCCTGCCTAAGCTGGATGAGAAACTCGGCGGACTGCGCGGCCTGACTTTTATCGGGGCCGACAAAGGCGTCGGTAAAACCTCACTGGTTTTAGGCATGGCCCTAGCCGCGCTGAAGGCCCGCCAGGACCTCGCCGTGCTGGTCTACTCCCTGGACATGGCCAAGACGAGGATCTACGAGCGGCTGTTCTGCTTGGAATCGGGTCTCGACCACCGGACGCTTTTCGGTGGTGTCGAGCTATCACCGCAGGACCGCGCGGTTGCCACGGAAGCCAACCGTCGCCTCACGGAAGATATTTTGCCCCGCCTGCGGGTCGTCGAGCGGGATTTCTCGTTTGAGGAACAGAACTCGTATGACACAAACGAGCCAACCAAGCCTGTCCGCAAGGGACTTACGTCTAGCGGCATCCGGAAGGAGTGCCGGAACCTGATGGCGGCAACCGGGGCCAGCGACGTGCTCATCGTCATCGACCTGTTTCAGAAAATGGATCCGCGCGGCGAGATCGCGGACAGCCTGGCCAGAGACCATTATCGACTCGACCTGCTCGATCAAGTTCGCAAAGCGTCGTTCGTGCCGGAACGGCCGCACGGGTTTCCGATCGTGGTGATCTCCGAGATCCGCAAGGACGCCGCCAAGGCAGGCCTCGATCGAGACGACCTGAAAGGCGACGGCCGGATGGCCTCGGACGCCGACGTGGTGATGCTCATGTGGCCAGCCGGGAACGCCACGGGCGACGTTATCCCCACCACGCTGCGGATCGACAAGGGCCGCGAGGGTGTGGTCCGTGGCGACGTGACGCTGTGGTTCGATCACACGCGCTGCCGTTTCTACGACACCGCGCCGACCGGTCAGGATTTTCATCATGACAACAAAATTGAGCCGGCCGGCGCTCGCGCCGCGATTGACCCGCTGGCCGAGTAGTTCAGGAGCCTACCATGTCCGGTCTGCCTTTCGTACTCGCCGACAAGGATCGTATCGAGCAGTTTGCCCTGCTGGCCCGAACGCGCGGGTTATTTCGGGATTTCGACGTGTGGAACGATAACCAAGGGATGACCTGGGCACGGCGGCGCATCGGAAAGCACTGCTTTGCCGTCAGCCTGCTGGGGCCCGGCTGGGTTTTCGACGATTATGCGCGTCAGGCTCGCGCTGAGACCTTGGCGGCGCGCAGGGCCGCCCTGGAGCAAGCCAAGGCCGAAGAACGCCGGCGGCAACTGGAGGAAATCATCGCCGGCCTGCATCTGGGGCCGATCGCGGAGCGCGTGCTCTGGGCCGTCCATCAGCGGGTATTGCAGGCCAAGCTCTCGGTCGTGCGAATTCCGGATCGGTTGCTGGGCGAGGCCGTCTGGGGGCAAGACGATACCGGCTGGCCTCCCCACTGGCGTTCGACGCTGAAAACGTCGCTTGCGAGCCTGGGGTGGCTCCACCTAGCGGCCTGGCCGCAGGAGGGTGAACCGGTCCTCGGCGACAGTTCGGCGCTGATCACGCACTCGGCCGATCTGAGGAAATCGAAGAACGACGGGTGCGATGATGACTGCCCCATGCTTCACGGCCCTGCGCATAAGCATTTCACCGTCAATATTGGCCGCGGGTTCCTGGGTGTTCTGGAACAGTTCGGCAGCGCCGGGGACCGACCTGGCGTCCGCAAGTACGGATTCAAAGTCTCGGGTCGAAAGGACAGCGGGCCGACCTTGAAATCGGTCGGCAAGTCCGGCAAGCTGGCGACGGTCTATTTGCCGGCCAAGATCGGCGAGCCGGCCGTGTGCGCGAACTTCACTCCCAAGCAACATCGGTTGTTGCAGACGATCGTGCGCGAAACCGGTCGGAAGACGAAAAGCAAGCGTCGCGAAGTCGGGCAGGCGGAGGTCTTTGTCGGGAACCAGATTTCTGGCATCCAGCGCAAGAATAGTATTGTCTGCAGTCTGCTTGCGGCCAACGGCAATTATGTAGGGTTCAACGGCAATGGGATGATCAAGGGCCTTGGCTACGGGCTTACGACGCCCGGCGGCTGGCTGGTGAGGGCCGGATATGCTCCCGATGATCTGAAAGGTTTCTTCGGCGACCTGGCGGTCCTTGCGTGCACGCTGGGGTTGATTGTCGTTGGCATATACGTTCCCAATCGGGAATGCCTCAGCCTTGAGCAGCTTCGGATGCTCCAGGGAACCACCGCTGGTCGGGCAACCCTGGCGCAGATGCACCTGCGGATCTACACTTCGACCGACTACGTTCAGCGGTGGAACGAATATTTTCGATGGGTGGCACTTCGGGCACCTCAGAAGCCCAGCACGGTTCAGCGTCCGGCGCTGGCGGATGAGATGGCGCAGAAGGGCATCACCAAAGCCGCGCTGGCCAGGGGCATCGATGCAGATCCATCGTTCTTGACGAAGGTCTTCGCCGGCAAGAAACCGTGGCCCGCCGAGCTGTTGAGTCGGGCCCAGGCCTGGGTAGCCAACTGTGTCGAATCTGAAGGGCGTGGGGACTGCGCCGCTCATGGGTTGGAGTCGACGGACAGTTGTCCGGCGGCAGATCGGACAAATGTCGGGGCCTCGACAGACCGTTCGAGTGGTCTCGGGCAGGGGCGTGAACCCTGATTTTCGATGGACCGCGAGTGCGTCTGGGACCCTAAAATGGACCGCCAAAAGTGCGCTTCGATACCAGAATGGACCTTGTGGAGTGCGTTCGATCGAAACGGAAAGTGGCTTATTCTTCGAGGAATATGGCATTTTTGGGTTCCTATAAAAGGCTACCAAACCCCTTACAGGGGGTGTTTGGGTTGCCGCGGCTGACGCCGCACCCAACCACCCCCTTTGGAATCAGGTTAACTGATTCCAGAAAGAAACCATACAGCGCATCGAGTTCAAGGTAACCAGGTTGGCCGAACTGAAGGAACACATTCCTCGATCACGTCGAATACGATTGCCGGTCATCAACCTCGACAGGTGATCCGAGTTGAACCTACCAGGGGCATCGAGACGAGCGGTTCTCTCGACGGGAAGCGCATAACCTGGAAAAGGTTACCGGGAGATCTCATGCTGCTATGCTTCGAAGTAGTCTGGTCCAGCCACCTCGAAGGCAACCAGAACGCGCACGCGATCAACTTGTCTCGATGATCTTCATATCGCGAACGGTCAAAAGCAGAAACCTCGCATCCGAGCGCGATGCAGGGGACATCGTTCAACTGGTGGCGTCATCCTCGAACCGATATTGCTTCAGCGCTCGATCCGATGCCGTTGGAACCCGGCAGATCTAATTATCGTGAATTAGGTTTCGCTGGCAACTCTCCCGATGCAGGCCGACACCCATCTAATGCGGTATCCTCGAATTGCCCTTCTGAGCGCGCCAGCGCGCGCCTAGCGGGCCTTTTTGCCTCCAGACGCCCCGGGAGCCGTCCCAGGGCCCGATCGTGCGCTAGCGGCCTAAGCACTACCATTGGGGGTCGAAATCTCCAATTGGAGATCGTGCCAGCAACGGCTCCGAATGGAAGCCTTGGCTCCAAATGGAGGTCGGCAGAAAAGCGCCACCATTGGGGGTCAAAACCTCCAATTGGAGATCGAGGCTCCGAACCTTCCGAATGGAAGCCTTGGCTCCAATTGGAGATCGTGGGAAAAACCGATGCGGTTAGACCCGAGCCGTTCAGTTGGAGATCTTGGCGGCGCCGGTCGATGGCGAGCGCATAGACCGGTATCTCGACCAGCACAATCCTCGACGAGCGCCGAGGCACGACTGAAACGGTCGCGTGGCGTGTTTTCGGTCTGATTGATAGTAGTCGTAATTTTGATCACAAGATGAAAATCTTGGTGCCGGGCACGAGCCGAACGGGCCCATGCCTTGCTCTAGCCTTCGATCGCCATGATTAAACCGTCGAGCGCCCTGCTAAATGCGCTCACCTGGCGCGCGACCACCTGAACCGATTCCAATATCTCTTCGTTCTCAAAGGCCGGCAGCGCGCGTCCAGGGAGGCTTAAAAGGCAAGCCTCGAAGGGTCCGCGCATACGCTTCCAGGCAACAGCTTCTCCGAGTCCCACGTGCTTCGATTTTGCAGTAGCGCTGAAATTCACTTTGCGCTATGATCGTTGTAGTGACTGCGGCCGTTCGTACTTGCCGCGATCGATCGAACCTTGTGCATCAAGAGCGCAACATGGACACCATACTACTTACCCTGAAGGACGTCGCCTCGATCCTGAACGTGAAACCGTACCGGATCAACTACGTCCTCGCCACGAAGCTTGTGCCCGAGCCAGCCAGCCGATTCGGAAACAAGAGAATCTTTACCGAGCAAGACCTTCAGCGGCTTCGCGATCATTTCACCGCGAAGCGCGAACCCTCCACAACCGCAAGGGATACCGAACATGACCACGAAACGCAAACCGAAGTATGTGCCGGTAGTTGATGCTGCCGGCAATTACACCATCGACAAGCTCGTCGCAGAAGCGACGCAACGGCCGCCAGCCAAGGACGCGCGGACTCGAAAGCTGGGGGCTGCTCTTCAAAAGCCACCGGAACCGCCGCCCGAAGAGGAAAAGCCGGTGCGCGTACACCGACGCAGCCAGCTCCGCGAACAAGAACCACTATGGGGCGGCAAACGTAAGCCAGATCCCGTACCACGCGATGCCAACACCTAATTATCAAGAATTAAATCCAGGACAAGAGAGAGGACAATTATGCCCGCTACACTAACCAAACGCCGCCCGGCAGACACCATGCCCGCGGTCAACGATTACATGCCAGATCATCGCTGTTTCGACTTCGATGAGGACGAGCTGGACCCGGCTATTAACGACCTTCGGCCCCTATGCCTCAAACAACGCACCGACACGCTCCAGTGGTATCACGCGTTGGGGAAACTCGTCGCCAAGCACTACAAGCGCGTCGAGGAGGATCGCGAAAAACGCAACGAAACGATGTACGGCCAGCACTTCTTCAACAAGCTCGCCGAAGCCATCGAGCTGGTCTCGGCCGCCATGCTGCGAGCTTGCTTTAACCTGTACTACTTCTATCCCGATGGTCCTGCTTTCCGCGAACTGGCCAAACAAAAGGCAATCTCGCCAAGCCATGCGCTGCGGCTGGCCTCGATCAACGACGGGCCAAAGCGCCGCGAGTTGCAGGAAAAGGTCGTCGAGGAGAACCTGAACGTCAGGGACCTGGACCGCGAGATCAAAAAGACCCAGCTCAAGCCGCGTAAGAAGGGTGCCGGCCGCCCGTTCAAGGTGCCGTCGAGCCTTACCAAGGCGTTGACGCATCTCAGCACCCAGGCGACCGTCTACCGGAACGCCCACGAGAAGATCTGGTTCGGCGAGGAGTACAACATCTCCCAGGTCGTGCCCGAGCTGGCGTCTAGCCAGCTTTCCAAAGAGCTGCGCAAACAGCTTGCGGATGCCCTGGAGGGCTGCGAATCGCTGGTGTCCGTTGCCGAGAAAGAGGCCAACGAGTTACGCGAAGCCCTCGCGCTGGTTGATAAGCGCATGGCCGCGCAGGCCGAGTGCGACCGCAAGGCCGCCGAAGAGGGCGACGAATAGGCTCGCCTGTTCGGCAAACCCGATCCACCGCCGTAGGAGAATTTCAAGGGGCGGCGTCGGCGCATAGCTGACGTCGCCCTTCGTTTTTTCGGAGATCCGCGAGACGCCGGGGCCTCTCCGAAGATTGCGATCGTGACTGTCCGAGTTTTGGCAGTGGCCCCGCCGCCATCCAACTGCCTATCGATGCCGATCTCCAAGCTCGTCGACACCGGGCCATCATTTGTCACCTGTCGCGCCGGTCCCGATCGCGTTGTGCCTTGCGTGGTCATCGCGGGCGAGCTTGAGGTGGTCTTCGGATCACCTTGATCGGGATTTGGTCGCCGTCGAGCACGCCGTTCCCGATTCGTGTTGCCCCCAGTAGAGCACGCATCTTGCACAGCCCCGGTTTGATGTGGGAGCTTCAGGTAGTCGAATGTGCGAAGGTGTGTCACGCCGACGCGCGATACCTGTTGCCCAGACAATTCCAGGAACTTAGCCCTACAAGAAACTAGATGCTGCCCTATCCGTGAAATCGGCAGCACCTCACTCTGCCTTCGTGCGAACTGCACTTAGCAACAAAACGATATGCAGCAACCGCTGCGACGCGGCCTGTGTGAAACTCGCGGCTGGAAGGATTCCGTGGCACGTATCGTTGCGGAGATTCCAACCTCGGCGGTCGGTGAGCACGAATCGCAAATACGTAACGACATCCTCAGTGAGGAATGCTGCTACGGTTTCATCGGCGAGAAAGTCGCCGAGATTCTTCAGGTCGAAACCGCCCATACGGTTCTGCTTCTGTAGAGTAAGTCCAAGTCCGGCGGCAATGATTCGGATGGCGTTCTCGATTTCCGTAACGAGAACATGGATGGCAACAATCGGGTCGCCTGCGAAACACGCTTCGATACCTCGCCGAAGGATGGCATGCCTCTGCTCGTGCCAGACAGGCGACTCGACGACTTGTGCAAATAGCTCTTCCGGGCCGATCGAGTGCTTCTCGAACAGATGGTCCATTCCGAGTTGGAGAAACGTATTGCGAGACTGAACGTCCCAGTTTACCTGCCGAAGAAGTCTGCCTTCGGCATCCCCCGGGTCAATCTCCGCTACTTCTCTGCCCACATGGTCGATAAATGCTTCTGTGAACATCTGGCTCAACGGATAATCCTTCTTAATGTCTTCTAACTGGCGGCGCAGTTGGTCGAGCTTTGGCAGGAAGTGCCCTGTCAAATTTGCAAAACTCTCTTCGACATCATCTGTCACGAGCCAATTGAGCCACTTGTCAATCTCCTCTTGTGATATATGCTGCGACGTAGAAACTGGCACTAAGTCGTTCGGTACGCGTGGCTGCAACCCCTCGATACGCTTTAGTACTTGCTTTGCCTCATCGTTCATTTCAATACGCAGGTACAGTTGGTAGAGCCGCTTGAACCAGCCCACGGCCAGCGCTGCCATAGTTGCCCTGGCCGCCATGCGTTCCACGGCAGCACCGTACATTCGCATGACGGTCTTAGCTTCGTCTCGCTGTTGCGAAGTCCAATAGTGGTCTGCCAACGGCAACGCGTAGCATTCCACGCTAAACTGGTCTGCCCCCGCGGCGCTCAGCGTTTCAAGTCGAGCCCGGAATTTGTCGATAGCCGCCTGAAACTCCGCCTGCGGGCGGCGCTTTGGGGGAATGGCCTTCAGAAGTGCGAATAACGACTGTTGACGGAATTCACTCTCGTCAGCACCCACATTTGCGTTCGCATAAGCGACATTCGCAGTTACCGCCTTCCGCAGTCGGTCGTGGTCATTGATTGACAAGGCTAAATCGATGATTCGCTTCCGAATGTTGCCCCAACTGTGGGACGACGTCCCCGGGTAGGTGGTCAAGGCCTCAGAGTAGCCATCGATGGCGATGCGAGCCGCTTCGATGGGCGGCTTAGCGCCGGTGGCCTTCTGACTTAGGTCCCAAACCATGTCTGCGTAACGTGCCCGCAGTGCCGGGTGCCGGGCCGTATTCATTCGGGCAGTCCAATACGCGATGCATTCCGGCGTGATGCGCTCTAACGGCGGCATGTCGAGCCGATTGCCGCCGTCGTCGATGCCCGCCATTTCCGGCGAGTACTGCGTGCCCCACACGTTGGGCTCATCGTAGAGATCCAGGTACGCGGCAATGAACTCAAACCGCAGTTCGTTGACCTCCTCGCCAGACTCCTTGGCGGCCTTTCCAGCGGGCTCAAGAGCCTTATTCACCTCGTAGTGCTCCAGCGTTGACGCGGCGTCGAGCGTGGCAAGTGCTTCGGCGAGTAGCTGTCGGGCGTCGGCCATCATGCGTCTCCTTTCATGGAAATCTATGCCAAATGCGGCGCATATTAGCGAATCGAATTGTCCTGGGTCCGTGGCTCTGCCGGAGCGTTGTAACCTTCGATCACATCGACCGCCCCCTTCTGATTAAGGGACGGGCTCAGTCTCGCCATTAAACTCAATCGTCTGCCTGTTCACGTAGTTCCCTGAAAACCCAAGCCACTTCAGGAGTACCAGCTCGAAATACCACAGCCAAACCGTCAGTGCCTCGATTCGCGCTGCAACCGGATACTTCGCGAGACGTTGCAGGTTGCGTTGGTCCGGGTGAACGATGCTATTGCGGAGTTGAACTAACGCCTCGGGTGCGTCACTCCAACCCTGCGCGACGGCCAAAGTCGGGAGCTGTTGGACTCTTAGCTTCGGCGGCCCGATTGCGGTTGGTAACCCGAATTCGGCAAGCAATCGGCGCAAGCGATCCGCAGCCGATAATCCGCGCGGCCGGAAATCGTCCTCACGCAATCTGCTTTTTTCATGCACCATGATGTAATAGGCCAGTCGTTCCAGGCCGCTCTGGCACAACATCACCGCGCTTTCGATGCCCCATGCCACATTTGCCTCGACGTACCAGTAGATCGCAACCTGAAGAATGTCGCGGCGGTCCTGATCCAACCAAACTCGCATGAAGCCCGGGAATAACCTGGCCAAGCACTGCGGCTCGTGTTCAGGGAACCAAGTCGACACGAACGTCCAAGGACTTGCATGGCGGACGCTCCAGTCTTGCCAAACGTGGCTTCCATCTTGGGCAACACCGATATACAAAATCGGCGGAGACCAACTTCCTCTTGCAAAGGAGAGAAACGAGTGCAGCGCGTTGAACAGATCCGATGCGTCCTCGGGCGAAACTGGGGTGCCGTCGATGCGCTCTGCTTTACCGGCATGGGTTATGCCATAACCAGAACTCGCATGTAAACTGTCAAGTAGTTGCTGTAAGTCGGGCACGGTTTGTAGGGTTACCCTCCATCCCCCACCCTCAAACACAACTCGGCCGACGTGATATTCTGGCGTTGCGTTCGCTGGCCGCGGGGCCAAGTAAGGCCAGAAATTCACGACGTGAAAGATGACATGGCGTGCGGTCGCGTTTTTGCCGATCACCACGTTTCGGCTCACATCCCCACGCACGCCAACAGACCGTTCCCGTTCTCCACAACTGAGGCGCGCGTTCGATATGGTCGCGACCGCTTCGGCATTCAATGAAGGTATTGCAAGGACACAGTCCGCTGCGCCTACCGCACCGAACGGCGTGAGCGACGGAATGTCAAACCGAAGATGCGGACCTGACGTCCAGACAACATCAAGCGTTCCCTCGCCTTCACCATAGTAGCCGCCTTGCCGGACTCCCAACCGTCCCTGGCATAGGTTTACAGTCTCGTCCGGCGCGGAGGTCGTGTAGACCGGCAGCAATCCGGCAATCGGTCTTTCCGGAACTGTGTTTTTTTCCATAATTGACCGCCTCCACGATTCTCCACTGGACTGCCGGCGAAGCAGCCAATCTCGCGTCATCTTGTTGGAACCCGATTCCAGTTAAGATAGCAGTGTTGCCAGACCATGACCAGTGGAGGGGATTCGGGGTTACATAATCCCGCTTTTTACCGATCTCTAGTCGTGGCTGTAATACTTGGGCAACTCCTCTGTAAGAACGACACGCACAGCCGAGTGTTGGTTCAGTTCAGGGCGTCTCGGGCACATCGACCTCCGCGCCCCCTAGCCCGTAGCCGCTAATTGCGGTCGAACGGTCCTGGCCGTTACCCGCCAAGTACCGCAACGCCCGAAAATAACGTACCGCCTGACCGACGACCTTCGCACCCGTTTCCGCCCAGACCCACATCCACGGATCTGATATCGGCCTTGCGGCGGCCTCTTCGTCCATGCCTTCGCCGACCGTCGAGCCTTGGCCACCATCGCCGGCTCGAAATGTCGCTCGGCCGCCCTTTTCGGACACGATTGCGGTCGGCGGCCGAAACCATGACTCCGTCGCCATCCAGGCCGCGATCTTCACGTCCGCCCTGCACAACCCGCCCAAGCGGTCTGCCAAAGCAGGGCTCCTGCAAGATCGGCGGGGTGCCGGCGGCCTGCCGTGAAGGTGCTCCTTACGATGAAGCTGAAGGCTTCGTTCAGGGCCCGTACGGAATGGAGGGTTTGCGGCGGATTGTCGATGCGGACTAGACGGAAGAGGCCCCGGGGCTCCTGCGAACCATCGTCGGGCTGGGCGTGGAGTTGCTGCGAAGTACTGACTGGGAGGGCCGTAATTCCACACTATTCTCTATGGTCGCGACACCGGGCCGGGGTTGAGCTGGCCGTCTGACGTGGCGCTCCCGGCCGGTTTTTGCCGATTGCTTCCACGCCCGACTGCACGCCCCACCCCGACACGCTGCCGTATCCACATCTCTATCGCCGTTTTGACCATGCTGCTCCGCTCGGGATGAAGCCGAGCATAAAGATTAGCGTTCAGGTATACATTCCAGGCACAATCGTAGGCTGCATTAGGGCGGCGGCCGCCCTGGTCCTTCCGTTTCCGACGTGAGTGGCGTCCCCAGTGCGTGCTAGCATGACAGCATCGAAAGCCGGCAAAGCGGCTACTGCGGTCATAGGCTCGGGACCGATCTGCGGCCGTGCCGGCAAGCTGGCCGTGAACTTCGGCCGCGGGTTCTCTGGCGGCTTGCAAAATTCTTACCGCCCCGCTTCCAACCCCTCTAGCTACGGATTAGACTAATAGCTGGTACCGGGCTCGCGCGACGTTTGCGCCGGCCGGGCCGAATTGAAGAACCGGATACGCATGGAAAGATAAGAAGGGCCGCTGGACGGCCGCTGAAGACAATTTGGTCGACGCGTGAGCGTCAAGTATTTGCTTTCAGGAAAACGACCAACCTGAGCCACTCTGCTGCCGAAAGGTGTTGAGCGGCTCTTGAACAAGTGAAGCAGTGCTTGGCCCGAGCGCTCCGCAAGGAGCGTCGGGATCAGGTGCTGTTCACTTGTGCCCCTTGGTCGGGGCTCCTGGAGCGGCCTTGGTTTTCCGGCGCTCCTTTTATTTGTGCATGGCTCTTCAGAGACGCGAGAAGAACGATTGGCCAGATCGGGCAGGGTCATTCACCTAACAATGGAAAGGTAAATCCAATATGGCAATGATCACGGTTCAAGTATGGGACGTGACCGGCAACAAGCGTCAAGAAGTAGAACTTCCGGACAACGCCCCCGTCAATCGCATCCTTGCGGTGCTTCTCGACAAGATGAACTTGCCGCAGACCGCTCCCGACGGCCAGCCGCTTGCTTACAAGTTCCACCACAAACGTTCGGGCAAGCAACTGCTCGACGACCAGTGCTTTGCCGATGTAGGCGTGCAAGAGGGGGACGTGTTGCGTCTCCAACCCGAGATTACCGCAGGGTAAGAATCATGAACGCAGATCTGGATGGCGACAAGCCTGAGAACAGGGTGCAGTCTCGCGAAGGTAGGCCGGCAGGGCAAGACGGGGCCTATCCGGTAGAAGACGCTGGGCTGGAATTCGCCCCGGAACCGATGTCTCCGCCAACAGGTGGCTCTTCCACCACAAGTTCAGATCAAACTGCCGTCTGGTACGCGGGGCGGCGCGGCGGCCAACGTGCTGGCCCGTACACTCTACCGGCTTTGAAGAAGCTGTTGGCGGCGGGTACGTTGTCGCCCCGCGATCTTGTGTGGAAGGCAGGTATGCCTAACTGGCTTCCGGCCCGGGAGATAGCCGATCTCACAACGAGGATGGGTGGTCCGGCCGGCGCCCCGCGGCTGCCGAGAAGCCTTTTCGACCGTTGCGACGAGCTGTTGCGGCATTTCAACGGCATTCTGTCCAACGCCGCCTTTTATCGGATTTTGGGGCCGACTTGCATCGGTCTGGGGCTGATCACGTTTCTCATGTCGGTGCTCCTTTCGTTCTGGCATTTGACATGGTTCACGGGTGCGGTGCTGTTTCTGGCCATCGGCTTGGGCGGTGAGGCAACGGGACACGTGCTTGATCTTCTCCATCGCATCGAGTCACAACTGACAGAGCGAGCGAAGCCAAGGAAAGATTCACCCGACAATGGATCAGGACACGATTAGAATCACTCCCGCGGATACAGTCGCGGCTGAGGAAGACCGCTTTCATCGCTTCCGGCTGATTGGCTGGTGGGACCAGGACCGCTTAGCTCGGGCGAAGGTACTGGTGGTCGGCGCAGGCGCTCTGGGTAATGAGATCGTCAAGAACTTGGCCCTCCTGGGCGTCGGCAACGTGCTGATTGCCGATATGGACCGCATCGAGAACTCGAATCTTTCGCGGTCGGTACTCTTTCGGGCGGCTGACAACGGGGCGTTCAAGGCGGAAACGGCCGCTCGGCTCGCGAAGGATATTTATCCGGACATCTGCGTTCACTTCTTTAACGGCAACGTCGTTTACGATCTCGGCATGGGCGTATTCCGATGGGCCGACGTCGTGTTGGGTGGATTGGATAACCGCGAGGCTCGGCTGGCGATTAACCGTAATTGTTGGCGAGTGAACCGGCCATGGATCGACGGGGCCATCGAGCAAATCCAAGGCTGCGCCCGCGTCTTCGTGCCGGATGGACCGTGTTATGAATGCACGATGTCGGTAATCGACTGGCAGCTATTGCAGAAACGGCGGTCGTGCAACCTTCTAAGCAAAGTCGAGATGCAGGGCGGCAAGACACCGACAACCCCGACGATCAGCTCCATTATTGCCGGCGTGCAGTGCCAGGAGGCCGTGAAGTTGTTGCACGGCTTGCAGACGATGCGAGGCCGCGGCTGGGTTTTTGAAGGCGTTAGCGGCGACTCGTATCAAACCGAGTATCAGCAGAAGGAGGACTGCTACAGCCACGAGACGTTCGACGAGGTCATTCCCATGAACGTCCGTAGCGACCAGATCACGGTACGGCAGTTCTGCCAGGAGGCCCGGCGGCTTCTCGGCCCGGAAGTGGCCCTGGAACTTGGGCGTGAGATGCTGGAGAAGTTGGTTTGCCCCAAGTGCGGGCGTGAGGAGCCCGTGTTCGCCTCGCTCGGCCGCGTCGGGGCTGAAAGGGCGTTCTGTCCAGATTGCCCCAACACGCGTCGTGACGTCGTGACGTTCCACAAGTTTGACGGGGGCGAACCGTTCACTGACAGGACTCTGCGCGAAATCGGCGTGCCACCGTTCGATATTGTCATTGCTCGGACGGCAGACCGGATGGTGGGGTTAGAACTGGCGGGCGATGCCAAGGAAGTCCTCGGGCCGCTTGCCAACGATAGGGAGGGTATTCAGTGGACGTGAGCAAAGGCAACAAGACCGCAACGGACGCGACGCGGGACTTAAGCCGCGTAGCGACCGAAGGCTGGACCGTTCGCTGCTTTCCACTTCCGGGACGGGGAAAGGGCCGCTCCGTGCCGGTCGTCGTCAAGCGATCGGTCTTGCAGGCGATCCACGAGCACGGTTGCAGTCGCACTGACGTGGAGATGTGCGGGGTCCTGGTAGGCAATGTCTACCAGGACGAGAACGGCCCCTACGTCTACGTCGAGGCCATGATTCAAGGCATCTCGGCGGGAAGCGCCGTAGCGCAGGTGACGTTCACGTCGGCAACGTGGGATTACATCCAGGACAGGCTGGACAAGTTATACCCTAACCTCCGAATGATCGGCTGGTATCACACGCATCCGGGCTTCGGTGTTTTCCTTTCGGATATGGACCTGTTCATCCACAACAACTTCTTCAATGCCCCGGAGCAACTGGCGTTTGTCCTTGATCCGCTCAGCGGCGACCAAGGGATGTTCGTCTGGCGAAGCGGCAAGACGTCGCGAGAGAAGTTTGACATCGAGGAAGATGGTGATGCGCAGTCGCGTGCGTCGGAAGATCACGACGGCGGTACTTCGCGTATTCCAGCAAGTGCGTCGCAAATCGAGGAACTCAAGGCACAGGTCGCGCGTCTTCATCACAAATTGCGGTTTGCGGTCATTGCCTTCGTGGTTGTCCTTGTCCTTGCAGTCGCTGGATCGGCCGCCACGTACTGGCTCGCCCGGCGGAATGCTCCAGTCGATGGTCTGCAAGAGGAGAACGGGCTGCGCGGTCAAGAGCCGCCGAGCAGGTCTTCTGAAGCCCCCCCAAACGTCGACGGTACTACCCTCGCACCTATGCGAGGCCAGGATCGGCACGAGGTGGTCGGTGGCAAGAGTTCAGATAATCAGGCGGCCTTAAAATTTCCTGCGGCGTCCACGCTGCAATCCACAAGCCAAAATACGCCGGAAGCTCGCCCTGCGAGTGGTTCAGGAAGGCCAGCGATTCGCAATCCGGTGGAACCGTCTACGGGGCAATAGTTGTCGGACCTGTCGTATTGGAACGCCCAATGGAAAATACGGGTAACAAGATCAGAATCTCGACGGAAGAAGTCACGCCGCACGTCACGGATCGTATTGTCGTAGTCAATTTGAATGCGCCGCCTGTTGCCCCAACCCCTCGTGTGCGATCGCCGAAAAAGTGGGCCCTGGCGGTATTGCTGCTCCTTGCAGTTGCCTTGCTAATTGCGCTTGCTGGGGTCGCTGCATACTTCCTTTGGCCCAAGCGCAACTGGATCACCAGCATTGATGAGGTGGCGGGTAGCAGCATCGTTCGCATCGAAACGGCCGACGGCATGGGGTCGGGCTTCATCATCGCCAGCAAGGGCCATCGGCACCTGATCCTAACGAACCGCCATGTTCTTCAAATCAACGACGGGGCGCCTGTCCCGAAGACTACCTTACCGGATACATGTCGCGTGGTCCTGCGTTCCGGCGAAGTTGTGCCGGGCCACTTGGCCGGCATCCCGACCGATCAAAACATTGATCTTGCATTAGTGGTAGCGGAATCGAATGCCCTACGGCCCTTGGCTCCAATCAAACCCTTTGAGAAAGTCCGGATCGGTGACAATGTCGTCGCTGTGGGCCATCCTCTGGGGCTGGATTTCTCGATCACCCAAGGGATCGTTTCCGCGAAACGCGAGGGAATGCTGGTGCAGACAAGTGCCGCGATCAATCATGGCAATAGCGGTGGACCACTGATGGATCAAGAAGGCTATGTGATCGGCGTCAACACTATTACCATCAACCCCACGGAAGGCCAATCGCTCGGGTTCGCCATTCGTGCGGATATCGCTTTAGATCGAGTAGCGTGGAAATATTCTAAGTCGGTTTCGGATCTGGTGGGGCAAATTGGACAGTAGACTGCCCAGCGCAGGACATTCAAGGGAGGCCAAATCATGGCAGACGACAAAATTAGAGTCTCTTGGGACGAGGTCAACACACCGCAGGTCGATGCGAAGATCAAGCAGAATGCTGCACTCGCACGGGCCCAGGAACACTATCAGCAGGTTCAGCAGATCGTGCCGCCAGCAACTCCGGCGGCTGCGATAACTAGCCGCCCGAAGACGAGCATCTGGTACAACACGGTCTTCTATATGGGGCTGTTCGGTGTCCTTGGGGGGCTGGTTGGCTGGGCTGTCGGCGAAATCGTCTTTCTCGTGCTGCCAAACCAGCTAGAGGAGTTTCAGGCTGTCTTGATCGAGGAAAATGCGATCATCGCGCGAGTAAATCGAGGTGAACTTTCGCAGGCCGATGGCGAGAGACTGGATACGGAATTGGGTCGCAGCTATCAGCACAACCCTTACGTCAAGATTGCCCTGGATACTTCGCTTTCCGACGGCGAGAAGAACCGACAACTTCAAGTGCGGTTGGACAAGGACGGGTGGAGAAACTTCATGACAGAGATTGTTTTTTACTCATCGCTGGGAATGATACTTGCTTTCTTCCTTTCTGTGGCCGATCATGTGATTGGTCGTAATTGGCGTGGTGTTGTGGTTAACGGTTCGGTTGGAATCGTTCTAGGTATGATCGGCGGTGTCGTGGTCAGTCTATTTATCGATAAGCTCTATCATGCCATGGGTGCGGGTCAGACCGACGCCTTGGCCAAGCAGATTTTCGCCCGAGCCGTAGCTTGGGCAGTTATCGGGTTATTTGTCGCGATCGCTCCCGGAGTCGTGCTCAAGAACTGGAAACGATTCGGCATTGGGTTGGGTGGGGGCCTGCTCGGTGGACTCCTCGGCGGACTGCTGTTCGATCCCGTATCTTTCCTGACGAATAACGGGGTTGTCAGCAGATTGGTGGGGATCGCTGCGATCGGTCTGATTACCGGTCTTGGAACGGGCCTAATCGAAAAGGCTGCGAAGACAGGCTGGCTCCGTGTGGTTGCGGGCCTGATCGCCGGAAAGCAGTTCGTTGTCTACAAGAACCCCACCTACATCGGCAGTTCACCGCAGTGCGAGATTTACCTCTTCAAGGATACGCGAATCGGGCCGCGGCATGCGGCGATCCATACGATACCAGGCGGCTACGAGATTGAAGACCTCCAGTCGCCGAGCGGCACGCTCGTCAATGGCCGGCCTGTGTCGCGGGTCCGCTTGCGCAACAACGACCAGGTGCAGATCGGAGCAACGGCATTCCAGTTCCAGGAGAAGGCGCGGGCCACGTAAGGACCGTGAGGCATCTACGATGTCGGCAACGAAAGAAGAATCATTTACGTTTTCGTGTGAATGCGGTAAAACGCTCCGCGCCCGTCTGTCGATCGTCGGCCGCAAGGCAAAGTGCAAGACATGCGGCAGAATCATTACGATCCCCAAACCACGGGAAACGTATGCCTTCGGGGCACAGGATGGAACAGGCAACGGCTCGAAGGCCGGGGCGACTACCGTGGACGAGTTGTGCAGCATCTGCCAGACGCCGATCGAGTCGGACGAGCCGAAGATTGATTGTGGCAGGTGCAGCCTCCCGTTCCATGAGGAATGCTGGCGGGAGAATCTAGGCTGCTCGGCCTACGGCTGTCCAAACGTCAACGCGCTCAAGCGCGGCCCCGACATTCTTATCACGAATCCACCGCCGCTACCCCTGCCGCCCTCGCCGGGTGAAGATGGTATCCCCTGGAAAAACAGTAGCGTTGGTCCGCCGCCGCTACCGCCGCTTGAAGACGGCATCCCGTGGGAGTTTGTGCTCTTAGCTGCCAGCGTCTTTGCCACAATCTTAGGGACATTCATGTGTGGCTTGCCGACGATCGTGGTTGCCGTGATCAACGGCGTTTACCTTGCCAAGACCGCGCGGCAGCCCAACATGGCAGCCGTCGTCACCTGTTTTGTCGTGTGCGGGATCGGCCTTCTCGTCGACTTGGTTGTGTCCGCACAGATCTACTCACAATAGGGCTTTGAGGCTGCGATGATCACTTTCTCCTGTACCAATTGTGGCAAATCCTTCACGGTTGGTGACGAGGCCGCCGGCAAGAGAGGTACGTGCAAGACCTGCGGTGCAACGGTGTTTGTTCCGCCGCCTGTTGCGCCAGAGGAGGATCGAGTCGTGATCTATTTGGATGACCCACGCCTGCCGGCAACGACGGGACCCACTCCCCGCTCCTCGCCGCCGATACGCGTGGTCGCCGATGCCCCCATGGCCACGCCGCCGTATGCGCGGGCAACACCGCCGACGCGATTACCGGAATCACTCGTTGTTGCCAGCCCAGCGGCTGAACACAGAGATGGCAATCGCAAGCTGCCCGTGCGAACACGGCGATTACTGGCTGACGCCGAGCAAGTGCGTCAAGCCTTCAATTGCTTTCCACTGATTCACGTTCGGTCCGTCACCGGTAAGCCGCCCGACCGCTACCAGATTGATTATTTCGTCCGCGGTCTAGTCCGTGGCCCGGACGGGACACCCGTCTACCAAGACCGCCACCTAGCGGAAATCCAACTCACCAGCGAGTATCCGCGACAGAGTCCCAAATGCAAGATGCTCACACCCATCTTCCATCCCAACTTCGATCCCGTGGTGATATGCGTTGGCGACCACTGGACGGCCGGAGAGCGGCTCGTCGATTTGATCATCCGCATTGGCGAGATGATTGCGTACCAAGTGTACAACGTCAAGAGCCCTTTAGACGGAGAAGCTGCCATGTGGGCGGATCAAAATTCCCGATTTCTCCCGATTGATAACAGAGATATTCGACCGCCGGGTTTGGCGTGAGGATGTTTCGAACACCTCTGTCAAGAACCACCGCCATTTAGAACCATAATCCCGTATCCCGTAATTCCAGATAGGAGTTAGCAATGGCCAAGATCGTCATTAGTTCGGAAGATGTCGCCCGTGTGTCGCCAACCCGCGCTGCGCCAGTGACACCGCCGCCAAGTCCTCTGCCGAACCACGCGCCGTCGGGCAGCCCCCCGAGGAGTGTCTCAAAACCTGTGGTCCTGGTCGGCTTGGGTGGCGCACTTGTGGTCGTGATGATTGCTATTGTCGGATGGCTGTCGATCCAACATGACCCTGGCTCGGGGTCTCATAATTCACCAACCGCCGACGGCGATGCCGAAAAGACGAAGCAGGCTATTCTGGTCGTCTTGAATGCGGATAAGCGGCTCGCCGATACCATGCGGTCCGAAACTGCCAATCTCACACCATCTCAGCTCGCCGAACGCATCGGCAACTACTGCAATCAGGCAGAGGCGCTAGACCTCACCGCATGCCCTGCCGATTTCCGCCTGGCCTACAGGCAGCATTTTCGGGCATGGCGGGAGGTGCGCGCTGCCATTCAGGAGCTTCCCGACAGTCCTTTCGACGAGTTGTTCATGATGGGGTTTAACCGTCTAGTGGATGGTCAACCAACTGGCGGCAGTAAGGAGCTTCGTGACAATGTGAAGCAAGCACTGACACGGCTGCGAACGACCTGGGAAGAAGTCGAAAGAATCGGGATGAAGTACGGCGCAGCGATTTAAGCTCAATCAGGTGGCAACTCGGTTAAGGAGCTAAGCCATGAGCCAGCAAGATCATCAAAGTGGCAGCCGGCAATGGTGGCTTTCGCAAAAAGGCGAGCCCAAGGGCCCCTACGACGAGGCGTTCATCTTGGACGCGCTTCGGAGCGGGAAGATTTCGCCGCAAGTCCAGGCATTCCCAGTGGGGGGCCGAACCTGGAAGCGGTTAAGTGAATGGACGACGTTTGCCTCAGCCTGCCCAGCGGCCGCAGCCTTATCGACGAAGACTTCCACGCCAATCAACCCTCCACAACCAGCGAAGGATAACGATTCAAGGATGAATTCCTCGCCGGTTGCTAGTGCCTCCGCGCCGACTGCTCGGTCCGCATCTTCCCCAAGGCCAATGCAGCCGCGCCCCAAATCTTTATCGATTCAGCCCGCCGACGCGCAGCAAGTCGCAGGTCTGCCGCAACCCGCGGTTACCCAACCGCCTTGGGACCGCTCATTATTTGACGATAAGGCCGAAAGGCAATTCAAAAACCACTACTTTTCGCGGACCACGGTGCTTATATCCGCGGGAGCGTTGCTCCTTCTTGTCGTAATCAGCATATTGTGGATTGGGATTAGCCGGCGAGGAAGGCAACCTAATGATGGTAGTAGTATGGAGTCTGTCTATGAAAAGGGCCGTGCATGCCTCGACAAACATGACAACGACGGGGCTATTGCTGCGTTCACGGAGGTCATTCGGCTCGATCCACAATCTGTCGATGCGTATTGCAACCGGGGTTGTGCCTACGGCCAGAAAGGCGACTGGGATAAGGCAATTGCTGACTACACTGAAGCCATCCGGCTCGGCCCGAAAAACGCCCTGGCAACTTTCGGTCGGGGCACGGCCTATTTGTATAAGGCCGAGCACGACAAAGCGATCATCGATTTAACCGAGGCCATTCGGGTCAAGCCTGATTACGCCGAGGCGTATTACAACCGTGGCGCTGCCTATAACGCCAAGGGTCAACAAGACAAGGCGATCGCTGATTACACTGAGGCAATCCGCCTCAATCCGAAGGACGCCCCGACGTATAGCAGTCGTGGCGCCGCCTATTGTGCAAGAGGCGAGTACGGCAAGGCCATTGCCGACTACAAACAGGCGATCGATCTAAGTCCCAATCTCGAAGCAGCGCCCCTATACGTTGCGCGCGGGGAAATATATGCGAGCCAGCGAGATTGGTACAAGGCAATCGCAGATTACTCTAAAGCGATCAAACTCAATCCGAAGGACGCCAAGGGGTACAACGATGCGGCATGGCTGTGGGCAACTTGCCCTGAAGATAGCCTGCGTGACGGAAACCAAGCCGTGGAGTGTGCGCGCCAAGCCTGTGAGTTGACTGGCTGGAAAGAACCGAATTGCCTTGATACGCTTGCGGCAGCCTATGCGGAAGTTGGTGATTACGTCAGTGCCGAGAAATGGCAGCAGGAGGCTGTGACGCGGATAAAGGAGGTGGCGGAATCCCAGCGAGCGGGACTTGGCGAAAGGCTTGAACTCTACCGTCAGAAGAAACCGTATCGCATGTCCGCGAATCTCAATCTCAATGCGGCCGTTGCGCTGGCACCCGGCGATGTCGTCGTGACAATTGAAGACAAGGTCGACATCGGCTCAGAAGGTGCTTCCAATATCGTTTCCAAGGGTACGCGGTTCAAGGTGTTTGAAATTCGCGGAAACTGGGTCGGCGTGCGGGCCATCGTCGATGGCAAGTCGAATACAGGCTGGGTATTGCCATCCCAAGTTGCGAAGACGGCGGCGAGTGATCGGCTTACTCGCGGCATGGCCTACCTCGCCAAAGACGAGTACGACAAAGCGATCCCTGATCTCGACGAGGCAATTCGCTTAGATGAAGATTTGGTCGAGGCGTACGTTGCGCGTGGCACAGTTTATTACAGGAAAGGCGAGTGTGATAAAGCAATCCTTGACCTCAACAAGGCAATCAACTTAGACCCAAACTCGGCCGCTGCTCAAAACGCTCTTGGTAACGCCCATTTCGCTCAAGGCAAGAATGACATGGCAATTGCCGACTACGCTGAAGCGATCCGTTTGGTCCCAAACATTGCCATCTACCACGTCAACCGCGGCAACACCTATTGCCGGAGGGGCAATTATGAGCTCGGCATTCAAGACTATGACAAGGCTATTCAGTTGGCTCCGTCCGACGCTGTGGCGTACAGCTCGGCAGCGTGGATCTTGGCGGCATGCCCGGAGCAGGGCATTCGGAATGGAACACGTGCCGTCGAGTATGCGCAAAAGGCGTGCGAGCTAACCGGTTGGAGGGTGCCCGACTGTCTTGATACGCTTGCGACTTCCTACGCGGAAACGGGAGATTTCGACAGTGCCCGGAAATGGGAGCAAGAGGCGATTCACCAGGCAAAGGACGCTGCGGAAGTCAGTCGCGCCGGCTATTCTGCCCGGCTTGAACTCTATCGTCAAAAGAGAGAGTATCGCATTCCGGGGCAGTGAGGTGTGGCGATCCGTTCCGAGCACGATTGTCACGAGGATGACGATCCGGAACAAGGGCCAGAGATTCAGTCTACGTAAGCAACCCCGAAGAACTGTGCTGAGCGGAACAGTCAAGATGGCCGACAAGGACGTTGAACGACGTTGAACTCAGCCACCACGGATGTGGGTAACGCTGATAGCCCACCTCCGGCCCTCATCGCGACGGGCCGCTATTGGCACCCTTTCACCACGACAAACCTCTCTTGCGCTCCTGGTCTCCTTGCGCTACCTTTGATCGTAGCAACGTCGTTGTCAGCCGTGCCGCAAAAGTTGCTAGGCTCGGCCTGAGCCGGCGTACTTCCTACGCTTTTCCACTCTGGCTTCCGAGGAGATCGTCAAACCATGTCCAGCGCACTCGCTCCGCAGACTACGCTTACGCAGCCCAATGCCCTCTATGCGCCTTCGATCACGATCGGCATGAGCATCGTCAACGGCGTGCCAGTCGGCCGCATCACTCAGGCCATCCTCCGCGGGGCCACGATCAACGCCACTACCGGCGCTTGGACGGCCGCCGCGGGCCAAGGGACCATCGCCGGGATTTCGTTCGGTTTCGATTCCAGCGGCAACGTCACCGGTTTGCCGTCCGACTTGGCAGCAGACAGCACCCTCGGCCCGGCGATCGCCACGGCCTGGGGTGACATCGCGACCGTTCTGGCCAAAATCAACGCCATCCGGAAGGCCCTGTGACGATGCAGACCATCTACGCGCAACAAAGCGGTAACTGGTCGGACAACGCCGGAAGTGGAACCTGGTGGAACTCGCCGATCGGCGGCAGCGAAGTCAATGGACCAACGTCGCTAGGCGACTGGGACGGAGACATCGTTGACCTGAACGGCCGGCAGATTCATTGGGATGCCGACGTGACGTGGGGCCAGAACATAACCGTGCAAGATTCGGCCGGCTTGAGCGGCACGGCCCTGACCGTAGGTTGGGGCGGCTACAACAGCGTCACCGTTTGCAGCGGCGCAAATCTCGCCCTGAGCGCCACCGCGGGGCTCTACATCGTCGCCGCGGTCGGCAGCGTGACCGTCTACGGTTCTTTGGCAATCGCCGGATCGCTGCAATGCGATTGGAGCGGCGCGCTACTGGTCGCGTGCAACGGGATGGTCGCCGTCCAGCCCGGCGCATCCGTGAACGCCGGCAACGGCGACCCCGCGCAGTATTTCGGATGGGGGAACTGGGGACCGCCTAGCTCGATCACCGTGGACTGGGGCGGGGATCTTTTCGTCGATTACGCCAGCACGGTCGATGTGCAGGAAGGCCAAATGACAATTGCCAGCGGAGGCAGCCTGACCGTTCACGGCGTTCTCGCCGCAAACTGGTACGGCAGCATCAACGTAAACGGCGGCGCAACGATCATCAGCGGGGGACAATTGAACCTCGGCGGCCCCTTGAACGGTACGCTGAACGTGGGCGCCGGCGGCACTTGTGCGATCGCCGGGATATTGACCGTTTTCAACAACGGCATCATTTCGATCGACCCAGCCGGCACGTTTGCGATTCAGCCCGGTGCAACGCTCGATCTGGACCCGGCCGCAAGCCTCGGTTTCACGATCAGCCTGGGACCGGGCGTTTCGCCCAGCAACGTCCGCTATGGCGTGCCCGTAGGGAACACCACGGGCACGTGCTACGTTCCGACCGCATCCGACGTTCGCGTCGGCGTGCTCGTCGATGCCACGACAGGAACTTGCTACGTGCCCGCCGCGAGCGACGTGCGATTCGGCGTAAACGACGACGCCGGCACGGGCACCTGCTACGTTCCGGCAGCCGGCAGCGTGGCGCTCGGCGTTCCCGTAGATGCAACTATCGGCACCGCCGTTCTGAGCGAATCGACCGTGCAAACCGCGTTGGCTGCTATGTCCATCGACGGCATATCATGGGCCAGGGCTATGCGGGCCTTGCTGGCGCTCGTGGCCGGCACGATGATCGTTGCCGACAACGGCGATGGCACGAATACCGCGACGTGCTACGCGCAGGATGGAACCACCGTCGCCTGGACCGCGAGGTTCAGCACTTCGACCGGGGCTCGGCCGAGTGCCGCAATCGGAGCGTAGGATGTTCCCTGCCCGCCTTTACCCGGACTTTCCGCGCTACTACTTGTCGCGAACGCCGTCACGTTTAGAGTTGCTCCAGGCGGCACTGGCAAGCCAGGCCGTGCAGTTGGCGGCGATCCAGACAGCGGCCAATGTTGCTGCCAGCAATGCGGCTGCGGCTGCGGCAAGCGCAAGCGGACTCTCGGTGGCAATTAACAGCGTGGCGACTGCCGTAGCCGCATTGGGCACGCAGCCGATCACAATCGTCTCACCGGTAAGTGGAAGCAATCCTCCTTCGCTCGTTCTTTGCCGAGGCGACGACTACAACGTCACCACCGCACAGCAAGTCGTGTTCTCGATTCCGCTTGCGCCGGCGCTCAGCGGGAACGTCAGTTCGGTCATGCTTTACGTCCGGACGAGCAGCGCGGACAGATGTCAAACGACGCGGTTTTCGAGGCTACTCTCGCAGGCCCTCGACTTGACCAGCGGCATAACCATCACCGGCACGGCGCAGCTCTTGGCTTTTTCGGTGACGCATGCGCAGACTGGCAACCTACCAATCGACCCAACGGGCATGAAGGCGTTCTACGAAGTTGTCGCCACGTTCACCGATGCCAGCGTGCGGACATTGGTTACGGGGCCGTGCATTGTAACCGGCAGTGTAACGTGGTAGAGAAATGAAGGGCGACATCTTGGGGACTGGGATGCTGTTTTGGCATCCTGCCAATAGCTAAGGAGAAGGCCGAGCCGCCGGCCGCCCCTTACGGAGCGGCCGGTAGCTCGGCTGACTTATTGCAGTCGTCGATCACGACGTTCCACTCCATCGCGAACACCGCTCCCGGAAGTCGCACATCCCGCAGCCGAACCCCGGTCGAAAGTTGAACCGACCGGCGTCCAGGGAATCGACATACTCGCGCAATACACTGAAAAGCCGCCGAAAATGGGCATCGGTGCGCGCCGGGTAGTGATGGAACTCGACTTTGGGGACCTTGGTCTTGATGAGCGATCGGATCTCCAAGCCGCCCTCCTGCCGGCCGGTAACCTGGCGGTAGAGCCAGGCGTAGCTCGATAACTGGATCTCGTGGCTGATTTCGAGCGGCTCGCTACTGCGGCCCGCCGTTTTGAAGTCGCAGATCAGCGGCCCCTCCTCGTAGTCGAGCACCAGGTCGATGACGCCCAGGAGAGGGATGCCGAGGTCTTCGCCGCTCTCGGGATCGATTAGCGGCGTTTCAATGGCTACCTCCACGGCGAGCGGCTTCTCAAAGGTGGGAGCGTAGGCGAGATAAGCGGCAACCAAAACGCAGACTTTCTTCCGCAGGTATTGCTCTTCGGTCGGCGAATCGAACCCCATTTCTTCTTCATCGACCAGCCGCCCCCACGACTCCAAGAGCCTGCTGGTTACATCGCCGGCTTCCAGGTTGATGCCCAGTTGCCGATTGCGATACGCGATTTCAAGGCCAGCGTGTACCATTTTGCCTACGAAAAGGCTGGGGGTCGTGGGCGTGCTGAGGCCATCCACGTAGCGGAATTTCCACCGTAGGGGGCACGCCAGCCAGCAGCCAAGGCGGGACGGGGAGATGTATTCCCGCGGCCCGCCTTGCCGATCCTCGATCACGTCGAGAAGTTCCGCACTCATGCGGCTCCTCCCAGCGCCTGCTCGACGTTGATCTCGCCGGCTTTGATGCTCTTTAAGGTGTCGATCAGCCCGCTGCCGTCGATGGTCGTTAGAGCCGCCAGCGGCTTGCCGTACAGCTTCTGCGCCAGATCCTCCAGCCGGCGAATGCCGAGACCCTGGATCGACTTGGCGAGTTGCTTGGCGAAATTGAGCTGTTTCTCCGATACGGGCATGGCTTGGCCGTTGCGGCGGGCACCGTTGGTCTGGTTGCCGTTCGTCGCATGGCCGTTGCCGTTCGACGCGGCATGGCCGTTACCGTTGCCGTTGATGGCACCGTTTGTCGCATGGCTCGCCGCGCCGTTGTTCGGCTGATGGCGGGCCAATTCCTCGTCCACGCCCTGTTTCGCCAGGCGGAAGATCTGGCGAATGCGCTCCAGGAGTTGCTCGGGGGCCTGGATCAAGCTGGAGTCCAACTCGACCTCCATATTGACGGACGCGCCGCACGAGCCATAACTGTTGTCCGAAATCTTCCGGCTGACGCCGACGTTGGTTTTCAGGGGCATGAGATTGCCCTCCTTTTTGCTGTTGGAAGTGACGAAGGGTGTCGGAAATCAGACGCTCAGCGTCTTGAGTTCGTGGAGCGAGTTCAACGTCTGCTGCAAAGCGCGGTTCTGGCGGCGATGGTGCTTCAAAGCCTTGATCAACTCGTTGTTCTTCACCAGGGCGTCCCGCAGAACGGTGCGCATGGCGTCGGCCTGCTCGATGAGGCTCCCGATGTCCCGCTTGGCACCCTTGGGGCTGGTGCCCTTGCGGTCTGTGCCCTCGGGCTTGGCTTGGCCATTCGTCGCGGCCTGGCCGTTGGTTGCAGCGTGGCCGTTGCTTGTGGCCTTGCCGATCGTAGTCGTGGTGTCGGCCATGGGTGGAATTCTCCGGGGTGGTGGGGTTTGTGGAACGGAAACAGCGGGCTCGCCCTTGGGCGACTCGATGCGGAGTGCATCTTTTTTCGGCCTGATTGCCGAGTCCTTGGACAGGGGCATCCAGACGAACTGGCGGTCCATGTCCCGACCGAGCAAGGCGGTTTCGTTGCCGTAGAGGCAAATCTCGCCCAACCCGAGCCGCATGGCGCGGGCCAGGTACTTGCGGTTCATGCTGATCCGGACCGCATCGCCCGTGCAGTGCGAGTTGGTGAGCACGACTTCGGTGGGTGTCGATTGATCGGCCGGCTTGGCCCGCACGGCGACGTGACCGTTCAAATCCAGAGTCACGCGAAGGTTGTCCTCGTCGTCGCAGGGGAGTTTCGGCAAGGTCTCGGCCAGGAACCGCGTGTCGTCGGCCGAGAGCCCGCAACGGGACTTGGCCGCAGTCGGATCGGGGATATTCTGCGCGACTTTCGGAAAGCGGCCCTCGGTGACCCGCAAATAGAACGTCCACGGACCGACGCCGATCACGACATGGTTGCCGCTCTTGCCGACCGCCACCGGTTCGATGTCGGACAGTTCGGGAGAGGCCAGGAACTTCGCACGCTTGACGAGCAGATCGTCCTGCCAGGGAAAAGCAAGACCCGTCTGCACGAGCAGTTGGCAGCCATCCGTGGCGGCAATTTCGCCCCGCGAGCCGGAGAGCTGCAAGTTGCCCAGGGCATAGCGGGTATTATCCGGGTCGGCGATCTCCGACGCATCGGCCATCGCCTGCAAGAGGCGGGGCGGATTGGCCGCGAGGTCGGTCGGTCGCGCCGGAAACTTGTCGGCGCCCACGGGCGTCAGGGCGTCGTAGCTGATGAGTTGCGGGCCGTTGCGGTCCTGCCAGCGCGCCGTGACCTGGTGGTCGCCGCTGGTCTCCAGTTCGACCGGATCATCTTTCTTTCCCTCGCAGTCGGTCAGCAGATCAAACGGCAGCCAGAGGGTCTCTTCGGCCAGCGTACCCGGCACGCGGTATTCGACGATGACGTCGCCGCAGTCGGCCTTCACGGTGAGCCCCTCCTTGGCGGCGATGAAACCAACGATCGGGCCAGATCCGCGTTGGTTGTCTTGGGCGCGGCGAAGTACGGGGCGAAGCTGGGCCGCTAAGCGGCGGGTGATGGTAACCAATGGTAGAACTCCTTATTTACGTGAATACGATTTGGGACGGTCAGACCGCCGAACGAGAACGCTCGGCATCGAGGGCATCCCAATCAACGACGTGCGGACGAAGGCAGGACGTATCGGTGTCAAGGTCCGGCTTCTCCAGTTCTTCGATGCTGAAGCCACGATGGATGATGGTGCTGAGAGATTCGCCGGTAGCGCGGGCTACGGCACGATTGAGTTGCGATTGGGTCATAAAGAACGCTTTGCTCTAAGAGGAAACATTGGGCAGAAAGATCAGGACACGGCCCATTCCCCGGCGAGGAGATTGAGCGACGTGTCCCGGTCCACGGGCATGTCCCGCAACCAGCGGGTGAATTGGTGGACCATCAGGCCGGCAGCGATGCTGGCGGCGTAGATCGTGCTGCGGGCGGTGCAGCGCCCCGGCTGGGCCTCGGACTGGGCAAAGAGCGTGGTTGGATAGTAGTCCCGTCCGTGTTCTTCGGCTACCGCCAAGATGCGGATGACCTCGGCCAACATCCGGCCATCGCACCAGAACCGGCATCGCCGTTGGGCCGAGCGCCAGATTGCCGCGCGGGCTTCGATGCTATCGACACAACAAAACACCGCCTGGCCGACCTCCACGCGGGGCCGGTAGCGGTCTTCAATGATCTCAACCTGGATGACCGGATCGAGTTGGTGGATGGCCGCCAGGGTGGCGAGTACCTTGGTCATGCCGATGTCGGCCGCTGCGTAGCCCTGCGTCGTGACGTTGGTGGCGTCGACCACATCGAAATCGACGAGTTGGACGCGCGGCACGCCGATGGCAGCCAGTTGCATCGCGACGTTGCGGCCGATGGCCCCCACGCCGATCACGGTCGTCTGGATCTCTGCCAAGCGTTCACGGGGAACAAGATCCTGCTGCCGAACAAAACGATCCTGGTCAGAACTCGTCATCATGGTGCCTTTCTGCTGTCTGGGGGAGGAATCCGCCCGGTTCGTCGTCGAACGGGTCGTAGCGAAGGCCGAATCCGTCGCCCTCCTCATTGAACCCCAGCAGATCCATGCCGGCGGGCTGACGCTGCCAAATTCCAAGCATCGGCGTGCAGCGTTGTTCCTGGACATTGGCGGCATACTCTTCGCCCCAGGCCGTCTGGTCGCTGGACTTGAAGGGCCGGCGATAATCGACCTCCACGGGCAGCATCAGGCTGCCGCCGGGACCGACGTTGAATCGCAACCGCGCGTAGCTCTGGCCGCCGCGGGCCAGGATGAACATCACGGCCCAGTCACAGAGGCCAAAGACCCGGGCAAAGGTCTCTTCGTCGGTCACGCTGGGCTGCGGGCAGGAACCGGGATGCGTGTGCAGCCAGATCCGCGCACAACGGGATAGCGTCACACCGGCATCAATCTGGCGATCGAAGAAGTCAGCCACCGACTCGTCATCGAAGGCTACCGAACCGACATTGCACGTCTGGCGGACGAGTTGGATGTCCTCGATCAGCAGCAGATCGTCAGCCGCGGAGATACCGAAGCCGCCAACTTCCGTTTCGCCCAGGTCGCGGAGATAGAGCAGCTTGGCCCAGGCCGTGGGGCTGAAACGTAGGCTGGACGAACCGCGAGACGTATCGGGCGGCGCAGGACAATCGCGATTAGCCGCCTTGCCCGGCAAGGCAGGCCGCTTCGCATGGAGATTCGTCGAGCGAATCATTGTGGGGTTCCTTGGAGTGGATTTGTTTGTCGCAAGCAGCACAGAAACGGTCCTTGCGGCACTGGTCGCAGAATCGCTGGCCGCACTTGTGGCACAACTTCAGGCAATGGGAACAGAAGGCATGGCGACAGGCGGAGCATTTGTGGAGGCAGTCGTTGCAGAACTCCTGCTTGCAGCCTCCGCATGCGCGCGAACAACCGCCACACAGCTCGACCTGGCAGCGATGGCAGTTATGAAGTTTGTCCTTGTGGACGTACCCGCCGCAGTCGCTGCAAGAAACGTCGTCCCAGTGCTCCAACTCGGCGTAGGGACTTCCGCGGCCATAGGTGTGAAGCACTTGGGAAACCAGGAGGAAGAAATCCAAGACTCGGCCCTCGGCCAAGGCGGCGGCAATCGCTGGGCGGCCTTCGCCTTCGCATAGACTTTCATCCTGAACATGGGGATGCGTGATGTCGTTGCTCTTGGTGGCAGGGTGTGGATCGAGGGCGACGACACGGTATGGGTGGCGAACCCGTCCGATCAACGGCCATTCGAGCCGAATCTGGAAACGTCCGAGTTGGATGTCCTTGAGGACAATCTTGTCCGTCGTCGCGAGAATCTCGTGTTCCTTCAGGTCGATATCGACGTCCGCGAACTCGTTTTTCAGGCCCACGAGATCATGGTAGATGTCGGCTACCGAGACTTTCTGGCAAGGCACGCGGTTAGCGGCTTCCAGGCCACGGAGGGTTCTTTCCAAGTGACAGCGGCAGTCGGCCACGGTGGTGGCCAGGTCCTCGTTGAGCCGTCTTGCCGCCCCGTGCCAGCCGTGTTGCCGGGCCGTGCCGATCTGCCGTTGGATCCGCTGGATGTCGTTCCAGGTGTACGTCGGCAGGTAGACCGATTCCTCGGATCGCCGCTTGCCGAAAAGCTGCTCATGGAAGAGTATGGCCGCCCGCGCGGCCTGCTGATTCGTCCGCTTCATGGGAAATCCTCGCAAGAGAAACGGGGCCTGCCAGGACGGCAGCGGCCGTATTGGCAGGCCCCGGTTACCGTCCTATAACGACTACGCGAAGGCGCCCTCGATCTTCGTGGGCGTGAAGCTCACGCGGTCGCCCTCCTGCAAGACCTGGTCGGCGGCGACGGGTTGGCGGTTGACGCGGATGAGGTAGTCCGCGGGCTTGCCGTGCGGGACGCGCTCGGCGAAAAGCTGGGCCACGGTCGTGGCTTCGGCGACTTCGATGTAGTCGGCGAAACCGCCGCCATCATTGTTGACGAAAAGGCACCGCATGGAACAGCACCGCAATTC
>Ga0118677_10002443_pt1 | contig 37381 bp, 20 predicted proteins | sample AliMusrvi5mmetaG_FD_86154 | JGI IMG/M metagenome (GOLD analysis project Ga0118677, IMG submission 86154) | reverse complement strand
GCTCCTTCAATCCCACGACCTCTTCCCTCAGCCTCGCGATCTCCGCAAGGGCCTCAGCCAGTGCCGCTTTCAGTTCGATGATCTCGTCCACACCCTGAACATGAAGCGGAACGTCCCAAAGTACAAGCGAAAATCAGGCGAATCGAATCACGAGGGCTGAACGGTTACTTGCAGTCTTGCACGATGCACCCCGGCCAAAGAGGGTGATCACCTTGGCCGAGTTGCTTGCTGGTGACCCGGTGGTGACGGTCGGCACGGTTCCTGGGGAGGCTGAAATCCCTTACTACAACAGACCCTCACGCTGACCACGGACGACTAGGCCGCCCTCGCCGAGGCGATCCTAAATCCTTCTTTCATCCCATCGGCCTTGCAGCGGGCCTTCGAGCAACGGGCCAGTTTGCTGAACACCGCGCCGTCGACACCCCTGCAGCCCCAGGAGTAGCGAGGCCATCAGTTCTACAGATTTGCAGCTGAGATCGAGGCGCTGCGATGGCAGCCTCTCGGCAAGGCCGTTCGGGTGGTCCAGGACATCCCGGCCATCCTCTACCTTGGGGGCTGGGGGCTGGGGGAAAATTTGGATTAGCGCGCTGCTGTAGCAAAGTGCTGGGTGGAATGTTCTGCATGAGAGATGTCTGGTTGTGTTTCCCTGATCCAGTTCGTAAATTCCGATATCCTATGGGGCAAGCTCCGTGCCAAATGGGCAAGAATCGTGACATGTCCCCAGAATCAAGGGATATTTTGTAGGAGGGCTCCCCCGGTTGCTATGAGTTTCCTGCAGTCTTTGCGGGACTTCTGCAATAAATGCGAAATCGTCCTGTCAATGATGTGGTCGCCCGCGATCCGGCTATTGCGCTTCCCCGACCCGATGCGCGAATCATCATAGCCAGGGCGACAACGCGACCACGATCAAAGGTGGTGCTATATGGGATCGGTCCCGCGTGCCACCAGTTGATGGCCTAATGAGCGCATCCTGTTAGCCTACTTGATGTTATAGCGGGCCAACAGATTGTAAACGGTGCGCTCGGAGATGCCTAGTTCCCGTGCGGTGCGAGCCTTGTTCCTGTCACTCCGATGGTAAGCATCGATGAAGGTCTGGCGTTCGACTTCATGGAGTTGGAGATTTCGATTGGTGACTGTGGCAGGGGTGCTCGATCGGTCGTTGAGGTAAGGGACCACATCCTGTTCATCGAGTTGGGGCCCCTCGGCAAAAGCGGTTGCACGTTCCAACACATTTTCGAGTTGGCGGATATTGCCCGGCCAAGTGTGTTTCAGGAGGGCTTCCTGTGCCGCAGCGGTCATGCTCCAAGGTTGCATGTTTCTTTTCTCTGCAATGCGGCCGATGACTGAGGCTATAAGATCCGGAAGATCCTCAATGCGTTCTCTGAGGGGTGGCAAATGCAGTTCCAAAATATTCAATCGATAATAGAGATCCTCCCGGAAACGCCCGTCCGTCACCCGTGCCTGAAGGTCAATGTTGGTTGCAGCGATTATGCGGGCCTCGGTGTGCAGGATGCGGTTGCCACCCACGCGGAAAAATTCCTGGTCCTGCAGGACCGTAAGAAGCTTCGGCTGAAGCTCACCGGGCAGGTCACCAATTTCATCGAGGAAGATTGTCCCCTTGCTGGCTTGTTCAAAACGCCCGGCCCGTGCAGCAGTGGCCCCGGTGAAGGCACCTCGTTCGTGGCCGAAGAGTTCAGATTCCAACAATTCCCGTGGGAGTGCCGGGCAACTCACTGGAATGAAGGCCTCCGCTGTGCGCGGACTCAGGCGGTGGATCTCACGCGCGATGTGGGTTTTCCCGGTGCCGCTTTCTCCAGTCAGGAGGACTGTGATATCGAGACGTGCCGCTTTCTCCATCTGGCGGTAAAGTTCCCGCATGCGGGGGCTGTGACTGGTTCGTTGGAATCTTCCGCGCCCTTGTATGAGAGGGTGTACTTCAGTCTCTTTCGTTCGGGATGCCTGCGTGCGTATCCGGCATGCCTCCTGGATCACTGTAAAAAGGCGCTCCAACTCGAATGGTTTCGTCAGATAGTCGTCTGCGCCCGCCCTGAGGGCTTGCACCGCAGTTTCGGCATCGTTCAAGCCGGTGAGCATGATCACTGGCACGTCCGGTCTTTTGCGACGCAGGAGGCCGAGTATCTGGATGCCGTTTCCGTCCGGCAGTCCGTGATCTAAGACCACAGCCTTGATTTCAGAATCGAGAAGATTGCAGCCTTCATGCCCTGTTTCAGCAGCCACTGGGCGCCATCCCCGGCTACTTGCTGCCATTGTCAGCAGCTTCCTTAACGTTTCATCGTCATCAACAATTAATAGGTTGGGACAAGGGGGGGTGCCGAGCATTGGGTCTTTAGCTAAGTTAACTTAGTGAAGATGCCTTAAACTCAATCAGGACCCATGGCAAGCAGCAAAAGGTGCGGGGTTGAAACCGCAAATCCTGTGTAATAAAAAACCAACCCACAGGAGGGCCCTCCAGATGGAGAACCTGATTCGCAGTAGGTTGGTTTTTAGTTTAACGGGGACACCCGTTAATGGCTCCCCCCCCGGGGAACGGATTTGTAATAGCTCAGACCTTGCCATCTGCCGCAGGTTAATTTAATACACTCGTTATCAATGAGTTGCGCGTGATTCTTTTTCACGTAAGTCCCGCAGGGGAGTGGAAACCCTGCAATATGTGCGCACTCTCCTGCAAAACATGCAGGATTCAGGAAAGGCTGATCTGTTCGCAGTGGTGTTTCCCGTCCGGCGGGGAAGGGCTTGCTACCAGTGACACAAGTGTCACGTTTCCAAGCGATTTAAAGAATCGTGGCCAGTGGATTTTTACGCGGTATACAGCCCCCTTGGCCATTCGCATTTCGCCATGATTCCGGGGACCCTTTTGTGGGGGTGGCGCAGGTTGGCATGGTCCGCCCGCTTAGACTTGCCAAGATACTTCCTTGGCATCCTTCCAGAGCTTCTCGAGGCTATAGTAGTCCCGCATTTCTTGGTGCATCACGTGAACCATCACATCGATGAAATCAAGCACCACCCAGCGGGTGTCTGCCTTGCCTTCAGTGTGGACCGGTTTCACGCCATGCGCCTCCTCCACTTGATCGGCGATATTGCGCAGGACTGCGCGTAACTGGGGCATTGAGTTGCCGGAGCACAGCACCACGAAATCAGTTAGATTTGAGATGCCGCGCATGTCCAGTACGCGGATGTTCTCCGCCTTGGTTTCATCCGCTGACTTTGCGCATGCAACGGCCAGTTTTTTTCCTTTGATCGACATAGATTCCCCTCGGGGGGCGACACGGTAATCAATGCCCCGCGCCAAACCAACCAAAATTCCACCGCATTGGACATAGGCACATTTACTGCTTAGAATCGGGCACTCCAACATGGCCGACTGCTGTTCCAATCCACCGCCTGACAATGATCCGGACCGCAAGGCACTTAGGCGATCCTTGTTGAAAATGACCGAGCCACAGAGCTCACAGGCGTCCGGACTGCCCATATTGGCCTTGAAACCGTTCCAAACGGGAAGCTCCTGCTGCTGCTCGGCACCAGCAGATGCTGTGGAATCGTGTTGTGGCGGGGGGGGGCGGAGGCGTCCGGACTTATTATTCTGGGGATCATTGGTGGTTTTCCTAGCAGGAGTGACGGTCCATTTGACGATGCCTGACGCGCCCGGTTGGCTGCATGTGTTCGGGCATGCCTGTGCGGAATTGTTAGGGCGGTCCTGGTGGGGTGTTTTGTTCGGGATTCTAGCAGTGGCGGTGATTGGGCGGGTGCCGCGGGAACTTGTGGTTGCCTTGCTAGGGCGCGGTGGCAGCGTTTCCGGGCTATTCCGCGCGGTGGCAGCGGGAGTGGCGCTGGACATGTGCAACCACGGGATTTTGATGGTTGGCATTGGTCTTTACAGGCGCGGGGCATCGTTGGGCCAGACGATTGCATTCCTGATCGCCAGCCCATGGAACTCCCCATCGACCACGCTGATCCTGGCGGCGCTCGTTGGTTGGGGCTGGACCTTGCTTTTCATTGTGCTATCTGCGGTCGTGGCTCTCATCACCGGTTGGGTAGTAGACCGTCTGGTGGACGCCGGGAAAATCCCCGCCAATCCTAACTCTGTCGATCTGCCGAGCGGATACCGCATGGGTGCGGGTTTCCTTGAAGTCCTGAAATCCCTCAAGCCAGGGCTGTCCAACTATGCCAAGCTTTTCCATGAGGGAGTGGTGGGATCACGTATGGTGCTGCGCTGGATACTATTAGGCTTTGTGCTCACAGGCCTGATCCGCGCGTTGTTGCCCGAGGCAATGTTTCAGCAATACTTTGGGCCCTCGCTGCTGGGCATGCTCCTCACCTTGCTGGCCACCACCCTTATGGAGGTGTGTTCAGAAGGTTCCTCACCGATCGCGGCTGACATCTTGACGCGCGCGCACGCACCGGGCAACGCCTTCGTCTTCCTTATGGCAGGTGCCGCCACCGACTATACGGCTATCCTCAGCCTGAGGAATACCACACGTTCATGGAAAGCCACGCTGGCCCTGCCCCTGATCACCACACCGCAGGTATTGCTGATAGGGTGGTTGCTCAATCACTACCACTGACCTGTTTCTATCAAATGATTTCCCTATAGACGTCTGGGTGCGGGCGGGGAATCACAACGGCGTTGACCAGCAGTCCAGCCTCGGCAATTACCGCGCGTCCCGCATCCACCGCAGCCTGTACCGAGGACACATCTCCTGTCAGAGTAGCGAAGGCCTTGCCGCCCAGGGCCATGGCCAGGCGGATTTCCATCAGGGTCACGTTAGCCGCCTTGACTGCGACATCTGCTGCCTGGATCAGGATGGCCACATTGAAGGCCTCCATGATACCCAATGCTCCTTTGGGTTCCACCGGGCGCGAGCGCGCCAGCGCGGCGAACACGTCGGGGTGTACTTTGGCTATGATGGTCTGGTCAATCAGGCATCCTTTGGCAGCAGTGCATCCGGCATGGACCGCAGTTCCCACGGCGGCAACGTCACCGCCGATTAGCACCATGAATTTGCCTGAACAAATCGAGCGGGACAGCAGCAGTTGCACGTTGGAGGATTTGAGCATGGTGTCCGCCACCTGGAAGCCGGCGGCGATGCTGGTGAGTTCGATGAGTCCTATGGCGCATTCGTTCATGGCAGGAAAGGCAACGTCTAATAAATTCAGATGGCAGTGAGGATGATGCGGGACGCTTCCACAGCTTCCACTCTTGAGGCGAACGGGGCGTGTAGGATAGCCCCCAGGGCGTCGGGTGCAGGTTCGGCGATGATTTCACCCATGGTCAGGGTTTGTTCGGGTTTGACTTTGGCGATTGCAGGTGGCCCAGCGTGTTGTTTGAGTGGCATCACCGCGCGCGTGGTTGTCAGGGCCTTGGGAGCAAGTGGTGCTGGGCTGTCATAGCGGTCGATATCGAGGCGGCGCATCAGGCTTTTGATAGGCACGCGGCGGCCGTCTAGCATCGGGTGGGCTTCCACGGTTTGTGCGCCGTTCCATTTCCAATTCATATTGCGCAGCGCCGCCTTGGAATCATCGCAGGCTTCTTTCGGATAGAGTGCCTCCGGGCAGGAGTAGAGTGTGCATAGTCCGCATGAGCAGCACAGCGCGGCCCACTCACTGAAGCGCTCGGAACCGGTGGCGGTGAATCCCAGTGAACGCATGACCTGGTGAGGTTCGACGGCATAGCCTAACAAAAATCGTGGGCAAAACTCGGTGCAGAACCTGCACTGGTCGCAGGCGGACTTGCCGATGGCCGCCATCTGGCTGGCGGGTTTGAGTTTACGCATGACCACCGGGTGATCGGCTGAGAGGACTATGGCGCCGGCGGTGGTCTTGGTGACCGGACGGTCCAGATCATCGGTGGTTTCGCCCATCATCATGCCTCCTATGGCGATGACAGGATTGTTCACAGTGGCACCGCCTGCGGCGGCGATGCACTCGCGCAATGAGATACCCAGAGGGACCTCGAAGGATGATGGGTAGGCCACCTCCCCGGCTATGGTGATGGTTTTTCGGATGACCGGGCGCCCTGCGACGGCAGCGGCGATATTGGCGAGCGTTTCCACATTCTGCACCACAGTGCCGACTTGCAGCGGGATGCCGGTGGGCGGGATCAGACGACCGGTGACCGAGTGGACCAGATCGTATTCATCGCCCGCCGGGTAGTAGTCACCTAACAAATGCACCCGGGCTCGGGTCCCCTCGCAGGCGACGGTGGCAGCCTCTACGGCATGTTTTTTCTTGGCCTTGATGGCGATGACCACATCCTGAGCGCCGAGTGCGTCGGCACAGAGCAGGATACCCTTTACGACATCAGCGGCGCGGTGTTCTAGGACGGCGGCATCCTTGTGCAGCAAGGGTTCGCATTCTGCTCCGTTGGCAATGATGGTGTCCGCCTTGGCAGCGAGCTTGACGTGGGCGGGGAAGCCGCCACCGCCAGCCCCAACGACGCCAGCATTACGCACATGGTTGACGAGAGACATGGTCAGACTGGTGGGAAAGGAATTATCGGGGAAGAAGCCTGAGAGTCACCCGCATTTTCCTGAGCGGGAGACTACCGGCCTCCGGCGGGTTGCCAAGGGGATTCTTCACCGCCGGAACCTGCGTAGGACCATGGCTAGGGCCTCCTTGGCTTCCGCCACCCTCAGCACGCGGGCCGCTGTGAAATAAACGAAGGCCGCTACCCCCACAGTGGCCGTCAGTCCGGCGGTACGGAGCAAGAGCGGGAGCTTGGCTGGGTCCTTGAAGAAAAGGACATCCGCCGCCACACAGACGGCTGCCATCGCGGCCCCTGCGACTAACAATTTCGCCAGCATGGTCGTCATTTCGCGGGTGCCGATATCTCCAGCAAATTTCCGCATGGCCAGATAAAGCACGAGGAAGTTCACGGCGGCAGTGATGCTGGTTGTCAGCGCGAGCGATTCATGACCGCGCCTGAGGACGAATACGAACAGATAGTTGAAGCCCAGGTTCAGCGCGAGTGATAGAAAGCTGGCAAGCATCGGCAGCCAGCGTTTGTCGATGGCATAGAATGCAGGTTGTAAGACCTTGAGCCAGGCATAGAAAAGCAGGCCATAGCCGTAGGCGCGTAGCGCGGCGGCAGTTTGCATCCGGTCCACTGCCCCGAAGTGCCCGCGTTCGAAGAGCACGCTCACGATGGGGCCAGCCAGCAGCACCAGCCCGAGAGTGGATGGTAAAACAAGGAAGGCCACAAGGCGCAGACCCTTGGCGAGTGTCGGGCGGAAATCCGCAGAGATTCCACCCACTGCTGCGCGTGAGAGCGCTGGCAGTGTGACTGTGGCCACAGCCACGCCGAACACGCCGATGGGCAACTGCATCAGACGGAAGGCATAACTCAGCCAGCTCACCGCGCCTTCACCCACGCCGTAGGCGAACATTGAGTTGACGACCACGTTTACCTGCACCACCGAGGCGGCGATCACCGCCGGTAACATCAGCCTTAGGATACTGCGCACACCTGGATCCCGCCAGCGGAAGTCCGCCGTAAATCGGTAACCCACTAGCCGCAACGCTGGAAACTGACATAGCAACTGCGCCAGTCCTCCGATCACCACGCCGAATGAAAATCCTAACAGGCTTCGCGGCCCCCATGCTGGGTCCATCCAGTATCCCAGCACCGCGCCGCCTATCATCGAGCCTAGGTTGAAAAAACACGACGCCAGCGCTGGCATGCCGAACACGTTTTTCGCATTGAGCATGCCCATCACCAGCGCCGCCAGTGAGAGCAGTAGAATGAACGGATACATGATACGTACCATGGTCACCATTAGCTCCAACTCGTGAGGATTGTATGCGCGCGCCGCTGCACCGGACTTGGAAAATGCCGTAAGGACATCTACGATCCAAGGTGCCGCGAGAATTCCTAATAATGAAACCGCGCTCATGAAAACCGCAGTGAGCGTCATCATCTTGTTGGCCAGTGCCCATGCTGACTGATCTCCCTCGGACTTGAGTTTTTTGGAAAACGTTGTCACGAACGCCTGTGAGAGTGCACCTTCGGCGAAGAGATCGCGCAGCAGGTTGGGCACCCGGAAGGCGAGGTTGAAACAATCCATCCACCGGCTGCCGCCGAACAGGCTGGCAAACAACATGTCACGCAGTAGCCCAAGCACCCGACTCGCCATTACGGCGGCGCTGACTTTCCAGGTGGCTTTGGCAGACATTAGACGTGGGGATTACGGAACAGCCCGTTTCATACCCTGATCCGACCCCTATGGCTACCGCAGGATGATGAAATTTGGATGAAGTCGGTATGGACGGGGTCTTTGGCGCGCGGACTTCTAGTGGAGTCCGTTCGCATGGCTAAGCGGTGGCTATCACGGGGAGGGTGAGCGGAGGGAAGAATCTATCAATCTCATGGGTGAACACATGCTGTGATCCGTAGCATTTCTTATCTTGACGCTTGCGTGGGCTGGTATACTAAAGTATGGGTCTATGGCAATGAAGCTCACTGCCCATCTTTCTTTCTCGCGGACTTTTCGGAATGTCCGACAGACGCTCCGCGCCCTTTTTGCCTCCCTTGCTGTGTCCGGCATATTCTTAGGCGGCATGAGCGTTTGCCACGCTGCGGGTGCTGGAGTGGTGGATAATGCAGGCTTTTTCTCTGAACAGGCCAAGTCCGATGCCACGAAGACCATTGCCGAGTTGGAGCGTACATACCGCAGGGATCTTTCCATTGAATCGTTCAAGGAAATACCTGCCGAACTCAGGAACGGTGTGAATGTGCAGGACAAAACTGCTGTCGCTCGCATATGCGAAAAATGGGTCGAGAGCCGGGCGCACCAGAAGGGCGTCGATGGGGTATACATACTTCTCGTCAAAGAACCCGCGCACCTCCAGGTGCTTGTTGGAGATAAAACGCGGCTTCAGGCATTCACAATGCAGAACCGCGAAGAGCTTGTGTCCATGATGCTTCGTGAGCTCCACACACACCAGTACGACGAGGCTTTGCGCACCTGTGTGAGTTTCATCTCCGATACCCTACGGGTGCATAGCAGCGGTCACAATCACGCTGGCAGTATGACCATCGCCTCCCGCAGTTCCGGTGGTGGTAGCTGGCTCATCCTTCTCATCGTAGGTGGTCTCGTGCTATGGGTCGTCATCGGCTTGTTCCGGGGCATGGCTGGAGGTATGGGAGGTGGTCCTGCCATGGGGCAGCCCAGTGGTGGCGGCTTTCTAAGCTCGCTTATCGGAGGTATGTTTGGCGCTGCGGCTGGCATGTGGATGTATGATCAGTTTTCTGGTAACCGCGGCATCGGTTACGAATCCAATAATTCCTTTGGTGATGGTGACAGTGGCTTTTCCGGACAAGACTCGGACTACAGTGGCTCCGGAGGAGATTTCGGGGGAGATGATAACTCCGGCGGTGGCGGAGGAGACTTTGGCGGCGGCGGCGATTTTTAACAAATATCATAACACCTTCCCTTCTAGTCAATTCGCGGCGCACAACCGTCACTTGCCTCCTAATCCTGCCATGAGCGCGACAGAAACCAGCCATCCAGATCATCCTGAAGACTCTCAACTACTCAATGTAGAGCAACTGCAGTCGCTTGTTACGTTAGGTGCGGCTGACTACTTTGATCTGATTGGCGATGTGATAGGGAGTGTTCCTGGGCGTATTAGCCAGATCGCTGCTGCCATTCAGGAAGGCAATGCCAAACAACTGCGTGCCGATGCCCATGGGTTACGGGGTATGCTGTCGTATTTCGGTTGTGAAGCTATGACCCGCAGTCTCAACTTTTTGGAGCTACAACCATTGCCCGAGCCTGCTGCTGCCAGCGCTATCCAAGCGCGGCTCCAAGCACTCTGGCAAAAAACCCTGGATGCCATCCAAAAGTGGGAAAAATCCGTGCCTGAATTTATTTCCTGATATCAGCATATTTCCATTAAATTGTTAGTTTAACGTGAAGCGTGACGTCAGTTTTGGTAGGGCTTTCCCTCGCTCACTTTTCTAACAATATACAGTGGGCTTACAGATTGCAGTCAATAAGGCACCATCGGCTGAACGAGGATGGTGGTTGTTTTTTGCTATGGCGCGAGCTCGTCATGGGCTAGTGACATGCAGGCGCGCCGCGCGGAGTGGGGTATTTCTATTGATGGCTGGCAGGATGCGCACGGTGACTAGCTCGGTGACTCCGTCGCCCGTGGGGGTGGCACCCAGTTCGCTCGCGTAAGTGCTGCCGCTGTTCCATGAGTGGAGGTCATTACTCACCTGCACAGTGTAGGTGAGTTGTGGGTAGTCAGTGCGGCGGAGGTACCTGAACATGAGATAGGTTAGATGGTCGGCTGGGTTCACCTCGCTGGTTACCTTTGGCAGGGCGTCACTGCTATCGGCAAGCGGGTTTTGCCCTGTGGCGTATTTCATCAGCAAGCCTATGCCGTCATGGCTGAGGCTGGAATCGGCGGCGCTATATGCCACATAAGGGTTGAGGCCGTATTGCAGCTTCCACGTGTTGGGCAGCCCGTCCTGCGTATAATCACTGGAAAGGTTGGGAGTAAGCGCGAAGGGCGTGGTGATGGTCTGGTGACGGGGTTCTAATAATTCATAACTTGATAAGGCGCGCGAATACAATTGGACATCGTCCAGAGTGCCCAGGAAGTGGCGACCACTGGATGAGTTTCCTGATACGTATGGCTGGGTCCACGAGTCGTCCGCGCCTATGGTCACCGGGCAGGTGGTTTGCACCAACGAGGCCGGCCCGGCACCTGAGGCCACCTGTGTGCCATCCACATAGATGGACATGGTCTGTGTGGCCAAGGAATAGACCGCTGCATAGTGGTGCCAGATGTTAACCTCGAAACCGAGAGGTGCAGTCCATTGCAGACTAACAGGCGTGGTGGAGGTATTGACGGTGAACTGGAGATTGCGAGTGCCGGCGATTGGTGTGAGCAGGAAGGCGGGAGTTGCCGCGATGAGACATCCACCATTGTTTCCCCAGATCGGGAGATCGCTCATGGCCCAGCATTCCATGGTGAGATTGGCTGGAGTGGTCATCGCGGGGGTTTGCACGTATCCGGTCATGCCGTCGAAATGCAGGGCCCCGTTAATTTTGCCTGCTACCCATGCACTGGATGTCGCCATGTTGACCAGGGTTGCTGAGGCAGCGTAGAGCGAGGAATCCCACGCACGGGTGGACCCAGTGCTCTCATCGAACGTTAGATGTAGCATTTCTGTTGGATCTTCCGTGATCAGGTTCTGGATCTGCTGAGTGGTGAGTGCGCGGTCATACACCGCCACATCGTCTAGCACGCCGTTGAAGTTACGGGTGTTGTCGAGCCAGTAGTCTTCCCGGCCGATGTAGATTTTGCCAATGTTGGCGACCAGTTCGCCGTTAGTGGAATCCAAGGTGTCCGGGTTGATAGGGAAGTTAGCGGTTTGGGAGGAAACCTGCGCCCCATCCACATAGATGAGCATTTGCTGGGTGGTCGGGGAGAACACGCCCGCATAGTGGTGCCATGTGGTGATGTCGAAACTAGAGGAGGGTGTCCATGTCAGCGTCACAGGAAGTCCGGTGGTGCCGTTTAAGACGATGAAGGACAGGTTTTTACTGCCCGCCACGGGACCCAGCACGAAGGACGGGCGCTTGGAGATAAAACAACCGTTGGCGTTCCACGTGGAGTTATTGGATGGCGAGGCGTTGGAGGGAGCCTTGGCCCAACACGCCACCGTCAGAGATGTGGGTGTGGTGATGGCAGGAGTGACAAGATAGTCGCCCACTCCGTTGAAGCCGAGGGCGTTGCCGATGATGCCCGTCTGCCAGAGCGGTGAGGTGGAGTTGACGGTGCCATCCCTGCCGTAAATACTGGAATCGTGTGTGTTCAGGCCGCTGGTTTCATTGAGGGCGTAATGCACCAGTGGTGAATTCTCAACTGAGTCGGGCTGTGGGTTGGTTCGTATTACGCACAAGTCGTCCACATAGACACCGGTCGGCGGGTAATAGGGGTTGACGAGGGAACTGTTGTTATAATTTCCCAGATAGACACTGGCGGCGGCGGTGGTGGGGTAAGTGCCGTTGGAAGCCTTGGGTGCCACGGGTGAGTTGGCGGCCCGGGTGACGTCGACATAGATCGTGGCGCTGGTGTTGGTGGCACCCGTGATGAAGGTCACGGAGTAGAGCCGCGCCACCGGATCGTACGAGCTTTCCTGCCAGGTGGAAGTGGTAGGCACGGTGGTTTCCTGATTTGGAAAACCGTAGTTGCGCACACCTATCTTCACCACTGCGGAGGCGTCGGATTTCTGCACCCCGCAGAAGAACTTGTAGCGGGTGTCGGGCAGAAGTCCTGTGACGACCTGGCTGATTTCTGATGTCCCGCCACCGAACTGTAGAGTGAAATAGCCCGAGCGTTGCTGGACGTCATACCATGCACTGCTGCAGGTAAGCCCGCAGTTGCTGCCGGAGGATACAGTCCAGTTTGGTGACAGGCTTCCTGATTCAAAACTGCCATCAACAACCTGGTCTGCATAGGATTTATCCGCCACGCTATATACTGGGTCCGGCGATGGCGGTGTGGCGTTGCAGCCGGCCGAGGTTGTCCAATCCGCTGCGCCATATTCCAGTGCGCCCATGTCCGGGGCGCTGCCAAGGTATCCGTCCGTGACTCCCGGAATCACTGTGCCAGCGTCGATGGCTGGTGAGGATGCCTGGAGTTGGAAGTTTCTGTTGACCGGATCCACGTATGGCGGGTCAGTGTTGAGGTTGTAGCGCAGGTCGGATTTTGCCCAGATATCCTGGGTGCTGCTGAAGGCGGCGTTGAAGAGGTTGTTATAGAATTTGTGACCAGTCTCGCCGTCACCCCAGAAACTTGAGGCGAGTGAGCCTCCAGCACAGTTCCAACAAGTGTTGTTGAAGACCATGTCGAAGTTGCCTCGGGCGTTGAATTGCATGGCATAGAAGGGTAGGTTCCAGATAATGTTGTGGTGGACTATCCAGCGGCTATTCTCGCAGTCCAAATAGAAGCCCAGGATGCCGTTTCCGCCGTGGCCCACGGGGCCTGTCGCATCGTGGATGAGATTGTAGCGCACGATGGTGTTGCCGCTCTCGCCTGCGCTGTATAGGATGCCCCCGTCGGTTGACAGGTTCATGCCATCATAGAGGTCGTTATATTCGATAATTCCCGCATGCCCCACACCGCCGATGCAGGAATGGCCCGTGGTGTGGATGGTGTTGTGACTGACGAGATTCCGGTAGGCGGCCAGTGGGCCGGTGGCGACGTAGTTGGATGTGTCGACTGCGCTTGCTCCGTCCGGGAGATAGGCGTTGTGGTGGATGTGGTTGTTGATCACGCGGATGTCGGGGCCGATCAGGTCGATCATTCCGTTAGACGAGTATGCCAACTCACTGTTGCGGAGCACGCTACGCGGGCCAATATACAAGCCGGGGTCGCCGCCTCCGCTCTCGTTGTGGGTCAGAAATTTCATGGACAGCCCGTCAAAGGTGCAGTCTGTGGAGTAAGATTGCGAACTGTTCTGGTAGTTCTGGATTGTGCAGCCAAAAAATGATAGATTCACCAGGTTGACGAATGATTTGCCGAGGAGGTTGAAGCCATACAGGCGGCTCTTGACTTCCACCCCGGTGGGGGTAGTTGTGGAATAGATGTCCAAACGGCTGGTCGAGGTGTCGTAGAACCATTCACCGGGGCTATCCATTTCCTTTTTGATTCCCGTCAGGTAATACTCATTGCCGGCGCTGATGGTGTAGGCTCCGCCCGGGCTCACATTCGTGTCATCCGTGACCATGGTCTTGGTGGAATCGGTGTAGCCTGTTACATTGCGGCACTGCATGTACCAGCCAGCGCCGGACATGATGTGGACGTGCGCGCCGTTCCAGTATCCATTACTGTGCGAGGGTAGTTGCGCGTCGACGAAGGAGGCCACAGTCGTGTAGGTTGCAGAATCCACGTATGACCAATCGCCCACGGCGCTGTAGGGTGCTGGATGTGCCAGGGTGCTATTAGGCCAGGGGTAGACGGTGCCGTTCGTGTTGTCTTTGTTGGGCCAGCGCGCCAAGGGTTGCATGGCCCCGTTTTGGAATACTTGGTTGTTGTCACCCAGGGTTGTCCAGCCCGTGGGCATGGTGGTGGCCTTGTATACATTGGTGCTTTCAAGCGTCCATCCGGGAATGGGATCCGTGCCACTGATGGTGACAGCCTCGTGGTTGTATGCCTTGAATGTGATGGGCGCGCTTGCGGTGCCGGAGTGAGGCACGGTGACCGTTTCACGATAGGTGCCCGCGCGGATTAAGCAGGTGTTACCCGCTACCATCATGCTGGCGGCTTTACTGATAGTGGCGAAGGGCGCGTTCACGGATAGGCCGTTGTTGGTTGTGTCGCTGCCGGTGGGTGAGACATAATAAGCAGGGACGGAAGTAAGGGTCACCTGGGTGGCGGAGTAGCTCACCGCGTATCCGTCCGGGACGCTTGAGAAGGTTCCTTTCAGCGAGGTGCCTTGGGCTATCACATAGGAAGACTGTGTCATGCCGGATCCTATGGGAGAGATGGTGAGTGACGCGCCAGTTAGGTTCAGTGCCCCGGTGGATAGTAGTTTATCGCAGGACGTGCCGTTGACTTCCACGGCCAGGGTGCCACCAGTGGCAAAGGAGGCTGACCCCACGGTGAGTGTTCCAGTTGCGCCGGAACCTCCTGGGGAGATAGTGCCGGAGATCGACATGCCGTTGGTGATGGTTCCGGTCCCAGAGAGGGTGGCTCCCGAACTGACAGTCACGGAACTCGATGCCAGTGTGCCGTTGACAGTAAGCGTTCCGGTTGTGACTGAGGTGCTGCCGGTGTAGCTCTTGGTTCCGGTGTAAACCGCGCTGCCTAGACCTTCCTTGATGATTCCGCCAGATCCGGTGACGTCTCCAGTGAAGTTGAAGGTGGCACCGCCTGGGCAACTGAGCGTGAGGGTGTTATTCAAAGTCACGGTTCCGCCGATGTTGACGGTCTCACTGGCATTGTTCTGGAACGCGATGCGCGCGTTGGCGGGGGTGGCTTGAGATAATGTGATAGCCCCGCTGTAGGTGCCCGCAGCTATCAGGCAGGTGTCGCCGGCGAGAAGATACGGTGCGGCGTGTGTGATAGTGGCAAATGGCGTGCCTAGTGTCAGGCCGTTGTTGGCTGTGTCGCTGCCGGTGGGTGTGACATAGTAATAAGCGGTCGGTGCGCGCAGTATTGCTTGGGTGGAGGTGTAGGTCACCGCATACCCGGAAGGCACGCTCGCAAAGGTGCCGGTCAGTGAGGATCCTTGGGCTATCACGTAGGATGGTTGCGCCCAACCGATGCCGGTGAGCGTGATGTTGAGCGCGGCCCCGTTTAGATTCAACGCGCCCGTGGACACCAGTTGGTCCGCTGATGCTCCACCGATTTGCATGGCCAGGATGGAACCAGAGACAAACGATGCGGAACCCACGGTCAGCGTGCCGATGCCGCTGTTGCCGGGAGCCAGGCTGCCGGAAACGGCCACTGCGTGAGAGATGGTGCCTGTGCCGGCGAGGGTGGCACCACTGTTCACTGCCACCGAGCTGGAAGCCAGGGTGCCGTTGACGGTAAGAGTGCCGCCCGAGACTGTAGTCGTCCCAGTGTAGCTTTTGGTACCGGAAAAGAGCACAGTGCCAGTGCCTTCCTTGATCACGCCACTGCTACCGGTGATGTTTCCCGAGAAAGTGACCGTCCCGCCGTTCACAGCGCTAACTGTCAGGTTTTTGCTCAGGGCTACCGTGCCAGTGAACGCCGAGGCCACCGCCGAGTTGCCGCCGAGTATACTCTTGCCCGTGCTCAGGTTGTTGGGGACGTCGATGTTGCGACTGACGGTCAGCGCTGAGTCTGTAAGTATGGCCACGTTGGTGGTGGAATCCACATCAGGATTGAAAAGAAACTTTGCCCGCTTGAAGCTGGGAGCGGCATCCGCAGATGTGCCATCATTGATGACAGCAGTGGATAGAAGTCCAGTTTCCAGATAGAAATTCTTGCCCGCGTTCAGAGTTCCGCCCGTCACGTGGATACGCAGTCCCGAGCTAAAACTGGCCACCGTATTTAAATCTGTGGCGCGAGTCCAGTGGGTGGCATCTGTGCGGGTGTAAACGCCGGTCCGCTCGGGATTCCATACAGCATCTTTGTACAGGATGCGGTTGCCATTGGCCAGAGTTACCCCGTCGAGGGTGGTGACTGCACTAGAGAAAGTAATCGTGCCAGAGGAATAACTACTGACATTGGAGAATTCTGCGGTGGTGGCAGCGGCCACATCCCCACCTGTGGGTGCTGTGACCGTGTCACCCAGAGAGACATTGGTGACACCCGTGCCCTGATCGCCCATGGCGTTGTTGTAGCTGCCAAGCAGCAGGGTGCCGCCGCGGACAGATGTGGTTCCCTTGTAGCTGTTGCACCCACTCAGTTTCACCGTGCCGCCTGCCAGAACGACTATGGGCGTGTAATTCACGTCGGTACTCGCTGTGTCGGAAATCGCGCCGCTGAAGATGGCTGTGCCGCCGGCCGGGGCCGTCAGTTTCAAGTGTGAGAGTTGGTTTGCACCGCCGCCTGTGCCGGCATATCCATTGGCAGAGTTGGTGTTCAGGTAGAAGGGGCTGGAGAAGGTTACGCTGCCTGTGCCGCTGAGGCCGATCTCGGACACGGTGTTGCGGTAGGTGTCGCCGTTTTGCACCCAGCGTACATAAATCTCGCCGCTGACGTTGTTGCCGTTGGTGGCCAGCAATCCGCAATACGAGTTATAGGTGTCATTGGAGTTGTTCCCGATGAAGACGGGCAGGCTGTTGCCGGTTCCCAGCGCGTTGGCGTTGTCAAGAACGTTCACGCCTTGGGCAATCTGGAGGACTCCCCGGCCATTGGCGTAGGTGGCACCCGTGGCGGTCAGCCCTGGGCTATTCCCTTGAAAAACAAGTTTGTAGCGGTCATCGTAGGTTGTTGTGCTAACCACTGCGGAGTCGATAAAACCAGTGCCGTTGGTTCCACCGCCATAGATGTTGCCAGACAACTGGCCAGTGAGCGTCATTGTGGTTCCGGCGGCCACGCTGCCGTTTCCGTAGATGAACTTGAAGCTGGTGTTGCTGCCGATGAGACTGCCGACATAGTTGATGTTGTTAGTGAAGGTCCCGCCGCTCGAGTCTATAAATGAAAGGCCGGTGCGATAAAGGGGATTGCTGGAGACAGTCAAGGTGTTAGTGCCAAGACGTCCGAATTGGCCAGCGCCGGAAAATTCGATATAGCCACCGTCCAGCATGAAGGCACCCGTGCCGACTGTGGTCGTGGATCCGCTATAAAACCAGAGATCCTTGGCTGCACCGGCAGTCGCCACGCTACTGCCCTTGGTGATCATGACACCATTGTTCAGGGTGATATTGCCATTGATATATAATCCGCCCGTGTTGTTGCTATTCCAGTTGTTGATGTTCCATTTCTGGGTGGCGGAGGCGATCAATGGGACCGCTAGGCTGGGGCTGGAGGCCTCATTCTGGGCGATGCCGCCCGCTCCGAGGGTCAAGGTGGCATTAGTTGCCCCAGTAATCTGGCGCTGGGAATTGCCGGTGCCGTTGTTGTTGAAAGTGATGCTGTTGACGGCCCAATTGTTCGAGGGATTGCTAGAATTTTGCGGGTCAACGACCAGATTCCAGGTTTGAACGGCTGTGTCATTGATAGTGATGTCAGCCGTGTCATTGTTAACGGGGACCGCACTCGAGCTCCAGTTAGTAGCTGTGCTCCAGTTCTGGCTAGTGGCGGAGGTGTTGATCCATGTGTAGGTCGTTGCGTAGGCTGAGGATACCAGTGCGCCGGTGGAGGCCACGGCAAGCACTAGGGCACAGAACGAGGATAAAGACAGCGCGTTGGGTTTCATGAAATTTGTTGTAGGCGTCGGCATGGCCATGCCGGGATTAGCCGCGGCCGTCCTTAACATGAATTTCCTCCTTGTAAAGGCACATGCTAAAGAGTGCGGAATCAGAGGGTTTTGTTTACTGCAATGTCGCTCAAGCCGACATGCTGTGTAGGGTAATTTGATGGACGAGCGACGCACGGATGAATACCCACATTTCTCACATTGGACATGCCTGCAAGGCCCCGTCAATGAGGCTTCATTGACGGGGGGATTTGATCGCGTGTCTCCGGTGTGCACCTAGGGCGTCACGGACTGGTGAGGTGCAGGCGAGCCACGCGGAGGGGTTGGCTTCCATCGATGGCTGGCAGGACGCGTACGGTAACCAGTTCTGTGACTCCATCACCCGTGGGTGTGGTGCCGAGTTCGCTCGTGTAGGCACTCCCGCTGTTCCATGACTGGAGGTCATTGCTTACCTCCACGGTATAGGTAAGATGCGGGTAGTCCGTCCGGCGGAGATACTTGAACGTGAGATACGTTAGGTGGTCGGTCGAGTCCACCTCGTTGCTTATCTTTGGCAGGGTGGCACTGCTGTCGGCAAGTGGGTTTTGGCCGCTGGCGTATTTCATCAGCAGGCCTATACCATCATGGCTAAGGCTGGAATCGGTGGCGCTGTATGCTATATACGGGCTGAGGCCATATTGCAGTTTCCAAGCGTTGGGCAACCCGTCCTGCATGTAATCACTGGAAAGGTTGGTGGTCAGGGTGAAGGGCTCCAAGAAGGTCTGGTGGCTGGTCTCTAATAATTCATTCCATGACAAGGCGCGCGAATACACTTGAACATCGTCCAGTGTGCCCAGGAAGTGGCGACCACTGGAGGGGTTTCCTGAGATGTATGTCTGGGTCCACGAGTCGTCCGCACCAATGGTCACCGGGCAGGTGGTTTGCACTAGGGACGAAGGTCCGGCGTTGGATGCCACCTGCGCTCCATCTACATAGATGGACATGATCTGTGCCGCCGATGAATAGACTGCGGCATAGTGGTGCCACACATTGACCTCAAATCCGCTGGGAGAGGCCCAGACCAAGGTGGTAGGCGTGGTGGCTGTGTTCACGGTGAACTGGAGATCGCGGGAACCAGCAATGGGATTGAGCAGGAAGGCGGGCGTTGCCGCGATGAAGCTTCCACCGTTGTTTCCCCATACCGGAAGATCACTCTTGGCCCAGCACTCAAGAGTGAGGTCGGCAGGAGTGGTCATGGGGGATGTCTGCACGTAGTCGTCCACACCGTCGAAGTGCAGGGCCCCGTTGATTTTTCCCGCCACCCACGCGGTGGACGTAGCCATGTTGACTAGGGTTCCGGGGGCAGCGTAGAGCGAGGAATCCCATGCGCGGGTGGCTCCGGCGCTCTCATCGAACGTTAGATGTAGCATTTCACTCGGATCTTCCGAGACGAGGGCTTGGATTTGCTGTGCGGAGAGCGCGCGGTCATATACACGCACATCGTCCAGCACTCCGTTGAAGTTGCGGTTGCCATCCAGCCAGTAGTCGTCCCGGCCGATGTAGATCTTGCCGACGTTGGCTACCAGTTCGCCGTTGGAGGAGGTCCATGTGTCCGGGTTGATGGAGAAGCTGGCAGATTGGGAAGCGACTAGCGCCCCGTCCACGTAGATCAATATTTGCTGAGTGTTCGGGGAGAAAACGCCAGCATAGTGGTGCCATGTGGTGATGTCGAAGCTTGAGGCTGGCGTCCAAGTCAGCGTAGCGGGAAGTCCCGTGGCGCCGCTGTATACGAGGAAGGATAGGTTCTTGCTGCCTAACCATGGGTGCAACACAAAAGACGGACGCTTGGAGACGAAACAGCCGTAGGCGTTCCACGTGGAGTTATTGGAAGGCGAGGCGTTGACGGGAGCTTTGGCCCAGCAGGCCACTGTGAGTGATGTGGGTGTGGTGATGGCTGGGGTGACAAGATAGTCGCCCGTTCCGTTGAAGCCGAGGGAGTTGCCGATCATGCCTGCTTGCCAGAGTGGCGAGGAGGAGTTGACAGCGCCGTCCCTACTATAAACGCTAGAGTCATGTGCTGTCAGACCGCTGGTTTCATTGAGCGTGTAATGCACCAGCGGTGAACCCTCGATCGTATCGGCTGTTAAGTTGGTCTGTTGCACGCATAGGTCGTCCAGGTAAACACCTGTTGACGGGTAATCTTGGTCAACGCGATCGCTGGTGTTGTCATTTCCCAGATAGACGGAAGTAGCGGCTACCGTGGGGAATGTGCCGTTGGAAGCTTTTGGTGCCACCGGTGAGTTAGCGGCACGGGTGACGTCGACGTAGATCGTGGCGTTGGTGTTCGTGGGTCCCGTGATGAATGTCAGGGAATGCATCCTTGCCACCGGATCGTATGAGCTTTCCTGCCATATTCCGGTGGTTGACACGCTGGATTGAACTGTTGGATAGCCATAGTTGCGCACGCCAAAGTTTACGACGGCGGTAGTGTCGGTTTTCTGCGCCCCACAGAAGAATGTGTAGCGGGTGTCTGGCTGTAGACCGGTGACAATCTGGCTAATTTCGGATGTTCCGCCACCAAACTGCACGGCAAAATAGCCAGTGCGTTGCTGGAAGTCATACCACGCGCTGCTTGCCGTTAGGCCACAGTTGCTGCCTGATGCTATCGTCCAGTTATTCAGGGTGCCGGATTCAAAGCTGCCATCAACGACGTGATCGCTGAAGATGAGTGCAGATGGTGAGTACACAGGATCTGGCGATGGCGGTATGGGGTTGTAGCCGACCGAGGACGTCCAATCTGTCGCGCCATATTCCAGAGCGCCAAGATCCGGAGCGCTGCCAAGGTATCCGTCAGTGACTCCCGGAACCACCGTGCCTGCATCTATGGCCGGGGATGATGACTGGAGTTGGAAGTTGCCGTTGCTTGGATTCACAAACGACGGGTCAGAGTTGAGATTGAAACGCATGTCCGGATTGGCCGCTGGATCCGCCAGGCTACTGGGAGTATTACCGAAGAGGTTGTTATAAAACTTGTCTCCGCTTGGACCGTCACCCCAGAAGGCTGAGTTCATCGCTCCTCCCGTATTCCAACAGGTATTGTTGAATACCATATTGAAGTTGGTGCGGGCATTGAACTGGAATGCTGCCGTGGGCAGGTTCCAGATGATGTTGTGATGGACGATCCAATCGCTGTTCTGGCAGTCCACATAGAACCCTTCAACTCCATTCCCGCCGTGACCCGCGGGACCTGTGGAATCATGCAGGAGATTGTAGCGCACCACAGTATTTCCAGCGTATCCGTTGCTGTAGATGAGTCCGCCGTCAGATGCCAACGTCATAGCGTCGTAGATGTTGTTGTATTCGATAATCCCGCTCATGCCGACTCCTCCTATCCCACTATATCCCGTGGTGTGGATGGTGTTGTGGCTGACGAGATTTCGATACGGAATATAGCTGTCCCATCCCCATGCGTAGACTGCGGGCATCCCTCCTGGAATGTATCCGCTATGGTGGATATTGTTATTGATCACTCGTATATCAGAACCATACATTCCGACCATTGAGAGAGGTGTGTATGCCAACTCGCTATTGCGCAGCACGCAGCCAGGACCAAGATACAAGCCGGTATCAGCATTTCCGGATGAATCATGAGCTAGATATTTCAGGGACAATCCGTTAAGTATGCAGTTTTTGGCAACTGCTTGCGGATAGTTTTGGAAGGTTTGGATAGTGCAGCCAAAAAACGAAAGGTTAACAAGATTGATGTATGAATCGCCGAGGATGTTGAAACCATACTTGCGGCTCTTGACTTCCACGCCAACTGGAGGCGCTGTGGACCAGACGTCGAGCATTCCGGTGTTGGTATCAAAAAACCATTCCCCTGGGGTGGACATTTCCCCCTTGATGCCAGTCAGGTAATACTCATTCCCAGGCATAATGGTATAGGCCCCTCCCGGCTCCACAGTGCTATTGTCTGTGACAATGGTCTTGGTGGATTCCGTGTAGCCGGTGACATTATTGCACGCCATGCCCCAGCCGTAGCCAGCCATGATGTGGAGTTTGGCGCCGTTCCAGTAACCGTTGCTGCGCGGCGGAAGTTGCGCGTCGACGAATGATGCCACCGTTGTGTAGGAGGCGGAATCTACATACGACCAGTCGCCCAGCGCGCTATAGGGAGCCAGGTGTTGCAACGTGCTGTTGCGCCATGGATAGAGGGTGCCGTTGGTGTTGTCCTTCTTTGGCCAGCCAGCTTCTGGCAGCATGACTCCGTTTTGGAACACCTGGTTGCCTGTGCCTAGCGAGGTCCAACCGGTGGGCATGGTGGTGGCCTTGTATACATTGGGGCTTTCGAGCACCCATCCTGGGATGGGATCGGTGCCACTGATGGTCACCGCCTCGTTGTTGTACGCCTTGAAGGTGATAGGAGCGGTGGCGGTGCCCGAAAATGGTACGGTGACCGTTTCGCGGTAAGTGCCCGCGCGAATAAAGCAGGAGGTGGAGAAGGGGGTGGTGTGATTGGTCTGCGCGGTTGTTATTGCGGTGCCCATCACGCTAACGGCGTGACTGATAGTGGCAAACGGCGCATTGACCGACTGACCGTTGTTGGCGTCACTGCCACCGGGTGAAACATAGTATGCTGGGACGGAAGTGAGAGTTACTTGGGTGGAGGAATAGCTCACTGCGTATCCGTCAGGCACGCTGGTGAAGGTGCCTGTAAGGGGCGAGCCTTGGGCGATCACATAGGAGGTTTGAGTCCACCCGCTGCCAGTTGGCGTGACAGTGAGCGATGCTCCAGTCAGATTCAAGGCTCCGGTGGCTTCGAGTAAACCGTTGGACGAACCATTGATTCCCACAGTCAGATTGCCGCTACTGCTAAAAGATGCGGATCCCACCGTGAGAGTTCCTATCCCTGTGATCCCGGGGTTGACTACGCCGGACACTGTCACGCCGTTGGTGATGCTGCCAGTGCCAGCCAAGGTGGCTCCCGAGCTAACGGTCACTGCGCTGGAAGCCACTGATCCGTTGATGGTAAGTGTCCCGCCCGTGACTGATGTGGTGCCGGTGTAGCTCTTGTTGCCGGTGAATACAGCGTTGCCAGGAGCCTCTTTGATTATTCCGTAAGACCCGGTGATGTCTCCTGTGATGTTGAAGGTGGCACCGCTTGAGGAGCTGAGCGTGAGGGTGGTGTTCAGGGTCACCGCCCCGCTGATATTGACGGCTTCATTGGCGTTGTTCTGGAATGCTATCCGTGAGTTCGTGGGGATGGGTTGCGGCACGGTGATGGCACCACTGTATGTGCCAGAAGCTATCAGGCAGGTGTCACCCGCCTGTAGGTAAGAAGCTGCATGCGGGATGGTGGCAAACGAGCCACCTAGCGACAAACCGGTGTTGTTGGTGTCGTTGCCAGTGGGCGTAACATAATAGTAGGCATTAACTAAAATCAGTCGTGCTTGTGTGGAAGTGTATGTTACCTCATAACCGCTCGGTGCGGTGGAGAATGTGCCGATGAGGGGTGATCCCTGGGCAATCACATAGGACGGCTCAGCCCAGCCAATTCCAGTAAGAGTAACAGACAGCGCGGCCCCGTTGAGATTGAGAGTCCCGTTGGAAACCAGTTGGTTTGTGCTGTACCCGCTGATGGTCGCGGCATAGGTGGAGCCTGATGCAAATGAGGCGGATCCCACGGTCAGTGTGCCGATCCCGCTGTTGCCCGGAGACAGCGTGCCGGAGACGCTCACAGCATTGGTTATGGAGCCAATGCCTTGCAAGGTGCCCCCGCTGCTTATGCTAACTGCGCTTGATGCCAAGGTATTGTCCACTTCCAGAGTGCCTGCTGTGACGTTGGTTGTTCCGGTGTATGCTTTGGGCGTGCTGAATATCACTGTGCCCGGACCTTCCTTGATTAGATTATTGCTGCCGTTGATCGCTCCGGAGAAAGCGACAGTGCCACTGCTGGCGGAAGTAACTGTCAGATCCTTGCTCAGTGCCACTGTGCCAGAGAAGGTGGAGCTAACTGCGGAGTTGCCGCCCAGGATGCTCTTGCCCGTGCTCAGGTTGTTGGTGACGTCTATATTACGGCTGATGTTGCGCGCGTCATCCGTAAGAATCGCCACATTGGCGGTGGAATCCGCGTCCGGATTGAAGACGAACATGGCTGAGGTCGAATTTCCTGAATTATCTTCCAGCACCGCATTGTTCCACAATCCAGTGGGAAGATAGAAGTTCTTGCCCCCGTTCCGAGTTCCGTATAACACATGGATGCGCAGACCTGCGACGAACGCGCTGGCAGTGTTCAGGTCGGCGGAGCGGGTCCAGTGTGTGGAATCAACGTAGGTGTAAACGCCCGTCCGCTCTGGGGCTTGGGCATCCTTGTAGAGGATGCGGTTTCCCGCAGACAAAGCCACGCCGTCTATGGAGGTGACGGCACCCGGGAAGGTCAATGTTCCGGCAGTATCATTGATGGTCCACCATTGGCCAGCGGCCAGTTCAGAGGTTGTGGCCGCCACGACATCTCCACCTGAAGGAGCGATGACTGTTCCACCTAGGGATACATTGGTGGCACCCGTACCATTGCCCAAGGCATTATCATAGCCTCCCACCAGAAGGGTGCCGCCACGGACTATGGTCTGGCCCTTGTAGGCGTTGCTGCCTGCAATTTTCACTGTGCCGCCTGCCAAAACAGTCAAGGTGGTCAAATACGGGTCACCGCCGTAGCTATCGATGAAATGCCCAGTGAAATTCACTTGGCCCCCGGCTGGGGCGGTCAGTTTCAGGCGGCCCAGATTGGGACCCTCACCGTTGGGTCCCTGACCCATGGTCCAACTGGTGGTATCCATTTGGATGTCGCCCGAGTAGGTCACGCTTCCCGTGCCACTGAGGCCTATTTCGGACGATGTCCGGTGCTGGTTGCTTCCATTGTCCACCCCCCGTACCCAGATGTGTGCGGAGACGTCGTGGCCACTGGTGGCTAGCAAGCCGGCGAAGTTGTTGGTTGTGCTGTTGGCGTTGTTCCCCAGGAAGATGGACAGGCTGTTACCGGTGCCGAGGGCATTGGCGTTATCCAGCACTACCGCTGACTGCGGGATATGCAGGATACCCAAGCCCCAATTCGTGGGATTGTCCGAGATAAGGGATGAATTGTTCCCCTGGATGATCAGCTTATTACGGTCGTCACTGATGGCTCCATAATTGATGGTTTGGACGTTGATCATACCGCGGTCATTGGTCTCGCCGCCCCTCAAGTCGCCGGACCATGTGCCGGTCAGCGTTAGGGTCGTGCCCGCATCGGTTGATCCATTTCCATAGGTAATGCCAACCACACTGCCGTAGCCGGCCGTCGTAACCACATTGTTGGCGAAGGTTCCCGACGTTGTGTCTTGGAAACTCAAAGAGGTATCAAGACGATAGGATGGATTCATGGTGATGGCCAATGGGTTACTACCCAAGCGGCCATACTGGCTCACACCGGAAAAGAGGAATCCGCCACCGGTCAAGGCGAAAGCTCCGGTGCCGACTGTTGTAGTGCTTCCATTATAAAACCCGACTACGGTGGGCAGATACCAACCGCCGCCGCTGAACCATGCTGTGGGTGCGGTGCTGGGACCTGTTGTGGCGACGTTTTTGCTGATGGTGACACCATTATTGAGGGTCAGGTTGCCCTTGATAGTCAGCCCCCCCGTGAAGTTGCCGGCCATGTTGTTGATGTTCCATGCCTGGGATGCAGTGGCGATGATGGGCACCCCGATTTCCGGGGAACTCAGTTGGTTGTTCGTGATGCCACTGGCACCAATGCTCAATGAGTCGGCGGTGCTATTATATCCACCGGGTCCATAGATGTAGGGTGCGCCCCAGTCTGCCGAGTTTCCACTATTAATGAAGGTGATGCCGTCGATGGACCAGTTGTGGGTAGAAGGAGTCAGGGAGGCTGGGTTCACTGTATAGTTAGGCCATCCATTGTGGGACAAACTGAAAACCAAATCAGCTGTGCCGTCGTTGGAAGGAGTGCCATTGTTCCATTTGGAGGCGGCACTCCAGTTACCACCACTGTAATTGACACCGACAGTGCCGGCTTCGGTCCAAGTATAGGTAGTGGCATAGGCGGAAGACATCAGCGCGCCAGCGGAGGCCACGGCAAGTGCGAGGGCGCGGAACGGGGGAGAAGACAAGACGATAGATTTCATATGTTCTGCTAGATTCGAATATGATGGGGTGGCCATGCGATTGGTGGCCACTATCCTAGTCAAATAGGTAGACTAGGCAGTCTTATTGACAGGTAAAGGTAATTTTAAGGAGGAATTACTCACGGCGATCAAGCTAGGGAACGCGGCAAAAATAGTTTGTAATCCATGATATTTAGGGTTTGTACACCACATCTAGTGGCCGCATCCTGCCCGAATGCCTCGCAATCCTAACAAACTAGACTGGTCCGGCGGCTTGCCCGCCTGCTTTGCCTCATTCTCTGTCATCGAAGACCCGCGCACCGGCGGCAACAAGCTTCATCATTTCGGAGAAGTGCTCTTCATGGCCGTCAGTGCCATGCTTTGCGGCATGAACTGCTTTTCCGATATTGAGGACTTCTGCGACCTTCAGGCTGATTGGTTGGGCAAATGGATCAAAATGCCTAACGGCGTTCCTCGTGCCCAGACATTTTCCAACATCTTCGCCATCATCGAGCCCGCTCTCTTCAATCGCTGCCTGGCCGAACACATCGGTGCTCTTCACCCGAATCTCAAGCGTCAGATCATCGCCATCGATGGCAAAAAATTGCGCGGCAGCCACGGCCTAGACACCGAGGCCTGCCATGTCGTGAGCGCTTGGGCCGCCGAAAGCGGACTAACCCTCGCCCAAGAGCATGTGGCCGATAAAAGCAATGAAATCACCGCCATTCCCCTTCTGATTGAGGTGCTCGCCCTGGCCGGGCATATCGTCACCCTCGATGCCATGGGCACCCATACCCACATCGCCGAGGCCATCATCGACAAGCAGGCGGACTACATCCTCGCGCTCAAAGGCAATCAGGGCAACCTTCACAAGGAAGCTCAGGATCAATTCCACTTTGCCCACCGCATAGGCTTCCGTCTTGAAGAAGGCTATGGATGAGCTCAGACTTGATGCGTGAAGTGGGTAATTATCTAACTTACTTCTGGAAAAATCGGAGTCATGACCATTAGGTTGGTCGTATAATGTTAGATGACGATTTCCCGTTTGGCAGTTTCGAAGCGGATGGTCTTGCCGTTTAGGTGGCCGACCATAGCCATCTGTAGGGCGGTCTGAGTGCGGAACGCCAGATCCATCGGACTCATCGTGTCCTGACGACCTTCGAGCGCACATTCGACCAAGCTTTTCCACAACAACACATTGTCCTCCGAGCCCCCGATCGGGAAGCGTTCGAGGGCCTTGGTCCGGGCGGATCCAGCAGTGGACCGGCAGACGATCTCGCGGTTGTTAGGATCGACAAATAAACTGCCATCCCAACCGCGGATCACCGGGCAGCGCTGGCCGGACCCGCGTAGCGGTGTGGTTTGATAGTCGTTGCCCTGCGTGCCGGTGAGTGAGAGTGATATCCCCTTCGCGTATTGGGCGATGAGCTGGAAGGTGTCGGGCACTTCGCGCAGTTCATACGGGTAGCGGGATATGCTGCCGATTGCGGCCACCTGTTCTGGGAATCCAAGACCTAACATATCCACGACCGGAGCCAGACAGTGCGGATAGAGGTCGGTGACCGGGCCACCCGCATAATCGGAGAACAAGCGCCAGCGGAAGAGACGGTCCACTGAAAACGGCACTTTCGGACGGTCTGGCGCAAGGAAGGCCTCCCAATTGAGATCGGGCCCCGGTTTGGCATTCGGGTCGTCGATTGGCATGCCGCGCTCGCCAAAGTCGCCGGTCCGGTAGAATCCAACTTCGGCTTGGATCGGTTGGCCGATGGCCCCGGCCTGAATCAATTCCTTCATCTTTTTCCATGCCGGGTCGGTCATGGCCTGGGTGCCGCAGACGAACGCCACCTTGGAGGCGGCAACCGCGTCGGCCAGGGTGCGGGTGGCCTCGAACTGGCTCCAGTGGCTGATGGGCTTCTCACAATAAACGTGCTTGCCCGCCTTGACCGCAGCCAGCGCCTGGGAAGCATGATGGTGGTCCGGGGTTGCGATGCAGACGATATCCACCGCCGGATCTTCCAACAACTTCTGATAGTTGTCATAGCCGCGCTTGATTTCATACTTTTGCATTTTCTGTTCGAGGCGTGGTCGATAGATGTCGCAGCAGGCGACGAGATCCACGGGCATTTTAAATTCATCTCGCAGCCTGCAGACCATATTGAAGTGTTCTCCAGCGCGGCCGCCGCAACTGATAAAGCCGACTCCGAGGCGGCGGGTGGAGCCTGCTGCGGGTGTCTGGGCGCGGACGATGCCGGGCACGACGGCAAGGGAGGCTAGTGTGGCGGCCGTCTGGCTGATAAACTGGCGGCGTGGCATGGTGGAGGATGTGGCATTAGGTTCGCTGTTCATGGCTGGATTGTGGTTGTTGATTTGCTATCAGAAAATATATTGGATTTTTTCCAGTCGGCTGCGAGCGTGGCGAGGCGGGCGTGGTCCGCTGGAGTCGAGAGGACGGCCAGGCTGTATCGCAAGGTCCAGCGTTCACCGGCCTTGAGGACCAGTGGATCAGCCTCCAGGTTGAGAGCGGCTGCCAGATAACAAAACGGCTGACTCATGGTGAACCAACGTGCCGGGCGCGGATTGGCGGGATCATCGATCATCAGCACGGTGACCGGACGGCCATCGATGGTGAGGTGGGCCGCGCACCACCCGCCAGGGGTGAGTCTTTCATCGCCGCGCACCACGGTTTGGCCAGTGGTGTCCTGCCAGATGAATTCGCCATGGCCGCTCCATGCGGGAAGAAACCGCATGCCCAAGCCGAAATAATGGTGGCCCCACAAGCGGGAACCTGTGCGTCCGGCAGCTGGAGTCAGCGTGGATTCCCAATCGAGCCAATGCACGGCCTCCGCGCCCTTCCCAGTAGCGCGGACACGCACCCAACGGGATTCGTTTAGCAACGGAGTGCCGTCTGTGGCAAGCCAGCGCAGGCGCTGGCTGAAACCATCCCCTGAAGCAGCAGTCGCAGATTCCAGCACCTCCTGCCTGCCGGCGTTATCCACGCCTTTTTCTGTCCAAAAGTCGGTGGTTTCCACCCCCAGCGCCAGCATCAGCCCGTGATGGTGGAAATGGTCCGGCGGGGAATCGTCCAACAGCGGAATGGGCTTGTCTCCCGGCGCGAAGAGTTGGGCGACGTATGGTTTGTTAGGCGCGGGGGCCTTTTGCCAGAGGGCGACTTGCGGCCCGTCCGGCACGCGCAAGGAAACCTGCGGCGGGGCATCAGCGGCAGTGGCTATGGTGGACATGGCAAGAACCAGCGGAAAACAAAATGGAAGCTTCATTGTGGCAGGAATGTCTATCAGAAAACCTCTGTGATGGTGGGTAGAAATGTCAGCTAGTGTATTTCGGATTCAGGACATTCCATGGCGCCCGCATAGCTCGCCGCATGAGCGGCACCGCCTGCGGGTTGCCGGTGATCGTGTGGTTTTGCGCGTCCCAGCCGAGCGGCTTGCCAGTGCGGATGGCTATTTCGCTGAGGTGACAGCAGATGTCAGAGCGGATCGCGGAATCCAGCGGTGATACAACCTTATTTTTCCCGAGGATGGCATCCAGGAAGTTGTCTTGGTGGCTGGCGCCGGCATTGATCACACGGTGCGGACCTGGGGCCTTGTGTTTGGCTAACAACTCACGCGACGACCCTTGGAAGCCGTTGCGGTGGAAATAGAGCCATCCTTCGGATCCCACAAAGAGCGTCCCGTGATCCGCTGGCGTCAGACCGCCGAGCTTCGGAAGGTGCTGCAGAATGCTTTGGTCGTCGGCAAACCTGACCTTGGGCAGGCCGGGATATGATAGAACAGCGTCCCAGTGAGTGACCGTGTTGAACAATCCTTCTGTGGGGATGGTGCCGGTGGCCTCGACATGGGTGGGCATGCCGATCTTCATTTCATCCAGCCACCACTGGAGTTGGTCATAGGGATGGGCGCCCCATCCGGCTATGAACCCGATGGCGTAGTCGTTGATGTGGAAGATTCCGTTACGCGGGCCTTTGGTGAGCACGCGGTCATGGCAGAATGGCGTGACTGGCGCGGGGCCCAGCCACATTTCATAGTCAAAACCATCCGGCACCGGCAGTACCGGGGTGGCGGAACCACCGGATTCCCCACGCGGCGCAAACACATGAATCTCCTTGATCGCGCCAATGTGGCCATTGAGCACGAGTTCTATCCCGGCACGCACATAAAGAATCGACCGGTTCTGGGTGCCGTATTGCACCACAGTCTTGTGCTCGTCGGTGATCTCGCGGCAGGCGAGGCATTGTTCGATGCTCAGTCCTAGGGGTTTCTCGATATAGATGTGCTTTTTGGCGCGCGCGGCTAACAGCGATGCAGGAACGTGCCAGTGATCCCCGGTGGCGATATGCACCGCATCCACCTCACTGTCCAACAATGTACGGAAGTCGGAATACTCGCGGACCTTGCGGTCCTTCAGGACCTCACCCGCCCAACCGCGGACAGCCTTCTTGTTAGGATCGGCCAGTGCCACGATTTCGGCCTGGCCGCCAACCTGGTATTGTGCTGCTGCGCGGCTGCGGTCACCGCAGCCTATCATGCCGATGAGGACGCGCTCGCTGGGTGCGGCCTTGCCGTCTCTGCCGAGCGCGGTGGCCGGGATGATCGTCGGGAAACCCAGCGCGCCGACCACTCCTATGGAGTTGCGGAGGAACTTGCGGCGGGAAATTCCGGTGGAGTTACCGGGAGGAGTGCTGGGGTTCTGGTTCATGGCGGGTAGGTTAGTTTTTTGGATTTTCCATGTATTAGACCAGCCATTTGGCCAGTGCTTGATTGAGGAAACCGAGGCTGCGTTGGGCCTCGTCGATCTTGCCGCATTCCACGCTGAGGAAAATCTCCCTGTCCACGGGTTCCATGATTTTTGCCACGCGTTCCCAGTCCACCACGCCCTCACCGCAGGCGCATCCCACCGGGGTGCCGGTGACCTTGCCGCGTTCCTCGGCGCTATGGGCCAACGAGATGTCCTTGGCGTGGATGTGAAACACTCGGTCGCGCACTTTTTGCAATGCCTCGTAGGGATCCTCTATTCCGGCAAGATAACTGTTACCGGTGTCCCAGTTGACTTGAATCCACGGCGAGTCCACCAGGTTGACAATCTTGAGCAGGCCGTCGGCGGTCTTGGTGTATACCCCATGCGGCTCGATGCAGAGATATTTGCGGTGGCGCGCGCAAACCTGCGCGATCTTTGTTAGGGTGTAGCGCATTGTCTCGTGTGCGAACGCGTCATCCATCCACGCGGGCTTGACCATCTCGTCGGAATTCAGGAAATCGCACCCGACCATCGACGCGAGCACTGCGGCGCGGGTCAGGCGGTCCACCGCCGCCTCGGGTTTCATCAGCGGGGAGTGCGCGGAGAGGCTGGAGACGCGCATGCCATAACGGTCGCAGATTTCCTTCATCAGCAGCGGGTCTTCCTCCATCGAGAACGAGTGGAAATAGTTCACCTCGCTGAGCAGTTCCCAGCCGGTGTGAACCATCGGCTCTATCCATTGATAGCCGAGTTCCGAGGCGATGCGCACGCCCGCTTCAAACGATTTGTCTGCCGAGCGGCAGAATTCCATGTTGAGGGATATTTTGAATCTGGCCATGTCCGTGGTTTATTTTGTTAGTCGGGAGAGAGGGTTTGTCAGGGTTTGGTGGTTCCGGGCCGGGTGTTGGGCGTGAATTCCCCGGTCGTCCAGCCCGCCGCCAGGCGGATGCCGTTGAGAAGTTGCCGCTGGAACAAGGGCTCGGCAAAACACTGCGGCGTATGGCCCAGCGCGGTGTACCACATCCTTCCTTTGCCGACCTTGCGGCACCATGCTATGGGGTGGTCCGTGCCCATTTTTCCGCCGGCATAGGTGGACTCATCCACGGTTGCTAGAATGTGGGCGCGACCACGCGGGGTGCCGGTGAAGTTATACCATTCGTCGGTGTGCTCCCAGCGCGCGGGCAGTCCGCTGTTAGCGGGATGGGCTGCGTCCTCGATGAGCACCACCGCAGGCAGGATTGAGGAATGGTTGATGAACGCGCAGCAAAACACTTCACCATACCACGCCCATTGGTCCTCGCAGGCCAGCGGGCCGAACACAGCGCCGTGCACCGCGGCAAGGCCACCGCCGCCCTCGATGTAATCCTGAAACGCCCGCTGCTGATCCGCGTTCAAAACATTGCCGGTCACACTCAGGAACACCACAGCCTTGAACTTGGCCAGATTCGCGGCGGTGAACGCGCCAGCATCCTCTGTCGCCTCCACTGCGAATTCGTGCGCAGCACCGAGCTCGCGGATTGCGGTGATGCCGTTGGCTATCGATTCGTGCCGATAACCCAGCGTTTTCGAGAACACCAGAACTCTTGCTGTGCCATTCGGTTGGCTTTCCGCGCCCACAGCAGCGAGACTTAGCGTCAGCAAACACAGGATGCAGAAAAGATTTTTCATCATGGATGATGGGTTAACGGGTGAGTCGACGCTTGTGACGATAACGAGCCAGAACCGGCTTGTCTTTCGTCTGTGGCCAGTGGTAAATTTTGAAACATAAGCCAACGCACTGCCATCTTCCACGCTTCAGACCAGAAGCACCGCGCCGACACCTGTGAGCCACTGGTGGCGGCTGCGGCTGCGGGTGAATTGCGGCTGGAAGCTCTGGTGCGCGGCACCTATCCGGGCCGGCCAATGCCTCACGGGTTTCTGCCGCAGGTATGCAGCATTGGCTTTTGGGATGCCAGCCACGACCAGTCGTGGGGGCTCGGTGAGCACCGCAACGAGGGGGTGGAAATCACCTATCTCGACAATGGCCGCCTCGGGTTTGTGGTGGATGGGCGCTCATTCCCACTGGCACCCGGCCACCTCACCATCACCCGGCCATGGCAGCCGCACCGCGTTGGCAATCCATCTGTAGGAGCCAGCCGGCTGTATTGGCTGATCCTTGATCTCGGCGTGCGCCAGCCGCACCAAGCGTGGCGCTGGCCGCCGTGGCTGGTGCTGGCACCCGCAGACATCAAAGAACTAACGGCATTGCTGCGGGAAAACGAGCATCCGGTATGGCCGGGCTCGCCTGAGATTGGCCGGTGTTTCGCCGAGATTGGCCAACTGATAGGATCCGCCAAGAATGGAGCCGTGCCTGCGTCGCGCCTGACCCTGTTGGTCAACGAGTTGTTGGTATTCTTATTGGACCTATTGCGCACCCAGAACCCACCACGCAAAGCCTCTCTGACCCTCGGTGAGCGCAGCGTGGCGATGTTTCTGGAGCGCCTGCAACGCAGGTTGGCAGAGCCTTGGACGCTTGAGGAGATGGCCGCGCAGACCGGGCTCGCGCGCACCCGCTTCGCCCATCATTGCCGCAAGCTCACCAACCTCACCCCCATGGGCTACCTGCAACACCTGCGGGTGGAAAAAGCCAAGAAACTATTAGTGGGTAGCAACGACACCATCACCGGCATCGCGCTCGACTGCGGGTTTGCCTCCAGCGCGTACTTCGCCAGCGTGTTCCACGCTCTGACGCAATGCTCGCCCAGCGAATTCCGTATCACTGCCCGCAATCCAGGTAGCAGATGAAAGATCCCGGGTGACACCAGCGTTTTCCAAGGCGGCCCATGATGGGCAATTAGCCCTATTAAACTCTAACCTTGACGTTGACCGGTCTTGCCAAAATCGAACAGACAATCAACGTAGCGCGACCTACAAGGTGCAAACTTATCTCAAAAATGAAAATACCATCCACCCTCACCCGGAATATTCCAGTCCTGCTCCTCTGTGTCTTCGGAATCCTGCACGCTGCAGAGACCGGTGGCACCAATGATTTCAACGTCCGGCGCTTCGGCGCGGCAGGGGATGGCAAGCAACTCGACAGCCCAGCGATTGACCGTGCCATTCAGGCGGCATCGGCGGCGGGTGGCGGTACGGTGCTTGTCCCTGCTGGCACTTACCTGAGTGGCAGCATTCACCTCGCCAGTAACATCAATCTGTGTATCGACGCGGGGGCGACCATTCTGGGGGCACCGCAGGAGATGAATGCTTACGACGAGACGGAGTCGTTTCCGAGAATAGCCTATCAGGATGGTGGACACACGTATTTTCACAACAGCCTGATCTGGGGGGAAAACCTAAACAACGTGTCCATCACCGGCCATGGCATGATCAACGGCGGCGGCTTGTCGGCCTATAGCACAATTCTGGACGAAATGACCGGATACTCTCACTTTAATACGCCCAAGACCAAGACCTATCCACCGGTTCGCATAGGCGACAAGGCGGTTACGCTCAAGCTCTGCAAAAACATCGCCATCCGCGACGTGACGATATTTCACGGCGGACACTTCGGAATTCTAACTACCGGCTGCGACAATGTGACGATCGACAACGTCACGCTCGATACCAATCGCGACGGGATGGATCTGGATTGCTGCCGCAACACGATGGTGTCAAACTGCCGGGTGAATTCGCCTAATGACGATGGCATCTGCCCGAAGAGCACTTATGCACTTGGCAAGGCGCTGTTCACGGAAAACCTCACCATCGTCAATTGCCAGGTTTCGGGCTTCGCGGAAGGTACCCTGCTAGATGGCACGCTCAAACCGTCGAAAAACGCTTTCGGCCGCATCAAGTTCGGCACTGAATCCAGCGGTGGATTCCGCAATTGCACTGTGGCCAACTGCACCTTCCGCAGTTGCCACGGCCTGGCTCTCGAGGAAGTGGACGGCGGACTCATGGAGAACATCACCGTCACTAATCTGACGATGATGGATGTGCGGGATTACGCCATCTACGTCACCACGGGCAACCGCAACCGCACTCCGGACCTTACCACCAACAGTCGCGCCAGAAACATCCTGATCTCCAATGTCATCGCGGATGGCGTAGACAAGATGAGCGGCATCCATATCTGCGGCTTGCCGGAACAACCGCTGGAGGGCATACGCTTGGAAAACATCCGGCTCACCAGCACGGGCGGCGGCACGGCCAATGATGCCGCCGCGAGTCCCAAGGAACTCGGCACCGGCTATCCCGAACCCAGCGGCCTAGGCACGCTGCCCGCCTATGGAATTTTCGCGCGCCACGTCCGTGGTTTGGAACTCGCTAATATCCATTTGAATTTTCAGGCTCAGGATGCCCGCCCCTCCGCCATTTTTGTGGACGTGCGGGACTTGGAGCTTGACCACTTCAAGCCGCAAGTTGCCGCCGGCGTTAAAGCGGCCGTCTTCACTGACGATGTGCAGGGCATCACCATCAGCAACTCGCCGGCCCTTGAGCCCGCAGGGAAATAGCCGAGCGCAGGCATGCTACCTCACTCTTCACTCCTCAAAAAAAGGTGCAAACTAGAGAAATAATGAAAATAATTGTCGTAATTCTCAATTATTGCAACTAGAACCCCTGCAGGACAAGTAAATTTGTCCTGCCGACCAAATACGGTACACCTACTGCTTTAGTTCACGCCTGCCTTCTTCCCTCCCATGAAACACAGCACCCCCCTTATTCGCAGCAATCACTTGTTGGTGGGAACCGCGACTTTTGCTTTGTCTTTGCTCTGCGCAAGGCAAACCCAGGCTACCTCTGTCCTCACCAATGGGGGCTTCGATTCTGGAAGCTTCACCGGTTGGACGCTTCATGCGGATGGTGCTGACTCGTGGTCGGTTGATACTCCCGGGACGGGCGGTATACTCTCCCCAGGGTCTGATTACGCCACGGACCACGTCAGTACTGCCAACTCAATCGATTCGATCTATCAGGTGGTGTCTGTGCCGAATGCCATAGCTGGCACAGTTACCGCCACAATGTCCTTGAACCGTGCATCGGACACCGGTCAAGTCGGCAGTGGTGGCCAATGGAATATCGCAGTTTATGGCTTGAACGCTGGTTACACACTCAGCAGTGCCGTTTCAGGAGCGGTCCCTGTTGGCACTCCTACCAGTGGCGGAACTTTGCTGTCTAGCGCCCAATATTTGAACACGGCTATCAACACTTGGGTTTCCTTGCCGACAGGCGGAAGTTTGACATCCAGTCCATCAGTGGCCTACGCCTCTTATGAGGTATTGATCTATAGTGTTGCGCAGGGTGCTGTAACACGCAATGGGCATTTCGATAGTGTGTCGTTGGATGTTCCTGTCCCTGAACCAGCTTCCTTCGGCCTGTTCGGTATCAGCGGGCTGTGCCTTTTGGGCCGCCGCCGCCGCGCCTGATAGGGCAGTCAGCCTGATCTGCTAAGAGCTCCACCGGCAGTCTGTGGATGATGGACCGCTTGTCGTCAGCTTTGCATCTGGAGCTCTACGGGCCTTGTGCAGGGCCAAGCCGCGAACTTTTTCTGGCGATGCTCGATTGCTGAGGCAAACTGCACGCATGAAATCCACGCGCCTTGAAGCATTCAGCGACGGAGTCATCGCCATCATCATCACGATCATGGTGCTGGATTTGAAATCTCCACTTGACCCCTCTCTTGCCGGGCTTGCTAAGGCCCTGCCTGGGCTACTGAGCTACGTGCTGAGCTTCACTATTGTCGCCATCTATTGGTTGAACCATCACCACTTGATCCACTTGGCGCAAAGAGTGGATGGCCGGATTCTGTGGGCGAACATGAACTTGCTGTTCTGGCTCTCGCTCATTCCATGGGTGACCTCTTATCTGGGTCAGAGCCACGCCACGCCTCTGGCGGTCGGACTCTATGGCACCGCAGCCACAGCTTGCAGCATTGGGTTCTACGTCCTGCGCCAGGCCATCGCATGCCATCATCGCGACGATGCAAAACTTTGCGCAATGCATCAGCGCATGGGTCTGAAGAATCTCGTCGCCATCGGAATCTACCTCGCAGCCATCCCGCTTTCTTGGGTATTTGTCCCTCTGGCTCTGGTGCTGATTGCCACGCCCGCCGTAATGTATTTTTTGCCCGACCGTCAAGTTGAGAAACTACACGCGGAATCGTGAGGTGCCCCCTTCAACTTAGCCAAAGCAAGACCCGTCTGTGCCGCAGTAATGTCCAGCGGTGATAGGTTCTTTCGTTCGTCGATCCGTGTGATATCACAGATTCAATGCGGCAAGATATATACAGGGTTTGAGAAGCAAATGGGCGGTTGATCCGGATGAGGATCAGTCCTAAAGCACAGATAATTGCGCGTGTAATCAAATAAGTCCCAAGAGCTCGAATTGTGCCATCAATACTCTTCAAGCCGGATACAGCAATCATCCTGATGGTAAGTATGGATGATTGGGATTCTTGTCTTACTGCCGCCAGCCTCCCGGGGAAAATGAAGTTGACGGTCAGGGTGCAAAGTGCTAGCAAAGGATGGGGGTGTCATAATTTTTGTGTAAGTGCTTTCCGCTGATGTGCCCCATCAACAGAACCAGCACATCCCAATGAAACCACTCATCACCAACGCACTGCTCGACGAGCTTCTCAAAAACTACA
>Ga0118677_10002442_pt1 | contig 37384 bp, 41 predicted proteins | sample AliMusrvi5mmetaG_FD_86154 | JGI IMG/M metagenome (GOLD analysis project Ga0118677, IMG submission 86154) | reverse complement strand
GCATAGTTATCAGTATATATATTGATACACTGAAAGGCTGGTTGCATGTGGATTTTGTGGATAGGCTGCATTGTTGGTACGCTGGGTACCGGGCTTGGGGCTTCACTATCCTTCCTGATAAAGGGTAAAAGCAGAAGTCTTCCTGCTGTACTCATGGGTATGTCGGGCGGCATTATGCTGGCCGTGGTATTCTTTGAGGTATTGCCAGAAGCCATCCTGGCTACAGGAACTGTTATAATGGTTTGCGGCGTTGCTGTTGGGATGCTCTTTGTTATGCTGCTGTCCCTGCTGCTTTCGCGGAAACGGGTGGGGACGCAGGATGTGTTTTCTTCATCCAGGCAATCCCTTATAAAAATGGGCATTCTGCTCTGCGCCGGAATAGCGATACACAATTTTCCGGAAGGGGTAGCCATTGGAAGCGGCATGTCCCTGCCGGGCAATTTTGGATGGGAGCTGCTGCTGCTGATTTTTCTGCACGATATACCCGAAGGAATGGCAATGTCCCTGCCGCTACGCCTTGCAAATATAAAAAAGCGGAAAATACTGCTGCTCGGGTTTATAGTAGGGTCCCCCACGGCGCTGGGCACTCTTGCCGGAGGAGTTCTTGGATCCATGTCGCGGCTTGTTGTAGGCGGGTGTCTCGGGTTTGCTGGCGGTGCAATGCTGTATCTGACAATAAAAGAAATGATACCGGAAACGATCCGGCTGAAAAATAAAAAGACAGCCTTTATTTCAATGGTTTTGGGAATTGCCGCAGGAGCGGCATTGGTTTTAACAATATGACAGAAATAATAAACAGTAAAAAAGAATATGAGAGGGCTGTGCAGCAGGCAGCCAAAATGATTGCCGCCGGAGAAATTGTGGCATTCCCTACCGAAACTGTATACGGTTTGGGCGGAGATGCAATGGACCCGCTTGCAATTGCTAAAATATTTGAGGTGAAGGGGCGGCCTTCGGACAACCCGTTGATTGTACATATTTGTGAAATTGTACAGGCAGGTTTATTGGCCCGGGAAATCCCTCCGCTTGCGCGCAAATTGATGGAAGCTTTCTGGCCAGGGCCGTTTACAGTGGTTTTAAAGAAAAAGCCGGACGTTCCCAATATTGTAACCGGCGGCTTGGATTCGGTTGCGATTCGCATGCCTCACAATAGCATTGCCCGCGACATCATCAGGGAGAGTGGGCGCCTGGTGGCTGCCCCCAGCGCGAACCTATCGGGCAAGCCCAGCCCGACACGGGCAGAACATGTATGGGACGATCTGCAGGGCCGGATTCCATTGATTATAGATGGCGGAGAATGCCTGGTTGGTGTGGAATCCACAGTATGCGACGTGCAGGGGGATGTTCCTATGATATTGCGTCCGGGCGGCATAACGGCAGAAATGATCAAATCGGTGGCAGGTGACGTTCGCGTACATCCCGCTGTTTTGGGAGAACTGCATGAGGAAGAGGCAGCTTCACCGGGTATGAGATACAAACATTATGCCCCAAGCGCAGAAATAACGGTTATAGTGGGAAAAGGGCCGGATATTATTGAAAAAATCAGCCAAATGTATTTTAATTGCAATACAAAATGTGCTATAATGTGTCTGCATGAGCACTGTTCAAGTTATATCGGTAAAAATGTGATTGATTTGGGCGCAGGAAATAAAGAAGCGACTCATAATTTATTTAACGTACTGCGAACGATAGATAAAGAAGGTTATGAAAAAGTTTTTTTTCATGCGGTAGAAACTGATGAGCTGGGTTTGGCTCTGATGAACAGGATGATGCGGGCGGCAGGGCACAATGTGATCGCTGCCAAGGAGGTTTAAATTGATTAAGGTACTGGTTGTTTGCACTGGGAATACGTGCAGAAGCCCGATGGCAGAAGAACTGATTGACGATGCGGTTGGCCGAAGTACCAAGCTGGCCGGCAAAGTGAAATGCAGGTCGGCAGGCACATTTGCCTGTGAAGGCGCGGAAGCGGCATGTGAAGCAGTGCAGGTTATGGGTGAATATGGCCTTAGCCTGGATAAACATCGGGCAAGGCAATTTACGGTGGAACTAGCAGAAAAATACGATATTCTTCTTGCAATCAGCCCCATTGTATTTGAGCAGATGGAAACACTGGCTCCGGACTATGTAGGGAAAATGCACACGCTTCTCGGTTTTTCGCAAAACATGGATGGAGAGCGTACCGAAGAACATTTTGACGTATTGGATCCCTTCGATGAGGGACTGGATGAATACCGTGAATGTGCGTCCCAGTTGAACGACGCTGCTAAAAAGATAGTAGCCAGGCTGGAAAAAGAAGCGGAATAATAAATAATTACGTATAAACAGAAGAGCGGATTTGTATTTGCTCTTCTTGTATTTTATGATGCGGTAGGTGATTTGATTTGAAAATTGCAATAGGATGTGATCATGGCGGATTCATACTGAAACATGAAATTATGGATTACTTGAATAAAAACGGGTATGAAATACTGGATTTTGGTACAGACAGCGACGCGGCGGTGGATTACTCGGATTTTGGTGAGGCTGTCGCAAGGTGTGTTGTGGAGGGCAAGGCGGATCTGGGCGCCGGCGCCGTGCGCGTCTGCCCGATCTGTGGCCACACCGTCATCGGCGACGCCCCGGACGAGTGCCCCGTGTGCGGCACCGCCGGCGCGCACTTCAAGGAGTTCTGATGGACGAAGCCGTCGAGAAACGCCTCCCCAAGCCCGAGGAGCTCGGAGCGATGACGCAGGAGAGCCTCAAGGCCGCCTTCGCCGGCGAGAGCCAGGCGGCCGAGAAGTACCTGGTCTTCGCCGAGCAGGCCGAGGACGAGGGCTATCCGCAGGTCGCCAGGCTGTTCCGTGCCATCTCCTTCGCCGAGACACGGCACGCGCGCAACCACCTGCGCGTGATGGGTGGCATCGGCGCCACGGCCGACAACCTCAAGGCCGCCTTCGCCGGTGAGAGCTTCGAGGTCGCCGAGATGTACCCGGCCTACCAGGAGATCGCCACGCTGCAGGGCAACCACCAGGCGCAGAAGAGCGTCAAGTTCGCGCTCAAGAGCGAGGTCGATCACAAAGGCATGTACTCCGAGGCGCGCGAGCAGGTGCTCGCCGGCAAGGACGTCGCCGACCAGCCCGTGAGTGTATGCTTGGTCTGCGGGCACACGGTCATCGGCGACGTGCCGGACAAGTGCCCCTTCTGCGCCGCTCCCAAGGAGCAGTACAAGACGTTCTGACGCCTTCGAAGAGGCGTGGCGCGCCCCGCCGCAAGGCGGCCGGCGCGCCCGCCATATGTGTCGCGCTCTAATGGGGCCGGGTGGCGCTTCGCCGCCCGGCCCCAGCGCTGTTCCCGGTACGCGCGGACGCCGGCCGGATCGGCCGGCGGCGCCGACGCCGATCCGTGGAGCCGGCTGCCGGTGAGCTTCGAGCGGCGATGGGGAAGACTTCCGTGCACGTGCAACTACCTCGTTGCACATCCTTCCACTGGAGGCACGCCCCATGACATCACGCAGACTGGCCCGGCGCCCGATCGTCGCCGCCGCGGCCGCAGTAGTGGCGGTCCTCGCTCTCGCCGCCTGCGGCAACTCGGCGAGCGGCGGCTCCAGCACCACGCCGAGCGCCCTGAGCACGGCTGGTGGCTCCGCCGTGGCCGTCACCATCCAGAACTTCGCCTTCACGCCGCAGACGCTCACGGTGAAGGCCGGCACGACTGTCACCTGGACCAACAAGGACTCGGCGCCGCATACCGTGACCTCGGCCGACGGAATCTCGACGAGCGCCGTCACCACGAGCCTGTTCAACGGTTCCGTGAACGCCGGCGGGACCTTCAGCTACACGTTCAGCAAGGCTGGCACCTACTACTACCTCTGCACCATCCACAAGAGCCAGGCGGGGATGCACGGGGAGATCATCGTGCAGTAGGCCTCGCGAGGGCGCCGGCCGACCCCGCGGCGGGCGAAGTGGGGCGGGCGGCCCGGTGGCGAATCAGCCCTCGGGCCGCCCGGCACCCGAGCTTTGATAGACTCGAGCAGCACACCAAGCGGGCCGGGCGCGCCCGGCCAGGAGGTCCCGACGTGGGGTACAAATCCGGTGTCGGCCGCGAGGCGCCGACCTTCATCGCCAGCGCCGTCGACGGCAGCGAGATCAATCTCAAGCAGTACCGCGGCGACTGGTTCGTGGTGCTGGTGTTCCTGCCTACGCAGACGGCGTCCGCGGAGACGGCGCTGGCGCAGCTGAGCGCCGCCGCCGACAACCTCTGGGGCATGCGCGGCCAGTTGCTCGGCATCTGCGACGCCTCGCGCGACGAGTGCACCACCCTCGCCGGCAAGGTCGCGGGCCTCGCCTTCCCGCTGCTGCCGGACGACGGCACGATCGCGCAGGCCTACGGCGCGCTCAAGGCCGACGGCGAGGTCCGGGCGATGACGTTCATCGTCGACCGCGCCGGCAAGATCGTGTGGATGTCGGAGGGCGATGTGGCGCTCAAGCCGGCGTCGCTGATGACCGCTTTCCGCGAGGTCGCGCGCTGACCCGCGCCCTCTCGTGCGCCGACTCGCACCCTCGCGTGCGTTGAGATGGCGTTTGTTTCGTTCCTTCCGGGCCCCCACGGGGAAAAGTGGAGTGGCACGACCCGAAAAGGAGCCCCGCCCATGATCGTCGGCCAGACAATGTTCAGCGTGACCAAGGGCACAGAGCATCGCGCGGAGACAGCTCTGCAGGAGCTCGCCGCCCACGTCGGTCATGCTGCCGGCAACACCGGCCACCGCGTCCTGCGTTCGTTCGGCATGTCGCCGCTCGCCAGTGCCCTCCACGACGAGGGCCGCGAGTCTGCCCTCGGCGACGTCCACTTCGTCTTCGAGACCCAGTGGGAGTCGCTGGAGACGCACGACGGGTTCTACTCCAGCGACGTCGTGCAGCGCATCTACGGCACGCTGCACTCGATCCTCACGAGCGGGCCGTTCGAGGTGCTCTACGACAGCCTCGTCGAGCAGCCGCAGCGCGACGGTGTGGCCATTTAGGCGCGGCGCGGGCGGCGCAGCCGCTCCCGCGCCGGTCGCCACCATCGACGTCAAGGAAGCCTTCGTGCGCCAGAAGCGCGGCGCCAAGCTCGTCGACGTGCGCTCGGCCGCCGAGTTCCGCGGCTCTCACCCCAAGGGGGCGCGCAGCGTGCCGCCGGCCGCCATCAAGAGCGACCAGACCGGCCTCCGGCGTGACGACGAACTGCTCGTGATCTGCCTGAGCGGCCACCGCAGCCCGAGGCAGGCCAAGCATCTCGCCGGCATGGGCTTCAGCAACGTGACCAACGTCCACGGCGGGCTGATGGCCTGGAAGAAGGCGGGCTTGCCGCTCAAGAAGTAGGGGCGGGGGCGCGACACGCGCGCCCGGTCAGATCCGTCAGCCGCCGCCGGCGGCGATGCGGACCTCTCCGTCCTCCGCCACGATCACCGGCACGAGCATCGTGCCCAAGGTCAGTTCGGCGAGCCGTTCCTGGGCTCCGGGCGCGACGGTGACGTCGATCTCCTCGTACTCCACGCCGCGGGCGACAAGGTCGTTGCGCGCGGCCGTGCAGTAGGGGCAGCCCGGCTTGGTGTAGAGCGTGACTGCCACAGCCCCTCCTCTAGCGACGGCTCAATCGTAACCCATTCGCCGTCACCAGCAGCGATGTGCCCATGTCGGCGAACACGGCGAGCCACAGCGTGACGAGGCCGAGCGGCGCCAGGACGAGGAAGATCGCCTTCACGACGATGCTGAAGACGATGTTCTGCCAGATCACGCGCCTCGTGCGGCGCGCCAGGCGGATGGTCTCGGGAACGGCGCCGAGGTCGTCGCCCATGAGGGCGATATCGGCGGTCTCCAGGGCGGCGTCCGTGCCGGCCGCGCCCATGGCGATGCCGAGCCCGGCCGCCGCCAGCGCCGGCGCGTCGTTGACGCCGTCGCCGACCATGGCCACGGCGTCGTGGTCGTCGCTCAGACCGGCTACGGCGGCGACCTTGTCGGCCGGCAGCAGGCCGGCGCGGACGTCCTCGATGCCGGCCTGCGCTGCGATCGCGGCGGCAGTCTCCGGGTTGTCGCCGCTGAGCATCGTGATGCGGTCGACGCCGAGGCGGCGGAGCGCGGCGATGGCAGCCGCCGCGCCTGGGCGCAGCGGGTCGCTGACGGCGATGACGCCGAGCGGCCCGCCCTCGTCGCCGACCACGACGGCGGTCTTGCCCTCGGCCTCGAGGCGGGAGACCGCGGCGACCAGCGCTGGATCATCGGCATGGGCGCCGAGGAGCTCGGGCCGGCCGACGAAGGTGAGCCGGCCGTCGAGCTCTGCACGCACGCCGCGGCCGGGGAGCGCGCGGAAGCGCTCGACGCGCGGGCCCGAGGCGCGCGCGCTCCGGGCTCCGACCTCGCCTGCGTCCCGGGTTCCGCCCTCACAGCCGCAGGCGCACACGGCGTCCGCGTGCTCGTGCGTTTGCTCCTCAGCATGTTCGCCGTGGTGCTCGTGCTCCTCCGCGCAGCCGCAGCCGCCCGCGGCGACGCCGGCCGCGGCCTCCGCGCGCTCCCCGATCGCCCGCGCCAGCGGGTGCTCGCTGAGGCGCTCGACGGCCGCGGCGATGCTGAGCACCCGGTCCGGGGCCGTGCCGTTCAGCGCGACGACGTCCGTCACCTTGGGGCGGCCCTCGGTGAGCGTGCCGGTCTTGTCGAAGGCGATGGCGCGGATCCCCGCGGCGCGCTCTAGATAGGCGCCGCCCTTGATGAGCACGCCGTTGCGGGTGGCGTTGGCGAGGGCGGCGAGGATGCTGACCGGCGTGGAGATCACGAGCGCGCACGGGCAGCTGATGATCAGCAGCGCCAGGCCGCGGTAGAACCAGGTCTCGAAGGAGGCGCCGAACAGCGGCGGGACGAAGGCGACCGCCGCCGCCAGCGCGAGGACGACGGGCGTGTAGCGTGCCGCGAACCGGTCGACGATCGTCTCCGCCGGCGCGCGCCGGGACTGCGCCTCCTCCACGAGATGGACGATCTTTGCGATCGTGTTGTCGGCGGCGCCGGTGGTGGCGCGCAGGCGCAGCATCCCGCCCTCGATGATGGAGCCGGCGAAGACCTGGTCGCCGGGCGCTTTGGCGACCGGACGGGACTCGCCTGTGACCGGCGCCTGATCGGCGGCGGCGTGGCCCTCGAGCACGACGCCGTCGACGGCGACGCGTGCCCCGGGGCGCACGAGCACGATATCTCCCGGGGCGATCTCAACGAGCGGCACGGTGACCTCCACCCCATCGCGCAACGTGACGGCCTCCGGCGGCGTGAGCGACATGAGCCCGGTGATGGCACCGCGCGTGCGCTCCAGCGTCGCGACCTGGAGCAGCGTGCCGAGCCCGAAAAGGAAGACGACGAGCCCGGCCTCGGACCACTGCCCGATGGCGGCGGCGCCGATCGCCGCCACGGTCATGAGGACGTTCATGTCGATCTGGCGCGCGCGCAGGCTGAAGAGGGCGGCGCGCGCCACGTAGAAGCCGCCCGCCGTCATGGCGGCGGCGAACAGCCAGGGCGCGGCGGCCGGCGCCAAGGCCTCGGCGGCGAAGCCGCCGAGCACGAAGGCGCCGGAGAGGATCGTGAGCAGCGCCCGCGGTTCGCGCAGCCAGAAGCTGCGGGCGGGCGCGGCGGCGGCGGGCGCGGCGGTGGTGCCGGCTGCGCCTGCCGGCGCACCCGTACCTCCGGCTGCGGCGGCCTTGGCGGTCTTCCCGGCCGCCGCCTCGGCCCGGCGTTCCACGGTGTCGTAGCCGAGGCGGCGGACGGCGCGGTACACGCCATCGAGGTCGTTCTCCGCCGGGTCGAAGGCCACCGCCAGCGTCGCCGCGCCGAAGTTGACATCGGCGGCGCGCACGCCGCGCTCTTTGCGCAGCGCGCCTTGCAGCTTGAGGGCGCAGTCGGCGCAGTCCATGCCCGTCACGTGGAGCATGCGGCGCTGCGCGCCGTCCTCGCCCGGGAGCGGCACGAGCAGGTCGAGCTCGCCGTGCGCGTGCACGGCGAGCGGGCAGTGGTCGGCGCAGTGCGCCTGGGCGCCGGCGCGGCGCGCGTAGGTGCTCAGCGCGCCGGCGTCCAGGACGCCCTCGTCGAAGCGGACGTTGAGCAGGCCGCGAGGCACGTCCGCCTCGATGTCGTGCACGCCGTCGAGGCGGCCGAGCTCGCGGCCGACCTCCTCCACGCAGCGCCCGCACTCCGCTTCACGCGGCAAGAGCATCGCCAGCTCGAGGGTCTGCTCGGTCAAGCCGCTCCTCCGCCGCCGGTTCCTTCGGGCCCGTGCAGCACGTGCTCGCGCGTGATGTCGAGCAGGACGCGGATGTGGGCGTCGTCCGGGGAGTAGAAGACCATCTTGCCGTCGCGGCGGGCGCGCACGAGGCCGTGGCTGCGCAGCACGCGCAGGTGGTGGCTCACGTTGCTCTCGCTCATGTCCACCGTCGCCGCGAGGTCGCAGACGCAGAGCTCGCCGGCCTCGATGATCGCCGCCACGAGGCGGCAGCGGCTGGGGTCGGCGAGCACCTTGAAGACGGCCGCCATCCGCTCCGTCTCGGCGGCCGTCACCAGGCGCGCACGCACGGCACGCACGCGTTCGGGGTCCACGACGACCACGTCGCAGCGGTCGAGGGAGCCTTCGTCATGCTTGCCGCAGATGACCTCGTCCGGCACGCCGCCTCCTGTCTTCTGAACGTATGAACATACATTCAGATGATACCCGGCGCCGCGTGATCCGACAAGTGCCGTCCGGCCGTGCACTCCTCGCCCCCGCCCTTGCGGCCCGGGTTAGGTCCGGCCGGCGCGGTCGTCTAAGCTTTGCGGCATGCAGAGCATCGTCAACGACGTCATCAACTGGTGCATCCACGTGATCGCCGTGTTCGGGTTGCCGGGGATCTTCGTGCTCATGTTCCTCGAGAGCGCCTGCATCCCCATCCCGGCCGAGACGACGATGATGTTCGCCGGCTTCGCCGTCAGCCAGGGCAAGATGGGCCTGGCGGCGGCGATCGTCGCCGGCGTGGCCGGCAACGTCGTGGGCGCCTGGGTCGTGTACTACGTGGGCCTGTACGGCGGGCGTCCGTTCATCGACCGCTACGGCAAGTACGTGCTCCTCAAGCACGAGCACATCGAGCTCACCGAGCGCTGGTTCACCAAGTACGGGGCCGTCGCCGTCTTCTTCTGCCGCATGATCCCGGGGGTGCGGAGCTTCGTCTCGCTCCCGGCCGGCGTTGCGCGCATGCCGCTCTGGAAGTTCACGATGTACACGGCGCTCGGCTGCATCCCGTTCGTCGCCATCCTCACCTGGCTCGGCGTGAAGCTCGGCGCCAACTGGGAGTCGCTCCAGCAGCAGTTCAAGTGGCTCGACTACGCCGTCCTCGCGGTGATCGTGGCCGTCGTCGTCTGGGTCGTGGTGCGCCGCCTGCGGCGGCGCCCGGCGTGAGCGGCCGCGCGGAGGCCTGAACAGGCCGCCGTCGGCAGGCGACGGCCGCCGTGTGGCGAACCAGTAGGCGAGCACGCTTCCCGAGAACAGACCGACCCCCTCAGTCGCGACCGGCGTGCATGCCGTGGCGCGACGTGAGATCGGAGGAACGATGAGCCTTTCCGGATCGCTCCGCGCCGCAGTCGCCCAGTTCGGCGGCGCCCGCGACGACTACGACGACTACGAGACGGGCGAGTACGAGAGCCCGGCGCGGTCCGCGCCCGGGCGGGACGACCGTCCCCTCGCGCTGGTACGGCCGCGGCGCGTCAAGTTCGCGCTCGTCACGCCTCAGGACTTCGACGACGCTCAGAAGATCGCCGACCACGTGCGTGCCGGCGATCCCGTCATCGTCGACCTGCAGGGCTGCGACGATCAGCTGCGCAAGCGCCTCACCGATTTCTTCAGCGGCCTCGCCTACGCCGTCGACGGGGGCGTGGAGTCCGTCGGCGAGCAGGTCGTGCTGCTGGCGCCGCCCGCGGTCGAGCTCTCGTCCGGAGCGGGCGGCGAGCCGCACCGGCGGGGCTTCCTCAACCAGGCGTAGGCGCGGCCGCTCACGCCGGCGCCCTCACGTCGGTATCAGTGGAACGGCACGGAGAAGTCGCCGTTCTTGTCGCGCGTGTACACGACGAAGAAGTCGCGGTCGTCGGGGACCAGGTACCGCGTGATGCCAGGGTGCTGGACGTTGGGCAGGAACTTGACCGGCGACTGGGCGCCGGGCCGGCGGAAGTAGTTGAACGTCGGCCAGACGGTGTTGATGTCGAACTCGAGAGCGCGGACGGCGCCGGCGCGGATCAGGGAGCCGGCGAGGGACATGACCGACTGCGACGGGGCGGCGACGTAGATCAGGTTGCCGTGCCGGTCCACGCCCACGCCGCTGCGCCAGACGCGCACGGCGTTGCCCAGCGTCCAGCCCCACTGCGCGCCGTTGGTATTGAGCGCCGGGTTGGGCTTGCCGTTGTTGACGATCATGGGCAGGTTCTGGCGCGCCAGAACGACGTTGCCCGGCGGGCTGCCGCCCGGCCACTTGATGATGTCGACGTGGCCGTCGTCGTAGCCGACGAGCGTGCCCATACCGGCCGTGAGCGGCGTGTACTCGTGGCCGTTGACGAAGAAGCCGCCCTGGCCGTCCTTGTACTTGAAGGCGCTGTTGAAGACCGCGAGGAGCCGCTCGCGCTGGCCGTCCGGGACCATCATCGGGCCGCGCGGCGAGCCCTGCGGCGGCTCGACCCGCCCGGGGTAGAGCGCCAGCTGGCTGATCGTGTGGTCGATCCACGCCGCGTAGGTGACGATCCTGGGGTAGTCGGCCTCGGCGCGGAACTCCGCGACGCGCACGGGAGTGGAGGCGCCGACGGCCCTGCCGACGGGGTGCCACACGCCCTCGCCGGCGAGGGCGGGGCTGATGGCTGGCTTCACCGGCGGCGGCGTGTAGAGGGACCTCGCGGTCTTCGACGGCTTCGGCGTCGCGCTGCCTGAGTCGGCGGCGACGCTGGGCAGCGCCGTCAGCCCGGGCCCGCCCTTCTTGGGCGCCGTCACCGAGTAGTAGGTGCGCTCGGCGAAGTTGACGAGCCAGGCGCCGTGGTTGTCGCGCACCCACTCCACCGAGCGGATCTTCCAGGAGACGCTCGAGGGCTGCCGCATGTACACTGCGTAGGAGATCGTCGGCGGCACCACGAGGACGACGAGGACGACCACCACGAGCGCGATGAGGCGCCGGCGACGGAGCTGCCGCCGCCGTGCCTCGCGCCGGGCGAGCCGCACTCTGTCGGCGCCCGAGACCGGCGGCTCGCCACTCGCGGGAGGCGGACCGCCGCCGCCCTGCGGCGGCTGCGTTTCGCCGCCCTGCGGCGGCCGCGACTCAGTACTCATCGAAGAGCCGGCCCCACTTGCTCTCGCGGCGCACCCGGGCCTGGATGCCGCGACCGACCAGCGGCCACCAGAGGCGGTCGTGATAGGTCGACGATCCGAGGATGAACGCGTGCACGAGCGGCGTCTGAAAGAGCAGGTACTGCAGGCGCTGCACCTGCGCGTCGCCGAACCACACGCCGCGGCCGAAGCGCGAGGGCAGGTTGGCGCCCACGCTGAACTTGAAGTCGACGAGCGAGACGTCCTCGCCGACGATCTCGATCTCGCGCGGGTCGCCGACGCCCAAGCCGCGCTCGTGCGCCAGCCGGATGTACTTGATGGTCAGCGGGTCGAAGCCCATCATCTTGGCCGCCACGGCGTCGATGGCCACCTGGTCGGAGCCCGCAAGCAGGTAGTCCTTCTCGACCGGGATCATCGTCCGCGGCCCCGGGCCGTTGCCGGCCAGCGTCCCGTCCATCACCGCGAAGATGCCGGGGTGGATCTCCTGCTGGATCGCCAGCAGGTCGACCAGCGTCTCGTGGATCCACGAGTGCGTGATGTGGCGCCGGGTGCCGAGGAGCCCGCCGAAGGCGTTCTTCATGGCCCCCGTCGTGGTGGTGTAGATGTGGCACTTCATCGTCGGCAGGTGCACGACGTTCTTGCCGAGGAACACGTCCGGGATGTGGATGCCGTCCGGGTACACGCGGTCGAGGGCGAGCATGGAGGCCTTGGGCTGGTAGCGCACCCAGCGCACGTTGCCGGGGATGAAGTTGTAGAGCTCCGGCACCTCGTACTTCTCGTACAGCGGCGCGAGCTTGTTGAGGCGCTCACCCTTGATGGGGTCGGTGACGACGGTGTCGTTGTGCACCGCTACGAGGTCCTCGAATCCGCCCGAGCGAAGGGCCTGGATGGTGCCCTCGAGCTGCCAGGGCGTCGTGTTGGCCGAGAGGAACGGCATGTGCCAGGAGATGTTGTCCTTGAGGATCGTGGAGGCCTGCCGGTCGAGCGCTTCGGGCAGGCCGGCCATCGTCATCAGCCGGCCGATGTCGTCGAGCACCGTCTCCGGCCGCGTCTTGAGCACCGCGACCTTGCCGCGGCCGGCGAGCGCCGCGTTCCCGGCCGGGTCGGTCTCTGTCTTTCGTGCGGGCATCGGACTCCCTTGCGTCAGGTGGAGTAGAGAACGACGACGACGACGACCGCCCAGAGGCCGAGGTCGATCGCCAGGGCGGGGTCGCCGAGGAGGACCTCCTCGGGGTTGCCGCCCGCGTGCCGCGAATGCATGAGGAACAGGTAGCGCAACAGGCCGTAGGCGACGAAGGGGATCGTGAGCATGAGGTACGGGCTCGTCTCCGCCGACTGGCTCAGGAACGTGTAGATGGCGTACACGGCCAGCGTCGCCGCGGTCACGATGGAGATGACCTGGTCGAGGAACTCCGGCGTGTACTGGCGCAGGACCGGGCGATGCTCGAGGGCGTGCGGATCGGCGAGCAGCTCGTGCCTACGCTTGACGAGGGCGAGGAAGAGCGCCAGGAGGGCGGCGCAGGTGAGCAGCCAGGGCGAGACGGCCACCCCGATCACCACGGCGCCGGCGGCCACGCGCAGGACGAACCCCGTAGCGATCGCCATGACGTCGAGCAGCACCAGCTTCTTGAGCACGAAGGTGTACGCGCCCTGCAGCAGGATGTAGCCGAGCGCGACCAGACCGAGCGCGGGGTCGACGAGGGCCGATCCGGCGAGCCCGACCCCGAGCAGGACCGTAGCGGCGGCGACGGCGACCGTGGGATCGAGCTGGCCGGCCGCCAGCGGGCGCAGGCGGCGACGGTGATGGAGGCGGTCGCGCCCGCGGTCGTGGAGGTCGTTGACGATGTACACGCCGCCGGAGATCAGGCAGAAGAGGAAGAAGGCGAGCACCACCTCGACGACGTCTGCCCTCCGGCTGAGATTCAGCGAGAAGAGGAGCGGGGCGAAGATGACGAGGTTCTTGGTCCACTGGCGCGGGCGCGTCTCGACGAGGATGGCGCGCGCCGCCGAGATGCGCGGGGCGGCGGCGTCCGGATCCGTCGTCGTGAGAGCCGGGTCCGTCGTCGCGGCGGCCGCGCCCGCCGCAGGCCCGGCGGCCTTGAGCGGCACGTCGATACCCGAATCGCTAGTCATGCTGGGTCGCCTCCACGCCGGGCGCGAACACGGCGCGCTGCGCGCGCAGCCGCGCGACGCGGCGGCGGTGGAGCAGGTACACGACAAGGCCGAGGCCGGCGGCGAACCAGAGGGTGCACAGGCGCACGATCAGGACGGCGGCCACCGAGACGTCGCGGGCCACGCCGAAGACGACGAGCAGCGCGGTCATGCCGATCTCCGTCACTCCCAGGCCGCCGGGCAGCAGCGACAAGGCGCCGCCGAGCGTGGAGAGCGCGTAGATGAAGGTGACCGCGTAGAGCGTGAGGGTCGTCGAGCCGAGCCCGCCGAGCACCACGTACAGCGCGGCGCACTCGGAGAACCAGGCCGCCACGCCCAGCACGGTGCCGTAGAGCAACGGCCGGCCGCGCAGCAGGATGGCGAAGACGCGGCCGGCCTCCCGCGCCGCGGCCGCCGACGCCTCGCTGCCGCGCGCGAACCGCTTGCGGAACACCGACGAGGCGAAGCCGGCGACCCAGGGCGAGAAGCCGAGGACGAGGACGACCGCGATCGTCAGGCCGATGGCGGCCAGCGACGCGCCGCGTGCGACCGAGTAGCGCAAGGTCCCGGCGGCGACGAGGATGCACACCGCGAGCACGTCGCTCACGCGGTCGGCCACGACCACCGGCACGGAGGCGCTCATCTTCACGCCCATCTCGTCGCGCAGCAGCACGCACTTGAGCAGTTCGCCGACCCGCGCCGGCGTGATCGACATGGCGAAGCCGCTGAAGAACACCGCCGCGCTCTCGCGCAGCGGTACGTCGATGTCGCAGCACCGCAGGTAGTAGTGCCAGCGCGTGAAGCGCAGGGCGTAGTTGACGAGCGCGAGTCCCAGGATGGGCACGAGATAGACGGGCCGGAAACGGCCCATCGCCGCGCCGAGGTCGTCGCTATGCCCGTAGATGAGCAGCGCAAGATAGACCCCGGCCGCCAGGAAGACGGGGAGCACGATCCTGCCGAGTTTGGATTTCCTGTGGGCTGCCTGCTCCATGCACCGTCCCGACGCCGCCCCCACGCGCGAAGGTCAGCCTTGTTGGATGGGTCTCGCCCGATGCAGACCGACACAGTTTACCTGCAGAGCGGCGGCGGCGGTTACCGGCGGCCGAAGAGAACGGGCGGCGGCGCAGGGGAGCGCCGCCGCCCGCCTTGCGGGAAGGGGGGAGAGGTCTGGGCGGCGCCCGGGAGACTTACGTCCCGCTGGGGCGCTGCGTGAGCGTGGCCTTGAGCTGCAGGGTCGAGCCGCCGCGCAGCACCGTCACGGTGACGGTGTCGCCGGGCTTGTGCTGAAGGATCGCGGCGGCGAGATCCTCGGCGCTGGTGACGGCCGCGCCGTCGATGGACTCGATGACGTCGCCGCCGGTCACAAAGGTCTGGCCTTGGATGGTCGTCTGCTGGCTGCCGCCCTTGATCCCGGCCTTGGCCGCCGGGCTGCCGGTGGCCACGCTGGCGACCAGCACGCCCTGGCTCACGTTCACGCCGAGCGCCTTGCTGACGTCGGCGCTCAGCGTCTGGCCGGACACGCCGAGGTAGGCGTAGCTCACGGTGCCGCTCGTCTTGAGCTGCGCCATGACCTTGGCGGCCGTATCGATCGGCACGGCGAACCCGAGGCCCTGGTTGCCGCCCGATTGGGAGGCGATCTGCTCGTTGATGCCGATCACCTTGCCGGAGGAGTCGATCAGCGGGCCGCCCGAGTTGCCTTCGTTGATGGCGGCGTCCGTCTGGATGCCGTTGGGGATCACCGAGCCGTTGGGCGATTGCAGGTTGCGGCTGGTGGCGGAGACGATGCCAGACGTGACCGAGAAGTCGTAGCCGAGCGGGTTGCCGATGGCGACGACGGCCTCGCCGGCCTGGACCCTGGACGAGTCTCCGAGCTGGAGGACGACGAGCTTGGGCGCCTGGGTGGGATCGACCTTGAGGAGCGCCACGTCGCTGGTCTCGTCGATGCCGGCGATCGTCGCCTTGACGCGCGTGGTCGCCGAACCGGTGCCCTTGAAGACGACGGTCACCGAGCTCGCCTTGACGCCGCTGCTGTACACGACGTGCGCGTTGGTCAGTATGTAGCCCTGGCTCGAGACGACGAAGCCGGAGCCGAGAGCCTGCGCCGTGGACGAGCTGGGGCCGAACGGCGAGGACGACTGCTGGTCGAACGTCGAGAGCACTTCGACGACGCCGCCCGAGTCCTGTTTGTAGATCTGCTCGGCCGTCAAGGCGCCTGTGGTGAGCGCCGCCGTCTCGGTCGTGGCGGCGGACGCGGAGGTCTGTTTGATCACCTTGGTCTCGACCGTCCTGACCGGCAGGATGCCGCTCACGGTGAGCAGGGTGACGAGGATCACGGCGACGGCGGCGCCGCCGGCGAACGTGAGCAGCGAGGATGGGAACTTGCGCATGTGCGCCTCCCGATGCAGTGGGGCGGGACGTCACCTTTGTACCGCCCCCCGCTTGGAGGCCGCTGAACGGCGGCTGAGAGCTGCCTGAGAGTGGCGCCGGGTACGGCAAAGGTCGCTCCGCATGGCGGTGGGGTAGAGTCCAGCCGATGGTCAAGGAAGTCGGCATGACGTGCGCGGCGCCCCGGGGCGGGATGCGTGGCTTCGCCCGGGACCTGTTCTCGCGCGAGCTGCTGCGCTACCTGGGCCCTGGCTTCATCGTCACCATCGGCTTCATCGATCCGGGCAACTGGGCGACCAACATGGCTGCGGGCAGCCAGTTCGGCTACGACCTGCTGTGGGTGATCACGCTGAGCACGCTGATGCTGATCTTCCTGCAGCACGTGGCGGCCCGGCTCGGCATCGTCACGGGCCGCTCCCTCGCGGTGAACGTGCGCAGCCACTTCTCGCGTCCGCTCGTCTGGCTCTTTGGCCTCAGCATCGTGCCGGCGCTGGTGGCGACGAGCCTCGCCGAGATCCTCGGCGGCGCGCTCGGCTTCCAGATCCTCTTCCACATCCCGCTGTGGGCGGGCGCGCCGCTCAGCCTGGTGCTCGTCGTGCTGGCGATCCTCGGCCAGCGCTACGACCAGCTGGAGCGGCTCATCGTGATCTTCCTCGCCTTCATCGCCATCGCGTACATCGCCGAGCTCTTCATCGTGAAGCCCGACATGGCGGCGGCCGCCCCGCACTGGCTCATCCCCAACCTGTCCGGCGCCAGCATCCTGATCGCCATGGGCATGCTGGGCGCCATCGTGATGCCGCACAACATCTACCTGCACTCCAACACCATCCAGTCGCGGGAATGGGACTTCGGCGGCGGCAATCAGACGAAGCTCATGCGCTACGAGCTCGTCGACACGACGCTCTCCATGGGCATGGGCTGGCTCGTGAACTCGGCCATGATCCTCGTGGCCGCCGCGGTCTTCTTCCGCAACGGGATCAGCGTCTCGAGCATCCAGCAGGCGTCGCAGACGCTCAAGCCGCTGGCCGGTTCGCTCGCTCAGCTGATCTTCGGGGTGGCGTTGCTCGTGGCCGGCCTCAGCTCGTCGATCACCTCGTCGCTGGCGACGGCGAACGTGGTGACCGGGTATCTGGGCAAACCGGAGGATCCGCACAGCCGGATCTACCGGCTCGGCCTGATCGTGCTCGCCGTGCCGGCGGTCGTGCTCATCATCGCCGGCCTGAATCCCTATCGGGCGCTGATCCTCAGCCAGGTCGTCCTGAGCATCCAGCTGCCGCTCACGATCGTCCCGCTGCTCGTGCTCACGCGGCGGCGGACGGTGATGGGAGAGGAGCGGATGGGAACGCTGGCACTAGTGACCGGCTGGCTGGTGGCGGCGCTGATCGTCGGACTCAACGTGTTCCTGCTGTACCAGACCTTCTGGGGCGGCGGAGGAGGCATCTGGTGATGGGACTTTACGCGCGCATCCTGGTGACGCTTGACGGCAGCAGCGTCGACGACGCCCTGCTCGACGACGTCGAGCGCCTCGCGGACGCGCTCGGCTCCACGGTCATGCTGCTGCGCGTGGCGCACTACCACACGCGCGACTCGCGCGTGGCCGAGGAAGACGAGGCGCGCGCCGACCTGGAGCGGGCCGCGGCGCGCCTCGAGGGTCACGGGTTCGCCGTGGAGACGGTGCTGGGCCACGGCGAGCCGGACGCCGTGATCGTCGAGCAGGCCACGGCGCTCGGCGCCGACCTCATCGCCATGGGCACGCACGGCCACGGCTGGCTCGAGCGCCGGGTGCTGGGCAGCGTCGCCGACCACGTGCGCCACCACAGCGACGTTCCACTCCTGGTCGTGAAGAGCCGGGCCGAGGGCGGCTGAGGCCGCTTGCGCGGCCGCCCGAAGCGGCGCCGCCTGCGTGCCGTGCCGGGCACACAGTCCACCAAGATCAAGGCGACAGGCCCCGTTGCCGAGAAGTACACTACGCGCAGGGGCAATTCCAAGTCGCTGGTGGAGGAGTGAGCTATGGCCGATCAATCACGCTCGTGGTGGTCGCGTAACTGGAAACGCATCGCGATCGTCGTGGGCGTCCTCGTCGTTCTCTTCATCGGGGGTTCGGCCGTCGCGGCGCGCTTCACGGAGAGCAACAAGTTCTGCGGCACGGACTGTCACGAGATGTGGCCATACCGCGACACGTGGGCGACGTCGACGCACAAGGCGACCAACTGCGTGATGTGTCACATCGCACCCGGGCCGGTGAACTTCCTCAAGACCAAGCTTGCCGCGTCGCGGGAGGTCTGGGTGCACTTCACCGGCCTGCCGCAGAAGCCGATCACCGTCACGCGTCACATCCCGAACGGCGCTTGCGACCGGAGCGGCTGCCACACGACCGCCCAGACCAGCAAGACGCTCTCGCTGGGTACTCCGGCGCCCGTCACCTTCAAGCACGGCAGTCCCGGCCACACCAAGCAGCTGTGCATCGCCTGCCACGCCGGCCTTGTCCACCAGGGCGCTCCGGGCGTGACGGCCGCCCCGGCCAACTCCATGTCGACGTGCTTCAACTGCCACACCACGAGCACGACCAAGTGCTCCTACTGCCACCAGCCGCCGCACGCTCCGCGCGGCGACTGTCAGAACTGCCACAGCCTGGGCGCCTGGGTCGGCGGCAAGAACTTCGCGCACCCCCAGCCGCTGGTGGGCAAGCACGCGCAGATCGCCTGCCAGACGTGCCACACCAAGGGCGTCGCGGTGAAGCCGGACGGCTGCGTCAACTGTCACGGCGACCACCACGGCGGCCTGCCGAACTGCATCCAGTGCCACGTGCTGGCGCACTTCGTGCCGAGCACCTTCTCGCACCCGCAGGAGGGGCCGCACGTGCCCAAGGGCGAGACGCCGCTGCAGTGCAGCGACTGCCACACCAACGGCCTCGGCCAGAAGGGCACATGCCCCTGCCACGGCGGCAAGGCGCCGACCGGCGGATGACCGAGTGATAGCCGGCCGGTAACGGCCGAACCGGAAACGGCCACGAAGGGCCCGGGGGGCCGGGCGCCACAGGCGCCCGGCCCCCCGGGCCCTTTGGTGAGGCTTCGCAGGGTCCTATACTCGTCGACTGTGGAACGCCTCGTCCTCTTCGACATCGACTGCACGCTCATCGACGCGCACGGCGCCGGCGGCCGCGCCATCGTCGGCGCCATCCGCGAGACCTACGGGGTCGAGGGCGATCTCGGCGGCTACACGTTTCACGGGCGCACGGACCCCGGCATCATCCGCGACCTCGCGGACCTGTGGGGGGCCGGCGACCCGGAGGCCATCGTCGGCCGCTACGAGGGCGAGACGCAGCCCCAGGTCGTCCACGACCTGGCCGAGCAGCTCGGAGCGCCGGACGACGCGATCGACGCCCTCACCGGCACCTGCATCGAGCGCTACGTAGAGCTGCTCGCCGGCGAGGTCGCACGGAGCCAGATCGAAGTGCTGCCCGGCATCAAGGAGCTCGTGACGGCGTTGGCAGCGGACCCTCGCGCCGTCGTCGGCCTGCTGACCGGCAATGTCCGCGAGGGCGCCCGCATCAAGCTCCTGCCGACCGGGCTGTACCCGCTGTTCAAGGTCGGCGCCTACGGCTCCGACTCGGCGTACCGGTCGGAGCTACCGCCTGTGGCCGTGACGCGCGCCGAGCGGCTCACCGGCCGGCGCTACGCCGGCAAGGAGATCGTCATCCTCGGCGACACCCCGGCCGACGTGGAGTGCGGCGCGGCCCTCGGCGTCAAGGCGATCGCCGTCGCCACCGGCAAGCACACCGTCGCCGAGCTCGCGGCGCACGTCCCGGACCACGTGTTCGAGGACCTCGGCGACTGGCGCGCGGCCTACGAGGCCATCCTGGCCTGAGCGCTTCCGCCGCGGCGGATGGTCTTCGCCGATCGTCGCGCCCCGTCGCCACCCTCTCGCGAGCCCCTGACGGGCCACTCACGACAACTTCTCCGCCGCCACATCCGACACTCATCGGTCGCACACACGGCGCGGTGATACTCATCCCCGGCATGCAGGAAGCGTGCCACTTGGGCACCCACCGGAGGACGCGCCGAGATGCTCGAAGTCCCGCTTTCGCCCGACCACGTGAAGGAACGGCTCGCCGCCAGCGCAGCGGTGCGGCGCCGCTCGGCTGAAGTGGCACGCGAGCGCCGGCTGCGCCGGGGTCTCGCTGCCGGGGCGTTTCTCGTCGCTGTGGTGACCGTGCTCACTCTGGCCGCCTTCGCCTATGTGGTCCCGCGGCTGCGCACCAGCGCTTCTTCGGCGCGGCCGGGCGTCGTTCGCACTCAAATGGCTCGACCCTCAGGCCCGGGATCCTGAGGTTGGCGCGCCGCCGACCCGGCGTCGCGTATCTAGAAACGTGGGCATCGCTTGCCGACAGAGAGACTCGTTGCGAAAGGAGCACGCAGACTATGAGGAGACCACGGACACAGGTGGCGAGGCGCTCGGCCGTATTGGCCGTGGTCCTCGCTGTCGTCCTGCTCGCGACCGCCGCGGCCGCGAGCGCCAGGACCGCAAGCGGCATCTGGCTCGCGGGCGACATGGAGACGCACACGAACCTCACCGACGGCAACCTGTCCCAGGTCGAAGTCGACCATCAGGGCTTCGGAGTCTTCGGCCTGAACTACCTCGCCAACTCGGAGCCCGGCGGGACATCGGCCGCCGACCCGACCGCCGTGCCGTTCGTCCTTCCGGTGTGGCGCTGGGTCACGCTCGCGAACTACTCGTTCCCGATCATCGCCAACCAGCGCGAGGCGTTCCCGCAGCAGTCGGTCTTCCAGGGCCTCCTGTGGAACGCCCCCAATCACGAGCAAGTGAACGTCGGCATGGTGGGCGGCGGCAACGAGCCGTCGGGCGTCAGCAACTTCGAGTATCGGTTCGACACCAAGGACGCCGACACGAGCCGCGCCAACGAGGGCACCAAGGCCGTGACCCACACTGACACGATCACGACGATCATCGCGGACGCGCCCGCCGGAGCTACCGAGGCGGGCACCACGGCCACTATCACCACCACCACGGACCACAACCTCGCCGTCGGCAACTCCGTGACCATCGCCGGCGTCGCAGTCGACGGGTACAACGGCACGTTCACGGTCACCGGGGTCCCCAGCGCCAGCACGCTCACGTATACGGCCGCCACCGCCGGCCTCGCGGCCTCGGGAGGCGGCACCGTGGCCACCAAGATCACCGTCACCGACGTTCCGGCCGGGCCGTTCAGCAAGCTGAACACGAATGCCGCGGCCTCGGCCGGCGTGGACAACACGATCACCGGCGTCCAGTACCTCGAGGATCTCTTCGGGACTCAGGCGTACGCGATCGTCGCTCATCCTTCGATGAACAACCTCTGGCACGTCGGCACGCTTCGCGCCATGAACGATGCGGCGCCGGACGTCGCCTTCGGCATGCAGGCCATCCCCGGCCGCCAGTCTGACTACGCGCGCGGCGGCTACGGCTCGTACATCAACGCCGACGGCACCGTCGGCACGGCCGCGACGGCCGACGCGGCGATGACCGCCAAGGCGCGCACCTACGGCGGCGCCGACTTCATGACCGCCCAACTTGGCGGCGTGTGGGACTCGCTCCTCGGCGAAGGCCGTCACTTCTGGATCTTCAACGACAGCGAGTTCTACAAGTACAACAAGAGCTTCAAGGACGCCGCCGGCAACACGATCGGCATCCAGTACCTCGGCTTCTATCCCGGCCAGTACAACAAGACCTGGACGTTCGCCGCGAACAACACGCCTCCGGCGGTGCTCGACGGCATGCGTTCCGGCAACTCGTTCGTGACCACCGGCGACCTCATCGACGGCCTCAAGTACACGATCACGTCGGGCAACAAGACCGCCACCACGGGCCAGGATCTCCAGGTCAGGCCCGGCCAGAGGGTCACGATCACGATCTCCATCCACTCGCCCAAGGCGAACCAGAACGGCGACAAACCCAGCGTCAACCACGTCGACCTCATCGTCGGCAACGTGACCGGCTTGATCTCCGCAAGCAGCCCGGACTACGCGTCCAAGGCGATCAACCCGTCCACGCACGTGTTGAAGACGTTCACCAGGCGGGATTGGAAGACCAGCAGGAGTGGCTGGAGCACCATGACCGTCAGCGTCGGGGCCAGCAGCAACATGTACTTCCGGCTCCGCGGCACCAACCTGGCGGCCAACACGGCCAACCAGACGGACGCCCAGGGCAACCCGCTCGTCGACACGCTGACCTACGCGCCCATCCCGAACCCGGTCGACGGTGGCGCCACCATGACCCCCGCGGTCAACTCTCCCGACCTCGCGTGGGCCGATCTCTGGTTCTACAGCAACCCGATCTTCCTCAGCACGGGGACGACGGCGCGCTGACCACTGCTTCTCGAGGCGCCGGGGACCGCGATGCGGGCCCCGGCGCCTTTCGTCGTTTCGGCACCGCGGGACCGTGGCCGCGATGAGCACGCCTGCGCCAGGACAGGCGGCTGGGCCGCGGTCAGGAGCGGAAGCGGCTCGGGGAGAGCGGCGCGAGGTCGAGCGACGGCCGCGCGCCACCGGCCAGCTCGGCCACGAGCCGGCCCGTGACCGGGCCGAGGGACAGCCCGAGCATGCAGTGGCCCGAGGCCACGATGACGCGCTCGCGGCCCGGCACGCGCCCGATGACCGGCAGGCCGTCGGGCGTGACCGGCCGCGGCCCACGCCAGATCTGACGGACGGGGCCGTCGGCAGGGATGCCCATCACGCGTTCGCCGGCGCGCCGCAGCCGCTCGACACGCTTGCGGCGGATCGTCATGTCCCAGCCCGACAGCTCCAGCGTGCTGCCCAGGCGCAGGGCGTCGCCGAGCGGGGTGAGCACGCAGTGCGCGTCGCCCAGGTACAACGGCAGCTCCGGGAAGTCCGCCGGCCTCTCGACGTCGACGCTGTAGCCCTTGGCCGGCTCGATCGGCAGGCGGAGGCCGAGGCCGCGCGAGAGGGCCGGCGTCCAGGCCCCTGCGGCGAGCACGACCTGACCGGCGACGATGTCGCCGCGTGTGGTGACGACGCGCACGCCGTCGGCCTCCGGCTCAAGGGCGATCGCCTCGGCGCCGCGGCGCACGTCGGCGCCGGCGGCCGCGGCCAGCCCGGCGATCTCGCGCGTGAACAGCATGGGGTCGAGGTGGCCGTCCTCCGGGAAGAAGATGCCGCCGGCGACCGCTCCGCGCATGCCGGGGAACCGTTCGCGCACGTCGCTCTCGGCGAGCACGTCGGCGCGCACGCCGAAGCTGCGGGCGACCTCGGCCTCCTCACAGGCCTGTGCCATCGCCTCCGGCGCCTCGTAGGCCTGCACGATGCCGTCGTGGTGGAACAGCCAGCGCTCGCCGTGGTCGCGCGCCAGCTCGTCGTGCAGCGCGGCGGAGGCGACGTGGAGCGCGCGCAGCACCGGCGCGGCGGCGCTCGCTCGGGCCGACGTGGCGGCGGCGCGGAACAGCCACAGCCAGCGCACGAGGTCCGGGCTCGGCCGCGGCGCGATGTAGAAGGGGCTGGAGCTGTCGCGCATCCAGCGGAGCCCCTTGCCCAGCGCGCCCGGCGCGGCGAGCGGCTCCACGTCGCCGGGGACGAGCAGGCCACAGTTGGCGTGCGCGCCGCTCGTCGGCGGGCAGACCTCGTGCTCCTTCTCGAGGAGCGTGACCGAGGCGCCTCCGGTCGCCAGGAAGTACGCGGCGCAGGCGCCCACGGGCCCGCCGCCCACGACCACGATCTCGCTGCGTTCGGTCATCGCGCCCTCCTCGACGTCCTCGGCCTTGTCCCGCTCCGCCTCGCGGCGCACCCGGCCCGGGCCGCCCGCGGCGCCCAAGCCTCCGGTAGCGCCTATGCTAACCAAGTCCTAACATCGAGTCGCTAGCCTCCGTGCCGGACCTACCGAGAAGACCTGCCCATGGCGGTGATGATGACCAAGGAGAGCGTGCTCGTCGTCGACGACGAGCGTGACATCCTCGAGCTCGTCAAGTACAACCTCGACAAAGAAGGCTACCAGGTCACCATCGTCGAGACCGGCGAGGATGCCCTCGCGGCGGCGCGCACGAAGATGCCGGACGTCGTTGTGCTCGACCTCATGCTCCCCGGTGTGGACGGGCTGGAGGTCTGTCGCCGGCTCAAGGGCGACCTCAAGACGCGCGGCATCCCCATCGTGATGCTCACCGCCAAGGGCGGCGAGGCGGACATCGTGACCGGGCTGGAGATGGGCGCGGCCGACTACGTCACCAAGCCGTTCAGCCCCCGCGTCCTCTCGGCGCGCATCAAAGCGGTGTTGCGCCGCGGCGCCGACATAGGCGACGATGACGCCACCATCCGCGTCAAGGAGCTCAACATCCACCCGGGGCGCCATCAGGTTCTCGTGGGCGGTGTGCCGGCGGAGCTCACGGCCACCGAGTTCCGCATCCTTGTCTACCTGGCCAAGCGGCCCGGATGGGTATTCACGAGGCAGCAGATCGTCGACGCCGCGCAGGGAGATGACGTATTCGTCAACGAACGTTTTGTGACCGACCGTTCGGTCGACGTGCACATCGTCTCGCTGCGCCGCAAACTGGGGATCTGCGGCGCCTACATCGAGACCGTGCGCGGCGTGGGGTACCGGCTGCAGGACGTGTGACGCATGCGTAGACCGCGCCTCTTCTGGCTGATCTACGCCACGTACCTCCTCGTTGTCGTGCTGTGCACGGCGGCGGTCGGGTTCTACGCGGTGCGCTCCGCCCACAGCTTCTACATCTCGCACACCGAGCACGAACTTCTGGCGCGCGCCCAGCTCATCCGTGCCGACGTGGGTGCGCGGGTCGGCACCGACACGCCGGCGCAGTTGCAGGATCTCGCCGTCCGGCTCGGTCGTGATTCGGGCACTCGCATCACCCTTGTCTCGGCCGGCGCGCCCGGCGTACCCGTGGGTACCGTCCTCGCGGATTCTTACGTGGCGGACCCCGCCGGCATGGAGAACCACGCCAGCCGCCCCGAGGTGGCCGTCGCGCTCAAGGGCGGAGTGGGCCTCATCATCCGGCCGAGCGCGACCCTGCACGAAGGGATGATGTACGTCGCCATCCCGTCCAGACAGGGGGGTGTCGTCACCGCCGTGGTCCGTGCGGCGCTGCCGCTCGGTGCGGTCAACGACGCGCTCGACACGCTGTACGCGCGCATCGCCGTGAGCGCCGTCGTCGTCGCTGCGCTGGCGGCGCTGATCGGCCTCTTCGTCACCGGGCGGATCAGCAGCCAGATGCGCGACATCACCAAGGGCGCCCAGCGACTGGCGGCAGGCGACTTCACGCACAAGGTGTACAAGCCGCGCACGCGCGAGTTCGCCATGGTGGCGGAAAGCCTCAACCACATGGCCGACGAGCTGAGCGAGCAGATCGGCACGCTCACCCGCGAGCGCAACCAGCGCGAGGCGGTGCTCACCAGCATGGTCGAGGGCGTCATCGCGGTGGACCCCGACGAGCGTGTGATCGCGCTCAACGAGGCCGCCGCCAATCTGCTGGACGTCGATCCGGCGGCGGCGGAGGGCAAGAGCATCCAGGAGATCGTCCGCAACCCCGACCTGCAGCGCGCTGTCGAGGCCGCCCTCGAGGGGCACGAGCCGGTGGAGGCGGACATCACCATACGGGTCGGCGCCGAGGACCGCTCGCTGCAGGCCAACGGCACGCTCCTCCGTCGCTCTGCCGAGGGCGACGCCGCCGGCGCTGTCGTCGTGCTCAACGACGTCACGCGGCTGAAACGGCTCGAGGCGGTGCGTCGCGATTTCGTCGCCAACGTTTCGCACGAGCTCAAGACGCCGGTCACGTCCATCAAGGGCTTCGCGGAGACGCTCGACGACGGCGCCATCGACGATCCGGCGGCCGCGCACCGCTTCGTGCGTATCATCGCCGGGCAGGCCGACCGGCTCAACGCCATCATCGGCGACCTCCTCGCGCTGTCGTCCCTGGAGCAGTCCCAGGATGGTCGCGACCTCACGACCGAAGAGGCGGACGTCTGCGAGGTGGTGCGGGCTGCCGTCGAGGTCTGCGAGCCCAAGGCGCAGGCCAGGGAGATACCGCTCGAAGTCTCCTCCGGGGACTGCCCCCTCGCGCCCGTGAACGCGGCCCTCCTCGAGCAGGCGGTCATCAACCTCATCGACAACGCGGTGAAGTACAGCCCGGACGGGAGCCCCGTCATGGTCGCCGTGGACGTGGTCGGCAGCGAGGTCGTGATCAGCGTGCGCGACCAGGGGTCGGGCATCCCCCGGGAGCACGTCCCGCGGCTGTTCGAGCGCTTCTACCGTGTCGACAAGGCGCGCAGCCGCGATCTCGGTGGAACGGGCCTCGGGCTCGCCATCGTCAAGCACATCACGCAGGCGCACGGTGGCCACGTTTCCGTGGACAGCGTCGTCGGACGCGGCAGCACGTTCCGCATCCATCTGCCCATGGGCTGACAGCTCCAACGCCCCTCTTCCGGACCACGGTCCGGTCGCGTGCGGACCGAGGCCGTGCGTGCACCCGGGCGTTCACGCCCGCTTCACGTTTGTTTCACTCGGCGTTCGCCGACCCCCTGTACAAGGTGCACATGGAAACGAGAAGAGGGAGAAGCGAATGAGTCCCGGGATCGAGTTCGTGTGCACCGTCTGCAACAAGGAGTTCTCCGTGTCGGTCGAGGAGTACAAGGCCTGGTCGGGCGTCGTGCCCTGCCCGGGCTGTGGCAGCACGGACCTCGTCCTCCTGTGCGAGCAGGACCTGAGGGACAAGCGCCGCGGCGCCGCGGCCTGACGCGCGGCGTCGCGCAGGGCGGCGCCGGGCCGCTGCTGCGCCGCCTGCGTGGCCCTTCCCCTTCAGCACCCTCCCGCGCCGTCGTCGGCGCGGAGAGGGACGAGCGCGTGATCTCGCGCGTCCGGAAGCACGCGCCGTATTTCTCCCGTCTCTGCGGCCTCCGGTCGGCGTGGGCGTCCGGACCCGGCGCGGCGCTCGCGCTGCAGGCGCACGGCCCGCCTCCGGCCGGCGAGCAGAAAGGCGACGCACCCGGCCGCGATGGGCAGCGCGACCAGCGACCAGACCGGCACGTGCGAACCGAGAACGACGACCAGCGCCTCCAGTCCGGCAACGACGGCCGCCGCAACGGCAGCCCAAACAACAAGGGTTCTCACGGTGCCTCCCGGGTGTCGCGTGATCGGTGCGAGCATGCTAGCCGTCGAGTCTGAGCATTCGATGAGCGTGTGCGCAGCGAGACCTGTGAGGAGCCGGCCGGGACTACATCGTCGGCTCACGGCCGGCGCATCTTCGGCTCACGAGCGCACGCCACACTCTTGAGCAGGATGCAGAGGATCACCAAGGCAGAGCGCAACGTCCACCAGCGCTTCTCGGACCGGTCGCCGGTCACGCTCGGCCGCGCCCGCGCTCCCGAGTCCGCCGCGCCTTCTCTCGGGCGTTCTGATGTGGCGTGATCTGCCCGCGCTCCTGATCGGCAAGGTCCCCCGTCAGGTGGTCGTCCAGATCACCGACCGCTGCAACGCCGGCTGCCCGCACTGCTCCATGCGAGCCGGCGTCAGCCGCAGGCGATCGACGATGCCCATCGACACGGCGCTGTCCGTGATCGACCACGCCGCTCGCTCTGGCGTCCGCACGATCTCGTTCACCGGCGGCGAGCCGCTGCTCGACGTCCGCCAGCTGACGAGATACGTGCGCTTCGCGAGGGAGGCGGGGATCCGCTCCACGCGGACCGGCACCAACGGCTTCATGTTCGCGAACTCCGACTCCAGGCAGGTGACCTCCGAGGCCGGGCGTCTGGCCGATAGTCTGCTGACGGCCGGCCTCCGCGACCTCTGGATCAATCTCGACTCGGCCGACCCTGCCACCCACGAGCGGATGCGCGGTCTGCCCGGCGTGTCCGCGGGGATCGAACGCGCTCTCCCGGTGTTCCACGACGCGGGGATGTACCCCGCGGTCGATCTCGGGCTCACACGCGCGCTCGGCGGCCCGCTTCTCCCGCGCCGGGAAGACGGTCCCGAGGCCTTCGCGCGGAAGGCACGCGAGGGGCTGCGTCGCTTCTTCTCGCGGGCCGTCGACATGGGCTTCACGATGGCCAACGTGCGCTACCTGACGAGCGCCGCAGCAAAGCGGGACGGCTTGAGCGCCGTCTGTGGAGCGACGTCCGGATCGTCCCTCGTCGACTTCTCCCGGCCGGAGAGGCGCGTGCTGTTCGCGGCGCTGCGCGACGTGATCCCTGAGTTTCGCGCGCAGATCCGCATCCTCACTCCGCTGAGCTCGGTCGACGGTCTCGCTGCCGAGTACTCGAGCTCTCTGCCGCGACCAAGCGGCTACGCCTGCCGCGGCGGCGTGGACTTCGTCTTCGTGGACACGCGCGGCCACGCTTTCCCGTGCGGCTACCGCGGCGACGAGGACCTCGGCCCCTTCGCGACGCTCGACTTCGCTCGTCTTGAGCGCCTGCCTCACTGCCGGCTCTGCGACTGGGAGTGCTTCCGCAATCCTTCCGAGCTCATGGGGCCGGTCGCCGGTGCCGCCAGCCTGTCGGCGACGGTCGCCAAGTCCCTGCGGGGCCGCGACCGTCGCCTGGGTCTTTGGCGGAGCGACGTGCGCTACTACCTGGCTGCGGGCCTGTTCGACGGACGGCGCGCACCCGACATGGCGCGCCTCAGGGCCGCCTCGGCGACGCCGGCACGCAAGACCGCGGCCGCGCCGACCATCGCGGCGCGGGCTGCCGTTGTGCGGCCGTTCTCTGCCGCGCCGACCTCCGCCGCACCCGCTCTCGATGAGGTGCGTCTTCGGCTGGCGAATCCCGGTGAGGAGATGGATACCGCAGTCTCCGAGGTGCTGGAAGGCCGGCCGCGGGGTGTGGCCTGACCGCGCTCCCGGCCTCGCCGGGCTTCTCCCGGCCCGACGTCCAGCCCGAACTCGCTCACTTCACGGGTTCGCCCTTGGCGCCGTCCTTGAGGTACCCAAGGGTGTACCAGGTCACCGTAGTGCCCTTCCGATAGCCGAGCATGCCGCCGACGCGCAAGCCCTCGATCCCCACGATGAGGTCGTCGCCGGACGGGCCGCGACCGCCACTCTCCACGTCGCGCTGAGCGAGCACCGACCAGCCGTGGGCGACCTGGCGCTGCACCTCGTCGGGATCCGTGGTCTCGAAGATCTCGTCGAAGTCCTCGCGCGCATAGCGCACGACCTTGCCGTCTGCCTCGAGGACCTCGAACGAAGCGGCGTCGGCCGGTCCGCCCGCGTCTCCCGTGTCGCCCTCGTCCGGCTTGTGCTTGTGGAGCAAGCTCATGGCCACACCTCCTGTCGGTGGGATCCTTCCCTCACGATGTGAGTCTTCCGTGAGCAATGCCACATCCCGGCGCACCGTAGCGGCACGTCCCGGCATCACATGCACCGCGACCCCCGGCCGAGGCACTCCGAGAATGGCGCCGTCGTGGCGCTCTCGCGTCGTGTGGCCGCTCACGCGGTCCTCCGCAGCTTCTCACGTCCGGTTCACGCATCCATCCCACACTCTCTCCACCCATCCCCCAACGGCGGGTCACGAGCCCGCAGGGAGGAGACGCAGGTGGACACCATGAGCGGCTTGAGGCAGCGCTGCACCGAGCCTTCCGACTATGCCCGGGTGCTGGCCGTCATGGACGACTGGTGGGGCGGCCGGCCGATGAGCGCGCGTTTGTCGCACGTCTTCTTCTCGCACTTTCGGCCCACGAGCTTCGTGATCGAGACCGACGACCGGCTCGCAGGCTTCCTGCTCGGCTTTCTCTCACAGACGCGCGCCGACGAGGGGTACATCCATTTCGTCGGCGTGGACCCGGAGTTCCGCGGGCTCGGCCTCGGGCGGCGGCTCTACGAGCTCTTCTTCGCTGCCGCCGCCGCGAACGGCCGGGACTGGGTCAGCAGCATCACGGCTCCCTGCAACCAGACGTCGATCGCCTTTCATCGGCGGATGGGGTTCCTCGTCGACCCCGGCGACGGCGAGGTGGACGGCGTGCCGGTGAAGCTCGACTACGCCGGCGCCGGCGGCCACAGAGTCGTGTTCCACCGGCGCATCTCGCCCAACGCTTGGCCCGTGGCGCCGGATCTGTGCCTCGCGCGGCCGTCGTCGCCGGCGGCGTCGCCCGCCGCGTCGCCCGCCGCGTCGCCGGCTCGTGCGGAAGGGCCGATGCCCGTGGCCGAGCTGCTCACTCCAGCGTGCGCGCCTTGATGAGGTCCGTCATGCCGGACTGCTCGGCCAGCGGTCCGGCGGTGGTTCGGATGCGCGATGCGGCGACCGCCCCGGAGTCGCCGAAGGACGCTCGACCCAGTCTCATTCAAGCACTTGCGGAAGTCTGCGGCGCTAGGCTGAGGTCGACTGCCGCACGGCACGCCGGAAGACGGCGGCCAGGAGCGGTCCTGCCACGATGAGCGTCAGCCAGACGATCGAGATGACGATGATCTCGAACCGGTCGCCGCGATAGATGCCGCGCGTCGCCGCGACGACCACGAGCGCGAGAATCGTTGCCGCGAAGCTCGAGGTGAAGAGCCAGCGGATGCTGCGCTCGAGCCTGTTCCTCTGCACGAACGCCGCGGCAAGGCAGAGGAAGACGAGGCTCATCAGCAGGTAGCCGATCTCCTCCAGGGCGATGAAGACGCCATGGGGGTTGAACATGGTGAGCATGGCCCAGCCATCGAGCTGCCCCTTCTCGAGGCTCGGCTGCATCACGGTCACCTGCACGTAGTAGTCGATCAGCAGGGCGGCGGCGGCCACGCTGGCGACGCAGAGGCCCACGAGGCTGTAGATCCTGCGTGCCTGAGGCGCGCAAGCGTGGATCGCGGCGACGAGCGCCACGAACACCACCATCAGCATCATCGCCGGGTACATCCAAATATAGTCGCCCGGCCACTGCACGGCGATGACGTGGCTTGTGAAGGGATACGGGGCCCGGTCGGGCACAGCGGTGAGCGCCAAGCCGAAGCTCACCACGGTCAGTGCCGTTGTCGCGAGGGCGCTCCAGTACCCGAAGCGGTAGGTCCCGACCCCTCGCGCGCTTGCCAGGGCATCGATGGACTGCGACTCCATGACGACCCGCCCCTCCCTCGACATGTCGGTCTCCCGAGCTCAGCCGTCGCCTCGGGCCACTCCGGACGCTGTTGCGACGAAGGCTACCACGGTCAAGTCGACCGTACGCTTCTGAATGGCCCCGGGGGAGGTAGGCCGATTGCTCCCGGAGAGAGATGCGTCGTCGCGGTACGTGGCGGAGACCGCGCTCAAGGCTTTCGAGGGATCGGGGCGGCGCGGATCAGGCCCCGATCGGGCCAGAGCGCTGACCTGAATTGCAGACAGCCGGGGAGGCCGACATGTCGCAGAGCGGGAAGACCGCGATCGTCGTCCGGCGCACTCTCCTACGCGATCCGGCGCACGAGCGGCACGAAGGTCACGGCCAGCCCGGTGCCACCGACGTCCACGATCGCGACGGTGGGATCGTCGTCTTCGTCGTCCGGCGATGCCGCCGTCCCCGGGTTGAGGAAGAGTGTGCCCTCGACCCAGGCCGCCGAGGGCACGTGATCGTGCCCGTAGATCACGAGAGTAGGCAGGCCGGCGCCGGGAGATGAGGACATCTTGCCCGCGGCGAGCCGCTTGAAGAGCCGCTTGCGCTTGTGGGCGACGACGAAGTTCACCCCGCCCACTTCGCCGCCGGCCTCGCGCGGCAGTGAGGCGAGGATCTCCTCGGGCTCGATGTTGCCCGAGACCGCAGTGACCGGTGCGAGCGCCTGGAGTGCGGCGAGTATCTGCAGGTCGCCGATGTCGCCGGCGTGCACGATGCGCGCGACCCCGGCGAAGATCTCGAGCACCGCGGGGTCAAGGTAGCCGTGGCTGTCGCTGATCACGCCGATGCGGACCGCAGCCGGAATCCGTTCTGACTCATTTTGCCCTTGGTCCTCGGATGGGGCCGACTTCGCGGGCCCTCCGCGACGTACCCGACCTTGGCCCGCGCCCGCTCTGCGCTGAGGCGACGCCGATGCGGCGGATGCGGGATCGCCGCTGCGCAGCAGTCCCAAGCGGGCGACGCCGGCATGGCACTGCAACGCGAAAGCCGAGTCAGGGACGTCGCTCACGAATGGAGCGACGGCTACGCGCGCTTCCTTCATTCGGCTCCCTCTCGCCCCATGGCCGAACCGCCGGGCGACGGCAGGCTCACAAGGGGCTCTTCCCCCGCGACAACGAGAGGCCAAACACTGACGGGGAGCCGTCGCCCCGCATCGGCGCGCAGCATGCAGAAGAGCCCGCCGCGCTGGGCTTGGGGGCGGGGCGCGACGGGCCAGGGGCAGAGGGGGCGGAGTCCAATCGTCCCATCCACACGCCGAACCCTACTGCGCGTTCGTTAGGCTTCCGTGAGCCGCCGGGATCCCGGCGGCGACGTGCCAGGATACGTGACCTTCTGTGGTTCCGGCCGGCGTGCAGGCTGCGCCGCACCCTAACACTCTCGTCGCAGTCGCCACATGTCCCCTTGCCATGCTCGCCGTGAACGAGAGGAGGGTCATGGCGCAGATGTACGCAGTGGCGATACGGATGCACTGCCCGGAGTGCGGCGAGGCGAGCGCAGCGGGTCTCGCCTGGGCCAAAGACCAGCGCGCTTTCCCTTGCCCCAGCTGCGGTGCGGCGATCAGCCCGGAGTCGGTCGAGATCAGGCGCGAAGTCGCGCGCGTCGCGCGCGAGTGGACGAGGCTCTGGGAGGACCTGCGCAGGCACACTGAGCCCTGCTGCTAGGTCTGCGCGCCAGGTTAGCCGCCAAGCTTCTCTTTGAGCAGCTCGCCGGGCCCGGCATAGAAGGGCCCCTGCCGGAACTTGGGCGTCGAGATCGCACGTGCCGGGCAGTGGTTGTAGCACCTCCAGCACCCTCGACAGCTCGCCGCGTCGAACACCGGCGCGGGCGCAAGCCGGATCGCCTCATAGGGACAGTCGCGCGCGCATGTCCCGCACTCGGTGCACGCGGCAGGATCCACCGTCTTTGGGCCCATGCTCTCGCGCGCGGTCGTCCGCGGGCGCCGCGGCAGCACGGCGTTCACCGGGCCGAGTCGCACCTTCCGCGATGCGACGGGCACGTCGCCTCCGGAGGCTCTCACCGCGATGCTGAGGTCGGAGACGAACGCATCGAGCCGCTTGAGCTGCCGGCGGCTCGGTGCGCGCCTCGCCCCCATCCTGGCGGCGATCATCGGTGGGTAGCTCTCCGGCATCCTCAGCGAGTGCCCCGCCAGGACGTCGAAGCCTCTGGCGCCGACGAGCTCCGCCAGGATCCGCAGCGTCTTGCCGCTGGCCGCGCCGTAGGTGTTGAACACGAACGCCGGCGTGCCATCCTGCGGTGGCAGGCCGTTGACGAAGTCCTCGAACGCCTGCGGGACGCCCCAGAAGTCGGTCGGCGTCGCGAACCCGACCACATCGATCCCGGCAAGGTCGACGCGGCGCGGCCGCGTGACGTCGACGCACTCGAAGCCCGGCGGCAGCCTCCGGGCCAGATGCTGGCAGGCGAGCGCCGTATTGCCGGTGCCGGAGTAGAAGAGAATGACGCCTTTCATCGGCCGCGGTCGCGCGCGCCCACCGCTATGCCGCCCCCTCGTCGTCCACCGCATCCTCGAGCGAGGTGTCCAGAGCAGCGTCGATCAGCGCTCCGTAGCGGCGCAGCATCTCGCGCTCCATGAGCGGCTGCAGCGTCGCCGCGGTGCGGGCTCGTACCGCAGTGCGCAGCTTCCGCAGCTTCCGCGCCGCGAAGTCGTCGCCGTACCAGGCTTCGAGCCGCGGGCGGAGCCTCTCGATGACTTCTTCTGTGCGGGCTTCCGAGTCGCGCGCCGCCCAGGTCGTCGCGGCCTTGCGACACCACGCCGCGAACGCCGGCGCGTACTCCGGCCGCCCCGGGCCGGGAGTCACGCGCTCCTCCGTCACGTCCATGCGCAGGGGAGGCAGGTCCGGGTGAGGCTCGAACGTCACCTCGGTGCGCCAGGCGGTCATCGGTCCACCACCCCGGAAACGGTCTCGCATCCGAACATGCTGCAAGCTCGTGACATGCGGTTGCTCCTGTGCGAAGGGACGGACGCTCATGGCGTATCCAGCTTGGCGACCAGATGTTAGTCCGTGGCTCGGACGGGGTTCAGACTGCATGCTGCCTCAGCCGATGCCCATCGCCTTCGCGTTGGGGCAGCGCCCCCTCGCGGCGCAGACGCCGCAGGCCATTCGCGGGATCACGATGAAGAGGCGCAGCACCAGCACCGCCGAGGCCGTAGTGGGCTAGCGCGACCTCGTTCTAGATGACGATGTTGGCCAAGCGGGTACCCCGCATGGACCTTCGCCGCCCTGCCGCTCCCGCTCTCGACGTCGGACCCTCGCCTGCCGGCGACGGACAACGCGCGGGAGCGCGGTGAGCTTGGGATGGCACGGCCCACGGCTCACCGAAACCTAACGGACGCGCGCTAGCCTCGCCTGCTGGATTGACGGCTTCAATTGTACGATTCGACAAGCACGGCGAGCCCGTGGCCGTCCCACACCAGCCAAAGGAGGCGAACGCCATCCATGTCCGGTAGAGACGGCAGCGCGATCGGCCTGCTGGTCGCCGCTTTGGGCGGCGTAGTTGCGGCGGCTGTCGTCCCCGAGCGATTCGGCCGGCGCGGCGGGCTCGCCGTTCTCGGCGGCGTCACGGTCCTGCTGTCACGCGACGCGGCGATGGTGCTGGGAGGCGCTCCGGATCGGCTGAGGGTCGTGCCCCGCGTCCTGCTCTACCTGGAGCTGGCGAGCGCCTGCATCGCGACGTTGCTGGGCGTCGCAGCGTGGCTGGGACCGAGAGCGCCTGCACGTCCCGCACGCCTCGGGCAGCCTGCCGCCACCGGGGTCGCCAGTGGCGCGTCGGCGCTCACATTCCTCGTGCACGCTGCTCGTCAGGCGATCTACCTGACTCCGAGCAAGGGCCTGCGTGAGCCTCTAGGCCGAGATGAAGGGAGCGGGACGTGAGGGTACTCGTCGCTTGTGCGAGCAGGCATGGCGCGACGCGGGGAATCGCCGAGCGCATTGCCGCGACGCTGTCCGCCGCCGGTCACGATGCGGCGGCGATGCCGCTGCGGGACGTCGGCGACCTGGACGGCTACGACGCCTTCGTCGTCGGCAGCGCCGTCTACATGTTCCACTGGCTCAGGGAGGCGACGAAGTTCGTGCGCCACAACCGGACCCTCCTCTGGGATGCCCCCCGATCTCGGTCCCAGCGCCGATGTTAGTGTCTCCTCGCTGAGAGGAGACCACCGTGAAGCAGACGAGGTACACCGAGGCCCAGATCGTCGACGTCCTGGCGCAGGCGGCCAGAGGCGAGATGACGGCGATCGAGGTCTGCCGCATCAACGGCATCTCGGAGCAGACCTTCTACCGCTGGAAGCGCCGCTACGGCGAGATGACGACCTCCGAGGTCAAGCGCCTGCGCGAGCTCGAGGCCGAGAACGCACGCCTCAAGCGCCTGCTCGCCGAACGCGACCTGGAGATCGACACGATCCGCGACGTGCTCCGGGGAAAATGAGCGGCGCACCGGAGAAGCGGCATGCGGTGCGCGTGCTCACCGCCGCAGGGATCTCGACCAGGAGGGCGTGCAGCCTCGTCGGCACCTCGCGCTCTCATCTCGCCTACGAAGCCCGGCCCAAAGACGACGGCGAACTCTTGGCCGCGATCGGCGAGATCAGGCGGCGCAAGCCGCGCTGGGGGGTGCGGCGCACCCATCGCCAGCTGCGCCGCTGCGGCCTGCTCGTGAACCGCAAGCGCGTCGAGCGTATCTGGCGCCAGCACGGCCTCGCCGTGCCGGCGCGCAAGCGCAGGCGCAAGATCAGGACCGGCGCCGGCGTGCCGGTCTCGTCTGCCTACCGCAACCACGTCTGGACCTACGACATCGTCTACGACGCGGTCGCCTCGGGGCGCACGATGAAGGTGCTCACCGTGGTCGACGAGTTCACAAGGGTGGCTCTGGCCACCCACGGCGCCTACTCGATCACGGCGCGCACCGTGAAGGCCGTCCTGGCCGACCTCTTTGCGCAGCACGGCGCTCCCGCGGTCATGCGGTCGGACAACGGCGGCGAGTTCGTCGCCGCCGAGGTCGTCGACTGGCTCGAGGAGAGCGGCACCGACACCTTCCACATCGCGCCCGGCAAGCCCTGGCAGAACGGCTTCGGCGAGTCGTTCAACGGCCGACTGCGTGACGAGTGCCTGAACGAGCACGAGTTCTGGAGCCTGGCGCACGCTCGCGTGCTGCTCGAGCGCTTCCGGACCGAGTACAACGCCGAGCATCTGCACAGCTCGCTCGGCTACCTGACTCCCAACGAATACGCCGCGGCGCACCCCGTCGGCGCAGCCTGAGAGCGATACGCTACGATGCCATCAAGCGGAGACACTGACGCTTCTGCTGGTACCAGAGATGGGGGCATCCCACCAGGACGTGCTCCGCTTCAGTCTGCGGGCCTGGGGTGTCGCCGGAGACCAAAGGCCGTGAGGGAGCAGCCGGAGTGGCCTCCTCATCGCCGACCTCCGCCTTGAGCAGCTCGTAGAGCTGGGTGACATCGTCTTCAGTCAGTAGGCCCTGCTGCACAACCCTTCGGACTGCGTCCTGCTGCCACAAGGGACGTGTCGCAGCCCATGCCTGGATCTCAGCGAAGACGTTCAACGGGCAGCACCGGGGCTCAGCGGATACACCTTCAGCACCTCGTCCCCATAGTGGTTGATGACCTTCACGGCGATCTTGCCGGTGGACGGTGCGTCGAACGGGCGGCTCACAGTGGCGTAGAGGGTCGCCCAGGCGTCCTCGTCGATCTCGGCCTTGAGGGCGCGCTGGAGCTTCTTGTAGGGCTCGTCGGCGCCGGTGAAGTAGGCGTGGCGGACGAAGAAGCTCTCCTCGTTGTAGTCGCTGTCGATGAACCAACAGGCGATGTCGTCGGTGGAGGAGCTGCGGATCTCGCCGGTAGTCGGGTCGTAGACATCGAGGCCGTGGAGCTCCACCTGCAGCTTGCCGTCAGGGAGCGTGCGCAGCTCGAGGTCGGGCTCGCCGAAGACCATGAAGAGGTTGCCCGCGCCGGTGCTCTTGAGGAGCTTCTGGTCGGCGGTGTCCATGGCGAGGTCGGGGTTCATGCGCGTGATGAGGATGGTGAGGTTGGGCCACTGCCGGGTCTCTTCGTTAACGTAGGGGCCGAAGGCGAAGGCGCAGACGACGAGCATCGGGAAGCCCTCGCCCTTGCGCGCCTCCTTGGCGGCCTCCTTGACCCACTCGGCGTCGACGGTGCCGTACTCGGGGCCGATGGAGATCGCGGCGCGGAGCGGCCTGCCGGCGGCGTCGGTGTACTCACCGATGGCCTGGACGTAGGTGCCGGCGTAGGGCTCGATGCGTTCGAAGACGAGGCGCTCGTTCTTGAAGGTGTTCTGGACGCCGGCCTTGCGCAGGTTGTCGAGGATGATGGTGACGAAATCGGCGGCGTCGCGGGCCGGCCCGGCCGCTCCGCCCCCATCGCTACCCGCCATGATCCGGTGCGGTGAGAGGCTCTCGACCGTGAACGGACCCGCTACGC